>Ga0209292_1006844_pt1 | contig 11050 bp, 10 predicted proteins | sample GOMGulsemesocosm_2_FD_184634 | JGI IMG/M metagenome (GOLD analysis project Ga0209292, IMG submission 184634) | Methane-oxidizing microbial communities from mesocosms in the Gulf of Mexico - GOM9C Gulf of Mexico (SPAdes) (version 2) | ecosystem: Environmental > Aquatic > Marine > Cold seeps...
CATTTCGAATTTAACTTTGTGTTTTTACCGTAGTCAACTTGAAACAACGGCTACGGTAGCACTCGAGTTTACCGCTAACATTCCCGATATATTTATACAAAAACCTACCTTTAGCACAGTTTTGGGATTTAACACTGTTAATTGCTATTTATTTTCAATTAATTTCATCTCCTTTCACATCAAATGCTTAGAAATTAGAACCAATAACTTACGGCTAAAAAACATCACCACCCGTCATTTCACTCACTTGTACAGGTCAAAAAATGCCGCTAGTATGCTTAAAAATCAAACAGAAATAGGTCAGGTGTTCATTTGAAAAAGTTACTACTTTGTGTTTTTACATGTACATTTTTAGTTGCATGTGGCGGATCTTCATCGACAGATGATAACACTCAAGCGGACCCAGTACCGACTCCATTACCAACACCGGATCCAGATCCAACACCGGACCCAGACCCAACGCCAGACCCTGAACCGAGCCCAGAACCAGAGTTAGACCCAAGTAAGATTCATGATGTTGTGCCAAATTCAGATTACACAAATACATCAATTATGATCAATCATATCGATTTTGAACATCGCCAGAACGGTGAATATACATCTGATATGTTAAATACAGATTTTAATAATGAATGGGGAAGCATTGCGAGTAAGGCTGAAGCAAATATTTTAGATAAAGATGGTTCAAAGCAGTTAGCCATCACCCACCCTAAAGATCACTACAAGCAAGGTGTATCTAGCGGTAAAGATTTAAACGCATTTAGCGAATTGTACTTCTCATATAAGATTACATTTGGTAAAGATTACGACTTCTCTATGGGCGGTAAAATGCCTGGATTAGCTGGATTGAACCCTGACTCGAATATTAAGCCCGATGCCTGTAACGCTGTCGGCGAAGATGACGGTTTCAGTTTACGTTCTATGTTCCGTGAAGATGGCCGTGCTATTGGCTATTTTTATCACCAAGATAAAACTAAAACATGTGGTGACGAAATTGATTATCAACATGAAGGTAAGAACTTCTCGTTTCAACGTGAAAAAACATACCTTATCGAACAGTATGTGAAAATGAATGATGCAAACCAAGCAAATGGTATTGTAACAATCTATGTAAATGGCTTTAAAGTACTTGAGAAAACAGATATGACGTTCTCTGAAAATGGAAAATATGCGATCAACTATCAATACTTCCAGCTTTGGCACGGTGGTAACAGTAACGACTGGGCTGTAGATCGTGACTCAACGGCTTATTTCGATGATGTTGCGTTAAGTACACAACCACTTAGCTATTCAAAATAAACCCTACATTATTAATTCATAGTTGGCCTTGTTATCTAATAAGGTCAATTTTTTGTCTGTGTAAATTACATTCAGTGAAGAGGTAGTAGCTGAATCAATTTATCTAAACTAATCAAATATCAAAAGAGATTCAGAATTGAATAAATTATTACTTTGTATATTCACGAGTACATTCTTGGTTGCATGCGGTGGCAGCAGCACAGATGACAAACCCTTAGCAGAAAAACCAAAACCTGAAATTCCAGTAGAACCAGTAGACCCTGAAGAACCAGTGGACCCTGAAGAACCAGTGGACCCTGAAGAACCAGTAGACCCTGAAGAACCAGTAGACCCTGAAGAGCCAGTAGACCCTGAAGAGCCAGTAGACCCCGAAGAACCAGTAGACCCTGAAGAGCCAGTAGAACCTGAAGAACCAGTGGACCCTGAAGAACCGTTAGATCCTGCAAAAATTCATGATAATGTACCAAATGTAGATTATAAAAACACACCAGGTATTATCGATTATATCGATTTTGATCACCGTCAAAATGGTACATATACATCAGCGATGCTTAACACAGACTTTAACAATGAATGGGGTCATATTGATAATAAAGCTGAAGCAAATATTTTAGATAAAAATGGTTCAAAACAGTTAGCGATAACACACCCTAAAGATGAAATTAAGCAAGGTATTTCGAGTGGTAAGAATTTAAACGAACATAACGAACTGTATTTTTCATATCAAATAATATTTGGTAAAGATTACGACTTCTCGATGGGTGGAAAAATGCCTGGATTAGCGGGATTGAACCCGGACTACAACGAAAAGCCTGATGGTTGTAAAACGATAGATGCTAATCAAGGTTTCAGTTTACGTTCAATGTTTCGTGAGGATGGCCGGGCCATTGGTTATTTCTATCACCAAGACAAGACCAAAACATGTGGTGACGAAATTGATTATCAACATGAAGGCAAGAACTTCTCGTTTCAACGTGAAAAAACATACCTTATTGAACAATATGTAAAAATGAACAACGCAAACCAAGCAAATGGTATTGTGACCATCTACGTCAATGGCTTTAAAGTACTTGAAAAGACTGATATGACATTCTCCGAAAAGGGAGAATATGCGATAAACTATCAATACTTCGAACTTTGGCATGGTGGTAATAATAGTGATTGGGCAGTTGACCGTGATTCAACGGCTTATTTCGATGATGTAACAATTAGTAGCGAACCAGTAAGTTATAAAAAATAAGTTATTACAACAGCGAACCAAAAACTTAAAAGCCACGTTCATTTTATGAGCGTGGCTTTTATTTTTAAATCAATACGATTCGAGATAATTAATCTTCAAGGCGGAATACCACATCAACTTGATCTCGAATGATAATTTTCGTGTCTTGATAAGATGATTCAATATTTTGTGAAGAATCCATTGCCATACTTCTCATTAGCATTGGACGAGGTTGTGATGATCGGTAAGTGATTTTCCAAACGCCATCAACCTTTTCGTCAAACCCTTTTGCAAGTGACTGTGCTTTTTTCTTTGCATCTAAAATTGCAGCTTGTCGTGCCAGTTCTATAAATTTAGGTTCATCGCTTACTTTCAGTTCAATATTATTAATGTTGTTAATACCATCGCCAAGCGCGCCATCTAAATAACGATTAAGTTTATTTAAATCTCGGACTGTCACTGTCACATGTCGGTTGGCACGGTATCCTATCAGTTTAGGTTCCTGATCTTTCTTGTAGCGATACTCTGGACGCAGTGAAATGTTAGAGCTTTCGATGTCTGTACGTGCCACGCCTTCATTTTTCAATCGCGCATTGAATGCTACAATTGCATTATCGACAGCTTCTTTTGCTTCTTTTGCTGTTTTACGCGTTTCAGATACTTGCACAGCGAATACGGCCATGTCAGGCTGTGCAATTACCTCGCCCATACCAGTCGTTTCTAAATGAGGGAAATCGACGTCTGCCGCCATAACGCCTGTAGACATAAATGTACTAGCACTAAAAATAGCCGCGAATAAATGTTTGTTCATACGAATAACCTCTAATTATTGTTATTTATCTTTATAGTCCGACAGTTACAAATTGAAAATTATCCTTAGATTGGAAAATATTAACGTTTAGAATGGAATAAGACGGTATAGAACCTTTTCGTTCATTTTTCATACTCAAGTCAACATCAGGCTTAATATTAAAAATTGGTACGGAAGGCTTAATTTCTAGCTTGATTTATGATTAGGTTTTCAGCATCTACCCTCGATAATGCTTTGTCAAAATAGTACCCTTGCGCATAATCACATCCTAGAGTTTGTAATAAATCTCGTTGTGCTAAGGTTTCGACACCTTCAGCTAACACCTTAACATTTAACACTTTTCCTAATTCAATGATTTTTCTTGCAAATTCTTTATCTAACGATGATTCACATATATCAGCAACTAATGAGCGATCAATTTTCAACGTATTGAGTGATTTCCGTAATGTTCTAACAAGGCTTAGCGAGGAATAACCAGATCCAAAATCATCAACCGCAACAAGAATACCAAGCCTACGCACAGCTCTAATATTATCGATTAAGGTATCCATATTACTAATTGAAGCAGTTTCGGTTACTTCAATCTCGAGTAAATCTTTTGGGCAACCTGTTGACGCAATTATGGATTCTAGTCGGTAAATAAAGTCGATCATTTCGAGTGTTTTGAATGAGATATTTATCGCGATTTTAGGCGTGTAAACACCCTCTTTTTGCCATTGTACGACTTGGTTACAAACTTGAGTAAATACCCATAAATCAAATTCAAAATGAAGCCCAATTTCTTCCACAATTCGGATGAACACATCAGGAGGAATATAGCCTAAATCTTTGTGTATCCACCGCGATAGCGCCTCGAAACCCACCAGCTTTTTAGTCGTGAGATCGTACTGAGGCTGATAATGAATTTTAATAAGTGACTTTTCAATTGCGCTAGGAAGTTCATCAATAATAAGCTTATTGGCCATCAACTCCGGTTTGATTTCGGGTTTAGCAAAGCAGTAATAAGAATGACTATGACGTCTAGACTCCCTCATTGCGGTCTCGGTTGCATTCTCCATTGCAAAATAACTTTCATACTTAGTATGTTCACAACTAATACCAATACTGAATGATTTATTTACTCGAATACCATTATTTAATACTAATGAGCCTAAAGATAAATCACATAAATACTGGCAAAACATGGTTATATACGCATTAAAATCGGCAGAAGATAAATGCTGTTTATTCTCGATTAAAATACCATAACGCGCATTAGCCAATCTAACCACCAGCCCATCATTATTTACAGTAGCTTGTAATTTATTGCCTAGCACAGAAAGGTAATTATCCCCTACATCAAATCCATAACGAAAGTTGATAGTAGAGAAATTATCCACACTTAGCATCATCAAACGCATTTGTGTATTTGGAAGTTTGAATAAATGTGCTGCCCGTGCGCTCATAGCCCAACCATTCGGAAGACCAGTAATAGAATCAATTGATTTATTTTCTATTACTTTAAAGCATAATTTAAACGTATTATCGAATTGATTATCACCACGTCGCTGACAGTAAAGCTCCACTTTGCAATGATGAAAATTAACATCCCTTAGTGTCGCTCTAACAAAACATCCTGTTTCACTCACGCTTGCATCTTTCAATAATAGAGTGATATTACTGACAGCTAACGCTACATCACTATCCAAATGCAAATATTCATGTAGAGGGCGATTGATGAGCTCGGCTTCACTTATACCAACTAATGCTGAAAACATGCTATTACAAGAACTAATTGTATCCTTAGTGACTATTAGCACGGGTAAAAACGAATCTTCAATTCCCATCATTAGGCTACTCATCTTAATCGTATTTAATAAAATAGTTACTTTACGCCACAAGTTTCATGACACATATTCACATATATACCTTTATCTTTTTAAACAAACAAGCTGTTATGGACTAGGTAAACCATGTTATATATAAAAATACATAAAGCTTGCAATGACTTACGTAGTCTAATATACCATTTACCATATGATATTATATACATTAGTTGTGATGCAATATGATCCTGTATGAAAAGCGCCCGTAATTTATAGTTACATGCCACAAGTTGAACGACTTTTACAAATTGCAGCGGGTCTCCGAATTACATTCATTAGGTAATTCTAAGCTACACATCATTTAGGCAAATATAATTAGCATAAAAATCAAACTATTGGATTAATAAAGTAGTTGGAAATGTAACGAAATTGAAACCCTAGTTATGCACGTCACACCTATACAGCAGAACTACCATAACAAGTGGTTAATAATCATGGTAAAAATAATCTAATTAGATCTATCATTAACGCTAAATACTTCAGCCAAATGAATACTTTTGTTCTAAAATATTAAGTTATATAGGAGATTTTTTAAGGATAGTGTTATGAATAATAAGCGTCACTTTCAGCGGATACTATTTGATCATAATGCCACGTTAACTTGTGATGGGCATCAGTGGTCAACAAATGTAATCGATTTATCTTTACGTGGACTATCCTGTACTAAACCAAGAAATGTAAAATTTAATATCAACCAGTTAATGACACTGTCAATCAATCTAACCCCAGAACAAGTCATCATTATGGAGGCTGTTATCGTCCACAATGAGCAGCATGTTTTAGGGTTGCGTTGTACAAGAATTGATATTAATAGTATTTCAGAACTTCGTCGTTTAGTTCAGCTTAATTTAGCCGACGAATCACTTTTACATCGAGATATAGAACATCTAGCTCACTCAATACCCAAGTTATAACCAATTCGTTAATCTAAATCCGACACCGACTCTAGAGATATTTTGATCATAATAAATAAGGCTTTCACCATAGCCATTGAAATACTCAACATAACCAAATAAATGTTTACTCAATGGAAAAGACCAACCTACTTGTATCGAACCTTTATTATCAGACCTTAGGTTATTGCGTAATTTAAAATCTAAGCTATGACTATAAGGTAATTTCCAAACCATATTAAGATCGCCATAACCTAAGTATTTTTCGATATCAGGATTATCATCGCCTTCTGATGAATCCGGTGTTAGCTTTTCGTCTTCAGGTAAACGCCACCAGCCACGAACAGCCCAAACAAAGTCATCATGAGCAAATGCCATCGTCCCAATGACACGGTTCCAACTTCGAGACAAACTGCCAGATTGACCATTAGATTGATGATTGAGAGAGAGTGCAGTGATAGCGACAGGTAATCCAAACAAATCCCAGGGTTCACTATATTGAAATATCACCTCAGGTTCATAATTTGTTTCTCTGAACGGTGAAGAACTGTCAGAATTATAAGCTTGCCACCAGCTCACCGACGTAAAAGCAAGCTGCACGTCAAACCCGGGGGTCATAAAATCCTCTGCCACAATATACTTTAATGACACTTGAAATTTGATTTCCACATCATCAAAATCACATTCGCTATCAAAGCTCTTATAGGGTTCTGTACTTCCCTGCGAATAAGTAACCGGTAGGATATAGTTAGGTTTATACGGAATCAAAGCAAACGGGTTGTTTTCAGCACTTTTTTCTAATGCCCTACGCTGATGAAGCGGATTCGGCTTAAGCTCATTACAAAGATCTCTTAGCGCTTCGACTGTCATGTCTCCCTTTGCAGACGTCACATTCGATGATAAACACGCATTAATCTGATCTTCTTTCTGCTTTTCTGAGCTAAAATAGGCTAATTCATGCGGAAAAGAAAAATGGCTGTCTTCAGCAATTGCATCATGAGCCATGAATAAATTTGTAGTGATAACAATCCCTGTTAAATACTTGATAGTCGTCAATCTCCGTTAGACATCAATAAATTAGACGTCATCATAAACACATATAACTAACATGACCATTAAAATAGTCCGTTCAAAAACACAATTACGATTCAACACAATATATAAATCTTTGTTAATTTCAAAAACAATAGAGTGTTAAGTGGCAAATTATCGAACCTCTGACATACTTAACTCTGATAGCTAAAAATGTTGTATACATGTTCTAGAGCTAACAAATAGAGGTATTTCATGAACAGTAAATTACTCATTGCTGGATTGATTGTAAGTTCAGCGCTACTTGGGGGTTGTGCAAATAACAATGCAGATCTACAAAAAAGTGTCGGTAGCTTAACATCTCAAATCAGTACATTAACCTCCCAAGTGCAAATGTTAGAGTCTGAACAAGGAAGTATGAAGTCTGGCATTGAATCTAACGCCGCAGCGGCTCACCAAGCTTTAGAAGAAGCCCAACGAGCAAATTCACGTATAGATAATATAGCTGCATCCTATAGCAAATAATTTGTTGTAACGTCACTGCTTGATAGGTTAGCAACGACCAGAGAATGCTGACCTATCCTCCCCCTAAATACTCACATTAATGGGTAAGCCAAAATGCAAAAGCAGCGCTTTGTTTAATGCTTTTTCATCTATTTTATCGTCTTTAAACCGATGAATAACCTCCGTGATACTGTTCCCTTCCTCATCTAAGTAATCTGAAGATAGCGGTGAGTGAACTTCAACTAAATACTGACCATTTGGTTCAATCGTGAATTTAATCGGCTCGTTTATAATTCTTACCGTCTCGTTTACCTTTACGGTCTCATATAACCATTCAATATCTTGTGGATTCATTCTTATACACCCAGCACTTATCCTCATCCCGATACCAAAGCGTTGATTCGTACCATGTATAAGATAATTATTATTGCCATAGCCAAGTTGTAAAGCAAAGAGCCCTAATGGATTATCCTTACCCGCCTCTACGGTACGAGGTAACACCGTTTTAAATTTTTCTAAGTACTCAGTACGTGTAGAAGGGGTTGGTGTCCAAATCGGATCTTTGATTTTAGTTCTAACAAAGCTATTCATTTTCGGAGTTGTACGCCCTTCTCGGCCGATACCAACAGGAAATACATGAACCGTGTCCGTCGTTTGTGAAAAATAATAAAGTCTGAGCTCAGGTAAGTTAATCACAATACCCTTATAGGGTGTATCAGGGAGTAGCATCGCAGTAGGTAACTCAAGAAGCGTACCAGGAGGGGGCAAGAAAGGGTCAACAGTCGGGTTTGATGCCATTAGCGCAATGAGGCCAATATTGTATTGCTGCGAAATAGAGTGAAAATATTCACCGACTTCGACTTTATGTTGTATCGGAGAACCAATAAGTCTTGAACCTAATGCGGGCATCACATAAGACTGAGCATAAACAGGTCGTGGTAATAACGGTGTCATAAGGATAAAACAAATGGAGAGGAGATTAAAAGTCCGCTTTAAGTTGACCATACTTACACCTTAGATAGTTATCTTCTAGCGTAAGTATAGGCCTATTAGTATGTCGACATGGTTAATTGCTATTTCGTTTTCGATATAACAACGAACCCGTTAATAAAAGCAGGAATGAATAGCCGATCCCGCCACCGCTTTCAGTTGGTGGTAACGGCGTCTCTTTGATCGTAAATATGTCTTGTGTAAAAGAAGACGCAGGCTCTGTATATCCACCCGCATTATTAATCTCATCTACAATCCAACCATAGAAACTGCTCACTTCAATGTAAACATCAGGTAATGAATTTAACGCACACTGTTGTGAATTACCAAAGCTGACGACCCCTGCTAATCGGTAACCAAGGTCATTATCGCTTCGTGCACTTTTGTCTTGCCATATAAGTGGACCACCAGAGTCTCCACTACAAGAACCTTTGTTAAATGAATTCGCACAAATAAAACTGCTTGCAAAGCCAGACCAGCGCCAAGCTAACGCACAAGTATCATCAGCAACGCCATCAAGTATTGCTTTCTGTAGGATATCGGTGCTTTGTGTGCCATCTGTGGATGTACGCCCCCAACCAGAAAGAAGCAAATTCTCTCGTTCTGCACTACTAAACTCTATATCCGCATCTTTTTGTAATTCGTTATCCATTAACTTAATAGCTTGCGCGGGCGACGACACTGGTGAAGATAATCTAAGCAGTGCAATATCGCCCGTATTGTTTACTTGCTCGTAGTCTGGGTTAGCAATTACCTGTATTACGGTATTACTCGACATCCCACCATTCAATGATCGATCTATCCCACCAGAGTAAACTGTTAGTTGATCAGGGTTAATAGGACTAAACCCTGAACTACTCACAAATCTATTGATGCAATGAGCTGCGGTAACAACCCATGTATCAGCGACTAACGTACCACCGCACGCATAAGTATCTCCACCCTTGCTTATCTCTAGATATATTTGCCAAGGTAATTCTAATGCCTTTCCATCAACACCACCGACTACATAGGGTGTAATCTCGGGGGCTGTCGTTTCGATATCGGTATTAGCATGTGCACCTAATGAGACCACTAAACCGGTTGTTGCTATTATTTTCGCTAGTATCAAAATTCATCTCTCTCAAATTTGCCAACATACTATTCGCTTTGTACTAATTATAACGAGCGTTCCATTCTCATTTGGTATAAACAAGTATAGCTATTTCCAGAATAAATATTAAGTATATTAAATCAACTATCTTTGCTGAATTTGAATAGTAAAATTGATAAACCCAGTACAGATCACTTTATGAATTAAATAAAAGAAATTTACCGACATTTTATGTCAACTAGTGTAAATAGTAACCAAAGGCAATTGACGCCCACGACACCATTGTTATGATGCAGTTACGTAAAACACGCGTATGACATATGTATTAATTGAAGGGATATAATGAAAAATATTTTAACTGTTCTAATGATGGTATTCGCTTTCTCATTAGCGGCACCTGAAGTACACGCTAAAAAATTCGGTGGTAGTAAGTCTTTTGGTAAAAGCTATAAGACAGCACCACAAAAACAAACGCCTGCGGCTGCGACACCTGCTAAACAAGGTATGAGCAAAAAAGGTATGCTTGGCGGTATGCTAGGTGGCTTACTTGTTGGTGGTTTGATCGCATCTATGTTTGGTGGCGCTTTTGAAGGTTTCCAATTCATGGACATGATTATCATGGCCGGTGTTGCCTTCTTACTATTCCGCTTGTTCAAAGGCATGATGCGCGCAAAAGCAGCATCACAACAAGGTTCAGCGCATTCACCACAAACAGCATCTGGTCCAGCATTCAGACAAGAAGCGCCAACAGATGCAACATCTAACCCTGCAAGCCAAGGTGGTTTTTCGGGTTCATCAAACAACGATGTTCCATTTAATCTTCCAGCAGACTTTGATCTAACTAATTTCTTAAGTGGTGCGCGTAGTCATTATAAAACACTACAGAAAGCTTGGAATGAAAATGATTTAGAAACAATCCAAGAATACGTATCAATTGAGCTATACAATGAATTACGTGAACAACGTAAAGAACTTGAAGGCGAGCAACATACAGAAGTAATGTTCCTTGACGCAGAACTCGTTCGTGCTGAATCTACAGCATCACTTTCGCAAGTGAGTGTTAAATTTAATGGTCGCTACCGTGATGGCCATGAAGATGTAGAAGCAGACATCAACGAAGTATGGCATTTAGAACGTAATCTAACACAAGAAAATGCACCATGGTTAATTACAGGTATCGAGCAATAATCACGCTTATTATCTAATTTAATATTAAAAAGGCGGCTAATCACCGCCTTTTTTAATCTCTAAAATCAATGACAATGTCTATCCGTGTTTGCATCTAGCGAATTAAACTTAACACTGCTATGATCCGCGCATAAACGAAAACTACAGGAATTCAAA
>Ga0209292_1006845_pt1 | contig 11049 bp, 9 predicted proteins | sample GOMGulsemesocosm_2_FD_184634 | JGI IMG/M metagenome (GOLD analysis project Ga0209292, IMG submission 184634) | Methane-oxidizing microbial communities from mesocosms in the Gulf of Mexico - GOM9C Gulf of Mexico (SPAdes) (version 2) | ecosystem: Environmental > Aquatic > Marine > Cold seeps...
ACCCAAAAAGCGGCAAAAAAATGGCAAAGAGCGATACGAACTGTTGAGTGGTTAGTGGCAAAATTTCCCATTGACAGTCAATTTCAACTTTATTTATTTAATACTGATGTCCGAGCCAGTATTAACGATACCCATCGTCAATGGCTGTCAGTTGCTGATGAAGAGCAACTTAATTTAAGCATCAAAAACTTACGCGACGTTGTACCTAGTGGTGGTACTAGTCTAGAAAAAGCTTTCCTTGAAGTCAGTCAGTTACAACCATTACCCGATAATATTTTACTGATAACCGATGGCCTTCCTACTCAAGGTCTTAGCGCTCCAACCAGCAATACTGTTTCAGGAGAGGAACGTGAAGAATTATTTATACAAGCAGCAAATACCTTACCGGTAGGAATTCCTGTCAATGTCATGTTGTGGCCAATGGAAGGTGATCCTATGGCGGCTTCTTCCTTCTGGAAATTAGCCTTACATACCTCAGGCTCATTTATCAGCCCATCGTTAGATTGGCCATAGGAGAGTTTGATGAAACGTAAATCTAGAAATTCAGAAGATTTTTCTATCGCATTTTTGGACATTATTTGTTGTGGCTTTGGTGCCATTGTTTTATTACTTATGATCACCAAAACCATGCAGCCAATAGTTCTAGAAGAATCGACTGTTCAGTTAGACGGGCAAATAAAAAAACTGCAAGAACAATTGTTTACCATTAGAGGTGAAACAACCCTATTCAACCGTCATCTCAATGCTAAGCATGAACAAATCGACGTTGAAAAGAAACGTATTGCCATCTTACGTACTCGACATGCTCAAATTGAAGCTCAATACGCACAAATAGCTAAAGCAGCATCCGTGAGTCAAAAGGAGAAAGGGGACTTAGCCATTGCCCTACAATCTCTTACTGTTGAAATGGAGCGCTTACTAGGTAAAAGCTACAAAAGCAGTAACAGTTTAATTGGCGGTATACCGGTTGATAGTGAATATCTCATTTTTATTATAGATACCTCGGGCAGTATGTTTAATTACGGTTGGCCTAAAATGCTTGAAGAAATTATTGCCACACTGGATATTTACCCGAAAGTGAAAGGCATTCAAATTATGAATGACATGGGAAAATACATGTTTACCAGCTATCAACGGAAGTGGATCCCCGATACCGCTGCTCGTAGAGCCGCAATAATAAAACGATTAAGGTCATGGCATCCGTTTAGTAACAGTAGCCCTGTTGAAGGTGTACAAAAAGCAATTCGTGCTTTTTTTAGTCAAGATAAAAAAATTAGTCTATACGTTATGGGGGATGAATTTTCTGGACGCTCCATAAAACAAGTCTTAAAAACCGTATCTGTAATCAACAAAATTAACAAAAACAATGAGCGTATGGTACGTATTCATGCGATAGGCTTCCCTGTGCAATTTATGCGCCCTAAACATCTACAAAAAACAGGCATCCGTTTTGCTACTTTAATGCGAGAACTTACTTTTCGAAATGGCGGTACTTTTGTCGGGTTAAATAATTTAGACCCATAGTTAATATGAGAGAAATCATCAAATGAAAATATGCAATGCAATCATTAAAAAACTATCTATTAATAGTCTAATGCTTATATGTTTTATGTTGCTTGGCTGTACAACTAAAGTTGTTGTTAATGGTTATTTTCCCGTGCCGGTAGTTGACCCATTACCGTTAACCGTTGCCGTGGTGTATTCCCCTGACTTTGCGAACTATAAATATATTGAAAAAGATGAAGAGCGAGAAGAAAAAGAAATTTCTGTGGGAGTGGCTCAAGTTAAATTATTTAGTACGGTATTATCGGGGATGTTTGAACAAGTGGTCTACACCGACGAGGTTACAGCAAGCAATGACAGTTCAATCGATATGTTTTTTAAACCGAAGATTGAAGAACTCCAATACAATATGCCGGTAGAAACTAAAGTAAACATGTTTGAGGTATGGATTAAATATCATTTAAAATTTTTTGACGCCCAAGGCAATGTCATCGCCGATTGGATACAAACGGCTTACGGAAAAACCCCGACAGCTATGTTTAAAAGTAAAGAGAAAGCCCTAAATGAAGCGATGATTGTTGCTTTAAGAGATGTAGGCGCGGGTATTGTATTACGTTTCAATCATCTTCCAGAAATTAAACACTGGCTAAAACAGCGCGAACAAATATCGGCATATAAGAAAACAAATCATAAAAATATTTTTGCCTCGAGTGTACCGGCACCAAACTAAGTTATTGTTTAACAGGAGTGATTCATGAAAAGTGTATTAGTCATCAGACAATATTTAATTTTGTTACTGCTTTTAAGTATGAGTGCATGTACCACAGTAACTATTGATCAAGTAAAAGTCACTGAAAGTGAACTGTTACAAGGTGAATCAGTGGTTGTTATTGGCCGACGAACGGGTAGTGATTACGAAACAGAGCCTGAGCTAATATCATGTGTCGGAAAAAATTTAGCCAAGGGAGATAAAGGCATAAATGTTATTCCTGAAACGGAATTTGTCGATCGGTTATATCCTTGGTTCGAGGCACGTACTGCCCCTAGTCATATTAAAGACTTACACCGCTTATTACGTTACGAAAAAGTAAAACAAATTTTTGATGAATATAACGTTCATTACATTATTTGGATAGATGGTAATACTGAAAAAACACGCAGCAGCGGCAGCATTAGCTGTGGGATAAGTGCAGTAGGCATTAGTTGTTTTGGTTTTGGTACCTGGGATAGCCAAGCCCAATACGAAGCGTCTATTTGGGACTACCAAACAAAATATCAAATTGGCAAAGTCAGTAGTGTTGCAGAAGGAACGTCATACGTCCCTGCCCTTGTTGTGCCAATTCCACTTATAGCAACTGTGCAAACCGATGCTTGTGAAGCCATGGCATTGCAGTTAAAAACGTTTTTTAAAACATCAGATAAATTAATAAATTAGAGGTAAATATGACTAAAGATAATCGGCTAATCATCGGTGCATTGCTATTGCCTTTACTGTTTATTAACGCCTGTTCTATTAACCCCGCGACAGGTCGACCTGATTTAGTAATGATGTCGGAAAGTGCAGAAATTGAGAAAGGCAGAGAATTGCATGAAAAAATTCTCAAATCGATGCCAATCTACCAAGATGAAGCTTTAGCAAAGTATGTGAACGACATCGGTCAAAAAGTGGCGAAAAACAGTCACCGCCCTAATATAAAGTATTTTTTTACTGTTATTGATGCTCCAGATATTAACGCTTTTGCCTTACCCGGTGGTTATATTTACATTAACCGAGGTTTATTGGCTTATTTAGACTCTGAAGCTCAACTTGCGGCAGTGTTAGCTCATGAAGTTGGCCATGTCACTGCACGTCATGTAGTACGTCAAGATACGGCAAAAAAAGGAGCTAGCGCATTAACCATTACCAGTGTATTGACTACCGGTAGTGGCATTGTTGGTGATGTCACGAACATGTGGGGGAATGCAGCGGTGAAAGGTTATGGTCGAGAAATGGAATTAGAAGCCGATGGCTTTGGTGCTGAATACTTAGTCAATAGCGGTTATGATCCTCATGCCATGGTTGAAACCATTGGGGTATTAAAAGATCATGAAAAATTCTCACGTTATCGAGCTAAAACTGAAGGAAAAAAAATAAAAAGTTACCACGGTGTGTTTTCTACACATCCGCGTAACGATATAAGGTTAAAAGAAGTTATCGCTAAAGCAGGTACCTTGCCTGAAAACCAAGTTAAATTAACCAATAAAGAGCAATTTCGTAAACATACAGAGGGTTTAGTTTTTGGCACTAATTATGATGCACAAGTAAAAGAACGCCCGTTAGAAAAAGGCAGATATCTGCATAAAAAACTAGGCTTTTCGTTGCTTTATCCTGAAGAGTGGCAAGTTGAAAATATGAGGCAGGCAATTATAGCGAAACCTAAAGACAATACGGCAGAAATATCGCTAATGGTTGCCAGGGTTAAGCCAAAACAATCACCAAGTAATTATTTACGCAGTGTATTACCCAATCAAAAATTAACACGATCAGAAGACTTTAGACAATTTGGTTTGGTAGGACATACTGCTATTTCCCATAAAGAAGGAGATGAAAGAGGAAAAAGAGTTGCGGTAATATTTCAAGGTAGTCGAGCTTATTTACTTGCAGGCACCGTTTTACATGCTCAAGAAGGAGTCGATTACGATAAACTGTTTTTAAAAAGTATTCGAAGTTTTCGCCCTGAACGTAGTCAACCTAAAAAACGTAAATCAAGAACCATTCATTACGTTAAGGCCAACGATAAAACGACCATTGAAGGCTTAGCGAAACACATAAAATTAGGTGTTTATACCGAGCAACACCTGCGCTTAATCAATGGTTTGTACCCTAGAAAAAAAATAAATATGGGTGATTGGATTAAAATAGTTAAATAAAATTTAGAAAAGTTATTTGCTACCACACGAATTACGTACGACAAGCTCCGTCGGCATTAACGTTGTAGTAGCTTCTTCACCATGAATTAGACCTAATAAAGTACTGACCAGCAATTCACCGGCTAGTTGGGTATTTTGCTTAACCGTAGTTAAAGGTGGAAAGGTGAAACTGGCATTGGCAATATCATCAAATCCCACCACGGCAACTTGGGCTGGAATGGCAATATTATTTTCTTGCAACGCTCTCATGGCACCAATGGCAATTAAGTCACTGGCACAAAAAATGGCATCAAACTTTTCACCGCAAGCAATTAATTTACAAGCAGCCTCGTAACCTGATTCTTCAGTAAAAAGGGCATCAAATTGTAAGTTTCTATTAATCATTAAATGATTATCTTTGAGAGCCTGACAATGACCTTTATAACGATCATAAAACTCTGGGGCATGTTTAGAAGCTTGGCCTAGAAAAGCGAAGTCTTTTTTGTTTTGTTTAATAACATGTTCAGTTATTTGCATACCTCCTTGAAAGTTATCACAACCAATGGAGATTACGGGTAAGTTTTTAACTTCAGCGCCCCAGCGAACAAAATGAGTTTTTTGTTCGATGAGTTGTACAAGCTTTTCTTCATAATCGAGGTAATCACCATAACCTAAAAGTATCAAACCATCCGCTTTATTACTGTCTTCAAAATCAGCATGCCAGTCACTACTAAGTTGCTGAAATGAAACTAATAGGTCAAAGCCTTTATTTGCACAAGCGCGAGTGATACTACCAAGCATAGAAAGAAAAAAGGGATTGATAGATGAGTCGTCTTGGCTGGGATCTTCAAATAATAACAGAGCTATAGTATCACTTTGTTGCGATCTAAGATTACTGGCATTTTTATCAACTTTGTAGTTGAGCTCTTTGGCTATTGCTTGAATCTTTTGACGAGTAGCTTCGTTTACTAAAGGGCTGTTTCTCAACGCCCGAGAAACCGTAGATTGAGATACGCCAGCTTGGTAGGCAATATCAAATGAAGTCGCTTTCACTATAAAACACTCTATACAAGTATATTAAGATAAATATACCCGAGCTATCGAAGTATGTATAGAAATAGGAAAAAATATTGATGTTAATTATTTGTTAACAGCTGTTGAGAGCGTGTTTGCCAAGAATGTTTAGAAGTTGTCGCCAGTAATACCACTGAAAATAACATCGAATATATTTTAGATTACCCACCCGCTTTTCCGCGTTTTTTTATGGGGGATCCAGCTCGCATTAGGCAAATCCTTATCAACTTACTTGGCAATGCCAGAAAATTTACCCGTCAAGTTTTATTCGTTTAGGGGTTTGTTTGCAAGAAGATAATAACGGTAATAAGCAATTAATGTTTGAGGTGTAATATACTGGTTTTGGTATTAAAGAGCAGGCAATAAAACATTTGTTTAATGAATTCTCTCAGGCTGATAATACTACGACACGTAAATATGGTGGCACAGGACTGGGGTTTGATGTTGATATCGCCAATAATGGTAATGAAGCGATAGAGGCAGTAGAGAAAAGGCCGTATGATCTGATCTTTATGGATTGTCATATGCCGATTATGGATGGTTATGATGCAACAAAAATTATCCGGCAAATGGAGTTAGAACAAAGCCAGACAGCATTACCCATTATTGCGTTAACCGCTAACGCAACAAGAGAAGATCGAGAGGTTTGCAAAAAGGCAGGCATGAATTATGTCGTGACAAAGCCTTATCAAGCCGCGGATCTTGCTAAGTGTTTACAAAAATTCATCCCAGAAAAGCAAATTTAAAAAACATTAACGAGACTTAAATAAGCTTGCGACTTTTTGCTATATTAAGTATGGTAAAGTTAGCTGTATGTAAGCGCTTTCATCAAACTCATTTAATTAAGGTTTTCTCATGTCAGTTACACTCAAGTCTAGTTTGTTACTGCTGGTATCTTTAGGACTTTTTTCTTGTACAGAAAATAAAACTGAAACCACAGTCAATCCAACAAAAGAACCAGCTTTAAAACAGTCACCTTCACAAGAGCCACGTTCAGAAAGTGTGGAACAGAATGTTGAAGTTATGCTCAACAAATTATCTCTTGAAGAAAAAGTATCATTGGTGCATGCCAGCGGTAAGTTCCATATAAATGCTATTGAACGAGTTGGTATTCCAGAAATGTGGCTTTCTGATGGTCCTCACGGAGTTCGTCATCAAATCAATCGGCATGATTGGGCATCGGCAGGTTGGACTGATGATCATTCAACCTATTTACCCCATTTAACATCAGTTGCCGCCAGTTGGGATCCTGAAATGGCTATTTTGCATGGCCAAGTATTAGGAGCAGAGGCTCGCGATCGTAAAAAAGACTTTATTCTAGGACCTGGTGTCAACTTAGCGCGTTTGCCACTTTATGGCCGAAACTTTGAATACATGGGTGAAGACCCTATTTTGGCAGCAAAATTGGTTGTACCACAAATTAAAGCCATTCAAAAAAATGATGTTGCGGCGACGATTAAACATTACGCATTAAATACCCAAGAACTAAACCGTACAGGTGTTAACGCTAAACCGGATGAACGTACCTTACGTGAAGTCTATTTGCCAGCTTTTGAAGCATCTGTAAAAGAAGCCAATGTTTTGGGCATGATGGGATCATATAATGAATATTATGGAACTAATGCCAACCAAAGCAAACATTTGGTGATGGATATTCTAAAAGGAGAGTGGGGTTATCAAGGCGTTTTATTAACTGACTGGAACGTTGATATCAATACTCATGATGCCGCCATGTATGGTTTAGATCTTGAAATGGGTACCGACGTACCTACCTATGACGACTACTTTCTTGCTCAACCGCTATTAAAAGAAATCCAAGCTGGTAATATCCCAGTATCAGTATTAGACGATAAAGTACGCCGAATTCTACGTGTTCAATATGCAATCGGTATGTATGATGAATATCGCTTACCTGGCAAAAGAAATACCGAAGAGCACCAATTGGCGGCAAGAAAGATTGCAGCTGAAGGTATCGTACTGCTTAAAAATAATGTTGTTGGTGTAAAAAATGTTTTGCCACTTGAGCAGAAAAATATCAAAAATATTTTAGTACTCGGGCCAAATGCTAATAAAAAGCATGGCACAGGTGGAGGCTCTTCAGAAGTTAAATCTCTTTACGAAATCACTCCTCTAGCAGGCTTAAAAGAACAACTTGGCGAGGAAGTTAATATTCAAGTTATGCGCGCTCGTAGTAGTGTTCTAGCGCCTATTGCCAGTGATTATGTTGCTAGCCGTCATTGGACAGGAACACCGGCGTGGAATATTTCATATTATAAAGATCAGTCTCGCAAAGAGTTGTTGAGTGAGTCGTGGATTGTTGATTCAAAATTTAAGTCATTAAATAGTGATAATACTGATCACATCACAATGAAAGCGACAATTAAGCCGCTTAAAAGTGGCATGCATAAATTAAATATTTCAGCCGTAGGTGATTTCACGTTAAAAATTGATGGCGATGAACTTGTTAGTTTTACCAGTGCAGACAGTACTGTATTAAGTCATGATATTGATTTAAAAGCCGAGCAAGATTACGACTTTGAAATTACTTATGATGGTAATACTACCTTTACTTTGGGTTGGGATGCACCGGGCAATTTATTCAGTGATGAAGCTGAATACCTAGCAGCAGCGAAAGCGGCTGATGCCGTTATTTATTTTGGTGGTTTAAGCCATGGTGATGACCGGGAATCAATTGACCGTCCTGATATGAAGTTGCCAAATAGCCAAGATGAAATTATTAGTAAATTACTTAACGCCAATGAAAAAACCGTTGTGTTTTTAGTCGCAGGCTCAGCGGTAGAAATGCCTTGGGCTGAACAAGCGAATGCCATTGTTTGGGGTTGGTATGGTGGTATGGAAGCAGGTCACGCCTTCTCTGATGTATTATTTGGTGAAGTAAACCCAAGTGGTAAAATGCCAATCACCTTACCTGAAAAGTTAGCAGATACTGCCCCTATTGCCTTAAATGACTATAACGCAACAGAGTCGCTGTACAGTGAAGGAGTTTTCATCGGTTATCGTTGGTTTGAACAACAACAGATAAAACCGACTTTCGCCTTTGGTCATGGTTTGTCTTATACCAATTTTGAAGTGAGTGCTATTGAATTATCGAGTGCGTCAATAAGTTCAGGAGATAAGTTAACGGTTACTGCGCAAGTCAAAAATACCGGTGTAGTGGCTGGTGCTGAAGTAGTACAACTTTATTTGCATGATAAAGTTGCCAGTGTCGATCGCCCAGCTAAAGAATTGAAAGGTTTTGATAAGGTGTTTTTGCAACCAGGTGAGTCGAAGTCGGTTAGTATTGAGTTAACTGAACGTGATTTATCCTTTTGGGATATCAATACCAACGATTGGCTAGCAGAATCTGGAGAATTTGAAGTGCAACTAGGTATTTCATCAGACAATATTAAACTGAAAAAATCGTTCAATTTTGTTAATTAATACTAAGCCAATTGAATAAGGTGCATCAGTGAAAAGGTTATTACTGATAGCAGTTTTCATGATGATATTCATGGGGTGCACCATGATTGAAAACGCTCTCAAATGAGCAGTTGAACCGCGCGAGTTATGGTGGCTTTGGTATATGGTATAAGGGCCAGTAAAGATCCTGAAAAATTTGCCGCGATAGCTGCTGTGGTTGGCTGGGGTCACCCTAGTTTTATGGTCCCCATTGCGAAACATAAAATTCCAGTATGGCAATTTGCTGGTGGAAGGGATAATGCGGTTAAAATTCCTTATTTTTATGCTGGTATCAATACATTAAAGCAACTTGGTCATAACAACGTGCGTTTTACTGTACATGAATAAATGGGGCATGATGCTTGGACACGTGTTTATGCTAGCGATGATTTTTATCAATGGCTATTAAGCCATTCTTTATCAGGAAAAAAATAACAACTAGTAACTCTTAATATTAAAATTCTGAGATAGCGTGTTTATGCTCGATATGACTGCAGTATATTCGTCCATTTTTAATCCTCTCTTTGCTGTATAAAAGAACATCTATTGTTAACTATGTCTCAGCCGATGAATTACTATTAAATGCCATTTATATTTTATTGACCGATAAAATTATGGAGAGTCGCTCATGTCGTTAACTTCATTATCCTTTAATCAACAAGCAGACTACAAACAAAACTATGTTCATCGTAGACAAGTAACTTTATTATCTAAATCACAAAAGCCACCTGCATTATCCGCAACCGCTCAGAGAGCAGTGGTTCAAGAAAGTACCTTAAGTAAGGACAATACTTTGATTGAAGCAGCTGATTTAATAAAGCAGCCTAATCAGCAACATACCCCTGAAGAAAGTTATCATCGACCTTTGCCGCCAAAAGTGGCACTAATTAAGATCATTTTGGAAGGATATTTAGGCAGGCGTTTTGCTGATTTATCGGTTGACTTAAATTTAGGAAGTAACCAGGATTTAGATAATAATGTCGAAACAAATACCGATGAGCAACCATCAAAGTCTTCATCTGGTATGCCGACAGAATCGTTTGATATAGATGGTCAAATATTTGCACCAGAAGATAAGGTGCAGGTAGAACGCTGGCAAATACATCAACAAGAGTTGCATTTTACAATGCAGGCTTCCTTTGAATTAGAAGGAGAGCAATTAGCAGTAAATTTTGCTTTTTCTCTGGCAAGTGAACAAAGAAGCTATAGCTCTTTAGAAATGTCAGCTGGAGCATTAAAAGACCCACTCATTGTGCAATTTGGTGAGCAGGGCTTAGGTCATATTACTGATAATGTGCTTTTCGATATCAATCAAGATGAACACTTGGATAATTTACCTATTTTTTCAGGTGACGTTGGTTATTTGGTGTTTGATAAAAACAATAACCAGCAGGCTGATACTGGCAATGAACTATTTGGCCCTCAAACAGGCAACGGTTTTTCTGAGTTGGCCGTGCTTGATAGCGATGAAAATGGATTTATTGATGCTAACGATGATGAATTTTCACAACTGTATGTTTGGCAACCACAACAAGGAGCGTTGATTTCTTTACAGGATGCCAATATTAAAGCTATTAACACCTCGGCAATTGATACGCCTTTTTCTTTCTATGATAATAACGGTGAAGTAGCTGCACAACTAAGGCAGTCTAGCTTTTTAATTAGTGATACAGGACAAGCAAGAGGTGTTCATCAGGTAGATGTAAGAATTTAAATAAAGATGATAAAAAGTATGCAGTTACAAAGCAAACGATAAATCCCCCTACCTATTTGAACGATAGGTAGTGACGTGTTAAATATATAATATGATGATGAAAAATTAGGATAGGTTTTTGAACGTTAAATTACGGCTTCAACTTGGTGCATTAATATTGGCTTTATCGAAGATGCCTTTGGCTGCTGCGAATGAAGTGGAAATCATCCAGCCAGAACAAATTTCTTCTTGGAATCATGCTCGACATTTTAATCATGAATTTGTTGATCTGACATTACCAGCAAAGAATTATGATGTTAACGTTGTTCAACAACAAGATCATGTTGAAATATCTACAACCTTGATCAAAAAACTCGCCAACTGGCAGCATCAACACAGCAATGGCATTAAAGTGATGTTTCTAAATAAAG
>Ga0209292_1006849_pt1 | contig 11043 bp, 8 predicted proteins | sample GOMGulsemesocosm_2_FD_184634 | JGI IMG/M metagenome (GOLD analysis project Ga0209292, IMG submission 184634) | Methane-oxidizing microbial communities from mesocosms in the Gulf of Mexico - GOM9C Gulf of Mexico (SPAdes) (version 2) | ecosystem: Environmental > Aquatic > Marine > Cold seeps...
ATGGACTCGTTATTTGCTTAAGTGGCGATGACACTCCAGTCGGTGAAGTTGTCTTTAATATTGAAGATTATGATTGCAGCCGTATTGAACTAGGTTATCGGATGAGCCCAAATGTCGCTGGAAAAGGCCTGTGCACTCAAGCTGCGACATTGCTGATTGATTATCTTATCGAGCAATTGGGAGTACATAAAATTGTCGCTAAATGCGATGTTAGAAATATTGCCTCATACCGTGTAATGGAAAAATTAGGTTTTACTCGAGAAGCGATGTTTACCCAGCATTTCCTCATCGACGATCAATGGACAGATCAATATGACTATGGTTTATTAGCTTCTGACTGGCTTAAACGAATCACGCTGGCGGAAAAGGCATAATGATAAGAATTGTCTATGCATCAATACTAGCTGCGTTATTAATAACGTTTAACGTTGACGCTAAAAAATCATGGCAGCACCCAGATTATATCGCCCAAAGCTTCCTCGAAGTAGCGCTTGGCAATGAACATGGCAAAAGTCGAAATCTTAATTTACGTAAATGGCTGCGGCCGATTCGTATTTACGTTGAGCACCAAACCGGCGACGAATTACTGCATGATAATCTCTTAAATGCTCACATAACGCAGCTTGTCAGTATTACCGGCTTTGATATAAAGCGAGTGAATAATCGAGCACAAGCGAACCTCTATTATTTTTTTACCCGACAACAATCGTTACCATCGTTAGTTAAAGACAATATAGGTCAATCCGCCGTTCAATATCTCCACGGTTCGGTGTGCCTAGCGAACATTAAAACCGCCGCTAATAATGAAATAGTGAGTGCCTATATTTTCATTCCAGTGGATCAAGCGAGAATGCATGGCAAACTAGTCGCCTGTATCGTCGAAGAGCTCACTCAAATTCTCGGATTAGTACGAGATTCAGACTTAGTGTTCCCATCGATATTCAACGATAAAAGCCATAACATGCTGCTGACAGGGCTCGATGATATTTTATTGCGGCTATTGAGTGAAGATGTGATAAAAGCAGGCATGTCGGCGCAACAATTACGCCCTATTCTCGACAAGCTATTAATCCGATACCAAACAAGCGGACTTATAGATAGCGCACAACAACGCGTGCAGCAGGGGAAATTATACGAAATGTTAGGCTATCGAAAAACAAACTAATAAATGATTTGATAAATTTCAGGCATAAAAAAATCGCATTCAAGCGATCTGTTTATTCTTTCTATACTCTCGATAATGGTGCGGGAAGAGAGACTTGAACTCTCATGCCCTGTGACGCTAAAAGTTAGAACCTTTAGCGCTCACCACGCCTAAACCTTAAAATTCAGGCATAAAAAAATCGCAATTAAGCGATCTATTTATTCTTTCTATACTCTCGATAATGGTGCGGGAAGAGAGACTTGAACGCTCATGCCCTGTGACACTAAAAGTTAGAACCTTTAGCTCTCACCACGCCTAAACCTTAAAATTCAGGTATAAAAAAATCGCAATTAAGCGATCTATTTATTCTTTCTATACTCTCGATAATGGTGCGGGAAGAGAGACTTGAACTCTCATGCCCTGTGACGCTAAAAGTTAGAACCTTTAGCGCTCACCACGCCTAAACCTTAAAATTCAGGCATAAAAAAATCGCAATTAAGCGATCTATTTATTCTTTCTATACTCTCGATAATGGTGCGGGAAGAGAGACTTGAACTCTCACACCCTAAGATACTAGAACCTAAATCTAGCGCGTCTACCAATTCCGCCACTCCCGCATACCGAGTATTTTACTATGCTCAATTAAGAATTCAACTCTTAACAGTGCATTATTAACTTATTGCTAATAAAAGCGATAAATTAATGGTGGCTACGACGGGATTCGAACCTGTGACCCCATCATTATGAGTGATGTGCTCTAACCAGCTGAGCTACGTAGCCATCTTACCTACTAGTTATTTAACCAGAGGCAAAAAAAAACCGCCTTTTAAGCGATTAATCTTTATATCAATTCAACTAAAATGGTGCGGAAAGAGAGACTTGAACTCTCACACCCTAAGATACTAGAACCTAAATCTAGCGCGTCTACCAATTCCGCCACTTCCGCACATCTAGTTGTTCAATTATTTGGCTGGGATACAAGGATTTGAACCTTGGAATGACGGGATCAAAACCCGCTGCCTTACCGCTTGGCTATATCCCAACTAATAATTGGTCTCATTTAATTACTTATGCAATTAAATGAATGGTGGCTACGACGGGATTCGAACCTGTGACCCCATCATTATGAGTGATGTGCTCTAACCAGCTGAGCTACGTAGCCATCATAATATTGTGTATTTAAAGTTACACATCTTTTTCGCCATTCACTCAACACTAAAAGTGTTGGCTGGGATACAAGGATTTGAACCTTGGAATGACGGGATCAAAACCCGCTGCCTTACCGCTTGGCTATATCCCAACTGTAAATCGCCTAACTTATCAAGATAAGTTAAATGGTGCGGAAAGAGAGACTTGAACTCTCACACCCTAAGATACTAGAACCTAAATCTAGCGCGTCTACCAATTCCGCCACTTCCGCATCATGCCATCAGAATCCAACTTAACTTCAAAAAAGAAGTTTTGTTGTCGTCTTCAAGTGCGGCGTATTATGCTGATGGACGAGCCAACCGTCAATAGTTTTTTAGTAGTTTTTTATCTCTTTGCTATCGCATGACGATTTTATAGACACAAAGCACACTAATCCGACTAATTAGATAGTTTCTACAACCCCATCGCGTACTTCATTACTTGCTCTTTGCCCCAAGTTGATTTTCCCGCGGCAGTCAAAACAGCATTACGCAGTATTTTAATTGGTAGCTTTTGATTGCTAAATGACAGATAGAACACATCCATGGCACTTTGCATCAGTAAATTATCACCACGACGCAGTTTTTCATACTGCGCGAGCGTTTTGTCATTCCACCAGCACAGTCCCTGCTCTTTGGCTTGGGCTATCACTTGTGACAAAGCCATGACATCTTTAAAGCCTAGGTTTACTCCCTGTCCTGCAAGCGGGTTAATGGTATGCGCCGCATCACCGACAATACACATATTAGATTTGAAATAATGTTGGGCATGACGTCGTGTCAGAGGAAAGGAACCACAGCCATCGACGGTAAACTCGCCAAGACGTTGTGGGAAATGTTCGATGATCTGTTGTTTCAGCTCAGTTAATGGCATGTTCGACAATGCTTTAATCACCTCCGGTTTGTCATACCATACCAATGAGGCCTTATTTCCCGCTAAGGGCAGCAAGGCGCGCGGACCATTTGGGCTAAATTGCTGCCAAGTAATATCTTGTTGCGCTGCTGCTGTTGATATATTGATTAACATAGCGTGCTGGGCATAATCCCATGAAGTTACGCCGATGCTCGCAGCTTGTCGTACCATAGAGTTTGCGCCATCGGCTCCTATGAGTAATTTACAACGAAGATTTTTATTGGGTAGTTCCACAAGGTAACCATCATTAATAGCCGTTAGCGCACTAATCCTCTGGCCATCAATTAGCTCAACATTAGGTAATTTTTCGAGTTGCTGCCACAGGCCCAATTGAATGACACGATTCTCAACGATATGGCCGAGGTACTCCCGCTGCATCAGATGGCTGTCAAAGAGTACATTACTATTTGGCGCTTCCCATGTTTCTAAATAACGATAAGGGCAGCTACGCATCTGCTGCACATGTTGCCAGGCTCCTACTTGATTCAGTAACTCTTCCGATGCAATACTTATCGCTGATACACGAAGGTCCATTGGTTGTTCAATCGAAAATGCATGGGGCTTGGTTTGTTCAATGACCGCAATGCTCAGTCCTGTCGACGCTAGCGCACCGGCTAACGCACCACCAACCATTCCACCACCCACGATAACTATATCAAATTGCTGCTGCACATTTTCCATCGACCAAGCCTTATCACACTTTATTTTGCTTAATGTTAAGCGCTCTGTAGCGAATTAGCTACGGCTAATAGATAATAGTGACCTAATTTAGTTATTGATCTTGATATGAAACAGCCGCAACTTTTCCTTGGTATTATTTTTGTACTCGCTTCTGAGTTTGCTTTCGCATTATTGAGTGCCTTAGTCCGTTTATTAAGTGAGGATGTATCACAAGTCCAAATCATCTTCTTTCGTAACTTGTTTGCACTATTACCCTTGCTGCCGTGGCTTATAAAAAATAGAGCGAGCGGTATGCGAACTGACTTTGCTCACCTCCATCTTATACGTGGCGTGGCGGGTCTTAGTGCGATGTTTATTTATTTCTACGCGATTGCAACTACCAGCCTAGTCAATGCCGCGATGGTATTAATGCTTGCACCATTTTTTATTCCGATGGTTGCGCACCTCTGGCTAAAGCAATCGCAAAACACGATGACGATATTAGCGGTTATTCTTGGTTTTTTGGGCGCGTTCATTTGCCTTAATGCCAAATTTGATGGCGTCGATTCGCCACTAGATTTTAATACCGGCGGCTTGATATTAATCGGCGCGATGCTCATTGCTATTTCGAAGTCGAGTATCAGCAAAATGAGTACTAGCGAACCAAGTCAACGCATTGTCTGTTACTTTGCTCTGTTAGGTGTGTTGATTTCGGGGCTATTGCTGCCTTTTTATTGGCAATCGGTCTCGCTATACAATCTTGCTTTGCTCATCTTATTAGGATGCTGCGCAACCGCGGCGCAGTTAATGATGACCAAAGCATTTAGCTTTGCCGGCGCCACCACGATTGGCATGTTTAGCTATAGTTCAATTCTATTTGCTGCATTACTTGGTTTTGTATGGTGGCATGAAGTGCCGACCTGGCCATGGTTTGCTGGCGGCAGTCTCATTGTGATGGCGGGTTTTATCGCGATTTTCAGAGCGAATAACAAAAAATGGGGCTAATTACGATGACAAATAAGTTTTAGCTCCGCCAACAGTGCATGCTCATTTATATTCGCTTTATACGCTAGCCCGATAGTACGTTTGATCGATAAGTCATCGAGTGCCAGAAAACATAAATCCTGACGGTCGGTAAGCGCTTTAAGGTTAGGCGACAATGCAATGCCGACCCCAGCACTGACTAATCCTAGTGCATACTCGACCGTTTGGATTTTTGCACGATTGTGGGTGCTAAAACCCAATTGCTCGAGCGCGTAAAATAACTGACTCTGTCCTTCACATGATTGGCGGGAAATAAAAGGGGTTCCGTCTAAATCAGCCAACGTTAGCGATGACTTTAACGCCAACGGATGGCCAATTGGCACCGCGATAAGATAGCGGTCATGCCAAATAGGCTCAAACACTTCATCATCAAGTAGCATATGCTCTGAAACAATTCTGGCGTCATTACTTTCATTGTGATCCACCAGCGTCAGATCAAGGTTGCTAATGTTTTTCGTAAACAGCCCGAGCAACACGCTCATGCGCTCTACACCAAGCGCCTTACTCAAACCCAATCGGAAGGCAATCGTTTTTGGGGCATTTGAAAACTCATTACTTAATGCTTGCGCATCGTTGAGTAAGCGCTTTGCCATCGGGTAAAGCTTTTGACCATCACTGGTCGGCACCATACCACGCGAATAACGCTCGAAGAGTTGGCAATCTAACTGCCGTTCTAGCTGCTTAATCGCATTGGACAACGATGGCTGGCTGATAAAACATTGTTTAGCGGCACCAGAAACAGTCTTATTTTCATAAGTTGATATAAAATAAGATAAAGAACGCAAATCCATAGCTTAAGCCTATACCTAGTAAGTTGATTAAATATTATACCTTATAGTAAATCCCAAATAAGCTGTAGTTTTATTAACTTAATCAGTGGTAGCTATGCAAACTCGGGCGGCGATATTTGATAATCTATTTGAACAACGGATATTAACGGGTGATTTACCTCCATCACTCAATTCGTTAACCCCTAGCGATGTTGGTTTGAGTGACAATGAAGTTGTTGACCTCTTTGAGACTCAGCTTATTAGCCGTCATCTCGATTTACAATCTCGACAATTAGCCAAAGATAAGCAGAGCTTCTATACCATTGGCAGCGCTGGCCACGAAGGTAATGCGGTACAGGGTAAGGTGTTTCGTCATACCGATATGGCTTTTTTACATTACCGTTCCGGCGCATTGATGATTCAGCGCAGTAAGCAACTCAATGGTCAAACACCAATCTTTGATATGCTGCTATCGTTTGTGGCGTCCAGCGATGATCCTATTTCAGGCGGACGACATAAGGTTTTAGGCAGTAAATCACTCTTTATTCCGCCTCAAACGAGTACTATCGCCAGTCACCTCCCTAAAGCCATTGGTGCCGCCTATTCAATTCCGCTTGCCACGACATTAGATATTGACGCGACGATGCCAAGGGATAGTGTCGTGCTGTGTAATTTTGGCGATGCATCATCGAATCATTCTACGGCCCAAGGCGCGATTAATGCGGCAGCTTGGGCTAGCTACCAAAATATTCCAGTGCCTATTGTTATGATCTGTGAAGACAACGGCATTGGTATTTCCACTGCAACGCCACACAACTGGATCCATGCCAATTTTTCTTCACGTGCAGGGATAAAATACATCGCTTGTAATGGCCTAGACCTGCTAGATACCTACCAAAAAACCCTCGAAGCGCAACATTATGCCCGTGATTATCACAAGCCAGTATTTCTTCACATGAAGACAGTCAGACTCTTTGGCCATGCCGGTAGCGATGCCGAAATATCTTACCGCACCAAAGAGCAGATTGAAGAGATAGAAGCGGATGATCCGATTTTACACAGTGCGAGAACGCTCATCGCCCACGGTATTTTAAGCCCGCAGCAAATCGTCGATATGTATCAATCGATTAAAGCACAGATCAGCCAGGTGGCTCAGCAAGTTATTCATCGACCTAAACTCACGACTATAGAGCAAGTAAAAGAGTCGGTTTCACCACTACGTCAACAAACCAGTTCGGCCACCTTAGTAGATGAATTACAACGCGAACAATTGTTTAACCAAGAGTTAATCGCCATGGAAAAACCACAAAATATGGCACGGCTAATCAATTGGACTTTGTGTGACTTGCTGGCACAGCATGACAACATTTTTATTGCTGGCGAGGACGTTGGCCGCAAAGGTGGTGTATACGGTGTAACAAAAGGTTTGTGCGATAAATTTGGCAAGAAACGCTTAATCAATACGCTGCTCGATGAGCAAAGTATTTTAGGTCTAGGCATTGGCGCCGCCCATAATGGTTTTCTACCGATTGTCGAAATCCAATTTCTCGCTTATGTGCACAATGCCGAAGATCAAATACGCGGCGAAGCGGCTACCTTGCCATTTTTTTCTAATGGCCAATTTAGTAATCCGATGGTGATTCGAATCGCCGGGCTAGGCTATCAGAAAGGGTTTGGTGGCCACTTTCATAATGATAATTCATTAGCGGTGTTTAGGGATATTCCAGGGCTTGTGATTGCCTGCCCATCCAACGGGCGAGACGCCAGTGAAATGTTACGCAGTGCCGTTGCATTTGCTAAAGAGCAGCAGCGTGTGGTGATATTCATTGAGCCAATTGCCTTGTATATGACCAAGGATTTACATCAAGAAGGTGATGGGTTGTGGAGCTTTGATTATTCATCGCCACGCCAATCGCAATCTATCAGTGTCGGTGACATCGCCGTGCATGGTACTGGCAATGAACTCGCCATTATCAGCTACGGTAATGGTTTTTATCTCTCAAGCCAAGCAGCCAGAGTACTCGAACAACAGCATGGCATTAAGCTTAGGTTGATCGATTTACGCTGGCTAGCGCCGCTAAAAGAGCAACAAGTGCTCGATGCGATTAGTTCCGTCGAACATATTCTGGTGGTCGATGAATGTCGTGAGACAGGCTCATTTAGCGAACAATTGTTAAGTTTAATTTACCAACATAAAAGACCATCGCAACGACTGGACAAATTATGTGGTGATGATTGCTTTGTGCCATTAGCGGGTGCAGCAACGCTTGGTATGCCGAGCAAGGAACAGATAATTAATAAGGCTTTGTCATTATTCCAGCAGGAGCGACTAGTATGAGTAGCAAAAAGCGAGCGATAGTGATTTGTCCTGGCCGTGGTAGCTATAATAAAGAGCAACTTGGTTACTTATCACAATATCATCCGGACAAAGTGGATACATTGAGTGTTATTGACCATTACCGCCAACAACAAGGCTACCCTTCGGTTAGCGAATTAGACGCGATGGCAGACTTTTCTGTCGCCACTCATACCGCAGGTGAACATGCATCAGCTTTAATCTATGCCTGCGCTATCTGTGATAACCAAGCCATTAATCTCAATGATTATGATATTTGTGCGATCTCGGGAAACTCGATGGGTTGGTATATAGCATTAGCAGCCGCTCAAGCGATATCGCCGCGACACGCTATTGAGCTAATAACAACGATGGGAGCGATGATGAAAGATCAGCTCATCGGTGGTCAGCTAATCTACCCCGTTGCCGATGATCAATGGATAATTAACCATCATCTTAAAGAAAAGGTATTGGCGACGATTGCGTCAATTAATCAACTAGCAAATCACCAGTTATATTTGTCGATAGACTTAGGCGCTTTTATCGTTGTGGCAGGCTGTGCTAATGGTTTAGCAAAGTTTTCAACATTGATCGAGAAGGTTGAGCAATACCCAATGCGACTCGTTAATCACGGGGCTTTTCATACCCCGATGCTAAACGAGTTATCACAACAGGCGATGGCACAACTACCGGCAACACTGTTTAATAAGCCTAAAGTGCCCTTGATCGATGGCAATGGTAACATCTGGTCCCCTTTTAGTACCGATATCAACGCACTGCATCAGTACACCTTAGCGGAGCAAGTGTTATCGCCGTACTACTTTAATCGCGCAATAGATGTCGCTATTAAGGAATTTGCACCAGAGGTATTTATCGTATTAGGGCCTGGTAATAGTTTGAGTTCAAGTATCGCTCACCAACTAATCGAGCGACAATGGCAAGGGCTCACCAGTAAAGCGCAATTTATTCAACGTCAAAAAAATAATCCAATAATTATCGCGATGGGGATGCCACCACAGCGACAATTAGTTACAATCGTTTGAATTACAAATTGATTGGAATAGCGGCATGGTTACAAGATACCTTAAGAAAATTCTACTTTTGACATTTAGTGTCGTGTTTTCTGGCGCTGCATTGGCAGCGCAGCCATTGCAATGTATTACAGACCCAGCCCGTGTTACTCCCTGCCCTAACTTGGTGTACACCTCAGTAAAATTGGAGAAAACGTCAAGGATAATCTGTTACTGCAAATCAGATAGCCAATCATTACTAGCGCTAGTGAACGATACCGAGTCGGCAACATCGAGAGTCGCTTTGCGTAAATTACTCAGTCTGCATCAGCTAACCTCACAACAATTGATCTATATTAGTGCAAAATAAATATCCAACTATTGCGCTATGTCACAAAAAGAAACAGCAATATTCAGTTAAGCTAGCCACACGAACTAGTACATTTACATATAGTGCTAAAGCCTAGTGCTATGATTTTGTCATTCAAAGGAAAAAATATGAAACGAGTTATACCATTGGTGCTGCTAAGCGCTTTAGCGGCATGTTCGAGCAACTCTACACCGCTTAAGGCAGTTAAGCAGCCCGTTGCTAATGGTCCTAAGAATATCATTATGGTAATAGGTGATGGTATGGGTCCTGCCTACACTACCGCCTATCGCTTATTTAAAGATGATCCAAGTACAGCAACGATAGAGTCAACAGTATTTGACGATATACTCGTGGGTCGCTCAAGCACTGCACCCGCACAGATCAGTGGTTATGTCACCGATAGTGCAGCTTCTGCGACCGCATTAGCCTCAGGCCATAAATCATATAATGGCGCTATTGGCGTCGACACCAACAAAATGCCAGTACAAAGCGTATTGGAATACGCCAAGAGTATTGGCAAAGCGACCGGCCTTGTTGTGACCTCACAGATTAATCATGCGACACCAGCAAGCTATGCCGCCCATGTTGAACAGCGTAACCAATACGATGATATCGCCGATCAATACTTTGATCGTAAAATCAATGATAGCCATGTTGTTGATGTCATGCTTGGTGGTGGTTGGAAATATTTCATTCGCCCAGACCGTGATTTAACCAAAGAATTTCAAAAAGATGGCTATCAGTATATTAACGATTACGCTCAACTCAATAGCATTAATAGTGATCAAGTACTGGGCTTATTTGCCGATAAAGGGCTTCCTTGGGCACTAGATGATAAGCAACCACATCGTCTCAAGAAAATGACCATGGCCGCTGTCGACCGACTAGACAACAATGAGCAAGGCTTCTTCATGTTAGTTGAAGGCTCACAAATTGATTGGGCAGGTCATAGTAATGATATTGCCGCAGCGATGGCTGAAATGGATGATCTGGCCCATACATTACAGTGGTTAAAAAGTTATGTCGTGAACCACCCAGATACGCTAGTGATTGTGACCGCCGATCATTCAACTGGCGGATTTACCATTGCAGCTAATGGTGAGTACAAGTGGACACCTGATGTACTGAGCAACTTAAAAAATTCGCCACAAGCGATTGCAAAACAGCAAAAAAAGCATGGATTTGATCATAAAAAGATTAGCGAACTGTTAGGGTTAAATTTAACAAAGCAAGAGAGCGACACACTTGAGCAAGCGCATGCCGATGGCAAGAAATCGCTGCACAGTGCCCTTAAGAAATTACTCGATACACGCTCTAATACTGGCTGGACTACCGGTGGACATACAGGCGTTGATGTGCCGGTTTTTTCCTTTGGCAGCGGCAGCGAGAAATTTAGTGGTCAACAAGACAACACAGATATCGCCAAACGTATTTTTGCATTGTTAGGTAAGTGACCTGATAAAATCAGGCGGCGCTTTTCACAGCGCAGCCTGATATAATCCCTCCATAATATATTCATCTTAGAGTTCCCCCATGTCTACACTATCTAATCCTAGCCAAGTGCTAATCCGTAATATTGAATTGTTTAATGACAAGAGAATTTTGGTCGC
>Ga0209292_1006853_pt1 | contig 11042 bp, 6 predicted proteins | sample GOMGulsemesocosm_2_FD_184634 | JGI IMG/M metagenome (GOLD analysis project Ga0209292, IMG submission 184634) | Methane-oxidizing microbial communities from mesocosms in the Gulf of Mexico - GOM9C Gulf of Mexico (SPAdes) (version 2) | ecosystem: Environmental > Aquatic > Marine > Cold seeps...
ACTTTAGCCATGACTAACTTTAGGCGTGTTTACCGAGGTGGCAATCCTGCGACCGTTAGTTTGAATGTGCATGCGCAGTCAGCGACTAACGTTCGTGTGTATTGGCAGGGTCGTAAAAAACGCGACAAGTTAAAGGAGGCATTAACTCAGGGTACAAAACACCTTATTGGTAAGTATAACTTGTCAGGAAAGCAAGATTGGATCGCCTTAAACACCGAGTTTAATACGCCGCGTGTTGGCTATCGTAGCATTCGTATTTTAGTGGAGTTTGAAAATGCAGGTAAATCAAGCAATGCTGTGTATGTAGATGATCTTTCATTTATTCAATGGAACAGTGCTTTCAATGAGCTCAAAGTGAAGCCTTTGAATAATGAATTAGTTAACCAATCGTCATTCATTGAATTTAATCGTCCATTGACCAAGCAAGATAGTGTGACATTAAGTTTTAAGTAACGTGAATACAACGCTTTAATCTAAACAGTAAATAAAAAAAGGCCGCTTATTCATAAGCGGCCTTTTTGTTGCTAATAACTATTGCGATAACTACATAGATTGAGTCAGGTAATTGAGCTCTTTATTGAGATAATTATTAGTGCCGCCCCACAACTGACAAGGTGAGTGCTTCATATTGCCGTTGTTAAAAGTGAAGGGAAACTTACGGTCTTTGGCTAATAGAATTGGGCCATCTAGGTCTACAAATTGTGCATGTTGAGCAATAATAAACGCCGGCGCCATAGCAAGTGATGTACCCACCATGCAGCCTGTCATTATAATGAATCCTGCTTCTTTAGCTTTTTCGAGTAATTTGAGCGCATCTGTTAAACCACCGGTTTTATCAAGTTTAATGTTAATGGCTTGATATTTTCCTTTGAGCAACTCTATACCGTGGCTCGTGTGACAAGACTCATCTGCACATAAAGGAATACATGGTTCAAATCCTAACAAGTCATCATCATTACCAGCGGGAAGGGGCTGCTCTATAAGCGCCACCTTTAGTATTTTTAATTGTGGTAACCACTGACTTAACTGCTCAAAACTCCAAGCTTCATTGGCATCTATGATGAATTCTGATTGCGGAGCCGCTTTATGAATAGCTGTCATTCGCTCAATCACTAATTTGTCATCAAGCTTAACTTTAATTAACGGACTTTCACTAATTAAAGCAGCCTCAGCAGCCATCGCCTCTATGGTGTCAATACTTAGGGTTTGCGCTGTTATTAATGCCTTTTCTGGCGTTTGTTTAGTGAGTCTTAAAATCGATTGTTGTTTGCGTTTGGTAATGAGATCCCACAGGGCACAATCAAGCGCATTACGAGCGGCGCCAGCGGGCAGCATCGACAGTAAGTCTTCATTGGTTGTAGCTGTGGACAATTGGGATCTTACGTCTTTAATTTGTTTAGTGACAGACTCAATAGTTTCACCATATCTAGCGTATGGCACCGACTCGGCCCAGCCTTGGTGCATGCCATCACTTAATACGACGACAATCACGTCAGCTTGTGTTTTGGCGCCGCGCGATATTCTAAACTCTTTGGCTAGCGGCCATTGTTGATTGATTACTCTACAGCGTAATTGACTCATAATATATTCTCTAAAATAGGTTCAACACCATGACGAACAGGATCAACACAAGGGTAACCGACTTGTTGGGCTATCTGACGACATATATCAAGGGCCTGTTGTTCATCGACACTGGATGTATTGACTGTTATGCCAGCTATTTTTGCATTTGGGTTAGTTACTTGTGCGGCGGCTAGGTTAAGTGCGATGGTTTGTTCAATCGTTGGCAGAGGTTTGTTTTTTATGCCGCGCATTGACGTTCTATTGAGTGCATGACAAATAACAATCGCGTCTGGTTGAGCGCCATGTAGCAGCCCCATACTAACACCAGCAAAGGCAGGATGAGATAGTGAGCCCTGACCTTCAATAATGTCCCAATGTTTATGATCATTTTCTGGTGATATTAATTCGCTGGCACCTGCAATGAAATCGGCCACAACACAATCAATGGCCACTCCGTCGCCTGCAATTAGGATCCCGCACTGGCCACTGGCTCTAAAATCAACGTTAACACCGCGCGCTTTCATACCCTTTTCAAGACACAACGAGCTATACATTTTTCCAACAGAGCAATCTGTGCCTACAGTAATTAAGCGTTTTCCTGTGCGTTTTTGACCATTGCCTGTTTTAAAGGTTTGCGTGGGGTGGCGAATATCAATTAAATCAAGCCCACGTTGCAGGGCAAGTGCTTTAACTTGGGGGATATCTGTGAGCTTTTGATGCAGACCACTAACAACATGCATGTCATTCTCTAGCGCTTCAATAATGTAAGGCACCCAAGAAGGGTCTATGGTGCCACCTGAGTTGGCAAAGCTTAGGACAAAGGTTTTTGCGCCAGCGGCTTTAGCCGCCGCAATATCCATGCTTGGTTGACCGGTTGTGACGGTGCAACCATCCAACGTATATTCGCCTATACAAAGCTCTGGTCGCCAGTCTGCAACGCCTTTAGCCATTTTGATTGAAAGTTCGTCGCTGGCATCACCGAGGAATAATAAATATGGTGCTTGTATTTTCATTGATACATCCTAGCTTAGTTATTTTGTTCAACCCCTATTGCCACGCCAGAGATTTCTTACATGTGGCTATACAAGGTCGGTGTAACTATTAAGCTAAAGCCTATCGAGTATTAATGAAAATACCCCTTTTTACGGTAGCCATAACCTCGGGTTATGGCCAATAAATCTAATTTGTTTGATTAGCTAATCCATTGATTAATGCAAGAAAATCGTTGGCAACATGAGATAGTGATTTGTTTTCGAGGTGAAGTGATTTCAAATTAAATTTTAAAGCAGGGGAAATAGAGGCAATGGCAACATCGTTATTCAGGTTACCACGGGCAGTGAATTCATCAATGATACATACCCCCATATTTTGAGCAGCAAGCCTAGCTGCAATAAAATAAGTTTGCACTTTAATGTCGGCATTCACCTCGATGTCACCTTCTGATAAACGGTTCCAAATGAGATCGCCTAACGGCCCGCTGTCCCAAATACCAATCACCTGATGACCTGCAATTTCTTCGAGTGTAATGCTGGTGGGTAGGTTGGGGTAAAACGATTTTGGGTACATGGTTACAAGTTCAGATTCACACACAATGTTTTGTGTGACGCCGGATAAAGGCGGCGGTGAAAACATCAAAGCAAAATCAATTTTATGCTCAAGTAGGGCTTGGTGAACTTCGTCATTATGCATGGTTTGCAAGTTGATATTAACTTGGGGGTTATCCCTTTTGTATTGCGCAACAGCGATAGGGATGAGGTCAAAACCCAGCGCTGGCGTAAGCCCAATGTTAATGTTGCCCGTTTTTATCTTTTTTAAGTTGATGGCAGAATTTCGCACCGAACGAATCTGCTTATAAACTTTATCAACCTCACTAAATAGCATTTGGGCTTCAGCCGTGGGGATCAGGCGGCCTTTAATGCGCTGAAATAACGCAAAGCCTAGCTGTAACTCAGCATGCGCCAATACTTTACTGACCGATGGCTGCGATACATGCAAAAAATTAGCGGCGTTAGTAATGGATCCAGTCACGTAAATAGCGTGAAATATTTCAATATGACGTAAGCGCATAATGGTTCCTTAATTTGCTAAAAAGTAAGCGCTTAAAGTCCACAAAATAGCGGCAACGCCAGCGGCTAAAGTGGCTGGAATTAATTGCGTTTTAACATGGTCTGTTAAATCACACCCTGTGGTCATAGAGCTTAAAATAGTGGTGTCTGAAATAGGCGAACACTGGTCTCCATATACACTACCATTGAGCACTGCCGCAAAACAAATCATCATATAAATTTCAGGGTGGGCCAGTTCAAATGATTGAGTCAATGCCCAAGCTAGTGGCATGGCTAATGGGAATGTAATAGCATAAGTTCCCCAGCTGCTGCCGGTTGAAAAGGCAATAATCATAGTAATTAGTTGCAATAATACCGGTAATATCCAAAATGGAATGCCACCAGCCAATAGGTCGACCATATATAACCCCGCGCCAATCTCTTTACTGATAGCACCTATGGTAACGGCTAACATGAGAATAACACTGGCCAGTACAACACCTTTTAAACCTTGGTTAATGCCGTCCACTAGTTCGCCTAGTTTTAAGCCCTTGGCTAATGCCATAAATGCACAAGTGAGCAAGGCTAAACCAAAGGCCCAATTAACTTTTGGAGAGCCTAACATCACAAAGGTGGAAATTGAGGTCACAATCAACACAACTAATGGAATTATAAAGTCTAATGCATTGGCTTTGTAACCAGCCGGAACCGTTGATTCTGATAGCTCTTTAGCGCTCATAGGACTGGCATTAGGCGCATCAAGCTGGCCCGTTTCTTTGGCGCGTTTATGTGCTTCTCGCAGAGGTTTTCCTGAGAACTTCATGATATTAAAACTTAATAATAAAGTGCCTAAGACTGCTAGCACGGCATAAAAACTAAAGACGATGCTAGAGAAGAAAAAGTCAATTCTGTCGCTTTCGGTCGCTAAAAATGCCACGCCTGGCACATAGATCAACGCTTGCACATAAGCTGGCCAAGCGTTGAATGCTAATATGCAGGCGATAGGTGATGCTGTTGAGTCGACAATGTAAGCCATTTCTTCATGACTAATGTTGGCTTTATCCGCTAAAGGCTTAACGGTTGTACCAACAATAACAGTGCTCATGGTGCCGCCTTGAAAGAAAATAATTCCCGTAAACCATGCAATAAATTTGGCAGAGCGGGGCCCTTTTACAAAGTGACGCGTCATCATTTGAGCAAACGCGGCGGCTGCACCCGTTTTTGCCCACAGTCCCATTAAACCACCGAGCAACCACAAGTAGAGTAATAGAATAGCGGCGGTACCATTGGAGGCGAGTGATGGTACTAAAACATCATTAAGAATATCGTATTTTCCTAAAATAAAAGCGCCGCTCACTACCCCGGCAAGTAATGCAATCAGTGGTTCGCGCAGTAATAAACATAAAGCAACGGCGATGAACGCTGGCATTAAAGAGAAAAAACCAAAGTGCATGGCTGTTTTTAGTAACTTAATTTCTCCGTTAGGAAATATGACCCATTGTTGTTTTAACTTGGGTGGGGCAGTTTGTTTATCTAACGCTGATTGCGCTAAGGGCGATTGCTGATAGGGGGTAGGTTTATCGACAAGGGTGTCTTTGCCTTTGTAGCGATAGATTTGTTGATCCAAGCTATTAGTTGATAATTCGAAAGTAAGCTGCTGTTCTTTATAGGTAGGTTGTGTATTAAAGTTGACATACACGGCCATTAATAAACAAAATATTAACAGAAATAAACTCATTATATTTTTGTTCAGATTTAAAAAAACTGTCGACATGATGACACCCTATTTTTATTATTTTTATAAAACTATCATGAATTTGACTCGGAGTAATTAACAGTCGTTTTATGGTCGTATAACCCTAGGTTATACCCTTGTGATAAACGGGTTATTGCGAAAAGGCAGCAACCATGTGCTTACTATACCCACAGAATCATTGTTAAAAAAATGTGATTTTTAGTTTAAGAGCCTGTCACTAGTATGATCTAGTGCGAGTAATTCGAATAACAGAAATTTATATCAAATATAATAATAGAGGTAGGTATGACTACTAAAGATATGAACCATAGTAGAACGAAGAATTTACGCTTAAAACAACTTTCTTTATGTGTGGCAGCTGCGCTTTCATCGCAAGTTGCATTAGCCGCAGATGATGCGACGAAAGCTCAAAAAGCAAAAGCCCAAAAAGAGAAGTCAGTTGAGCGTATTAGCGTTACTGGTTCTCATATTAAAGTAAATCATGATAATGGCACGTTACCAATGACTGTCATTTCTAGTGAGGATATCGAAAACAGTGGTGCACTTAGTGGTGCCGAATTGTTGGCTGATTTGCCACAGCAGGGTGATGTTTCTTTTAATAGTTCTCGTGCAGCTGGTGGTGTAAATGATGCTCGTGGTGATGTTTCTTCGTATAACCTTCGTGGGTTAGGAACGGGTAACACGCTTGTACTACTTAATGGTCGTAGAATGGTACTTCATCCTGGGACACAGGCAGAAAACTTTGTGCCTGTGACGACCTCCAATGCAAATACATTACCTGTACGCGGTTTAAAAAGTGTAGATGTATTGCGTGATGGTGCCGCCGCTATTTATGGCTCAGACGCTGTTGCTGGCGTGGTCAATTATTTTTTAAAAGATGATCATGAAGGCTCAGAAATTAACGTTCAATATGGTGATGAACAAGGGACTAACCGCGATGCACTAAACATTAATGGCGCGTCTGGTTTTTTCTTAAATGATGAAAAAACACATATTTCATTATCTGGTGGTTATTATAAGCGTTCAATTATTATGGCCAGTGAGAAGCCGTACTCGGCAAGCTCTAACCTGCAAGGTAATACTCGTTTCCCTGAAGAAGTTCGTATCACTGAAGTCGAAGATGATGGCACTCAAATTTTTAACTCTGATTTACATAACTTAAATTCATCTACCCCATGGGGCGAATTTAAAACAAGTGATCTTAGTACATTTCATTTACAGCCAAACACTCATTCTGGTTGTGAAGACTCTGACTCGCGCGGTAATCCAACTACGGCCCTAGATGTTGAAGGCGTATGTGTTGATAGAGGGTCACAGCCGTCTAGCGATGGTTTTGATCGTAATAGTCTTCGTTCGTTAAGTTCAGGTGTTGAACGTGCCAATTTCTATGGTTTACTCACGCATGAACTTGATAATGATATGGAGTTATATGCAGAGGCGCTTTATTATTATGCAACGGCTGACCGTGTACGTGAGCAAGCGTCTAACTTGACCTCACAGCGCTTCACCATTGAAGCTGATTCATTTTATAACCCATTCGGCCAAGAAGTTCAGCTGCGTAAATATCGCCCGGTTGATACTGGACCACGTAAAATCGAAGTTACGGACAAAAGTTACCGTGTGTTAACTGGTTTACGCGGATATACAAACGACTGGGATTGGGATAGTGCTGTTTTGTATTCAAAAGCGACTACGGCCGATAAAACTAACCGAATTCATACGCAGCGCTTCCAAGAGGCGATAAACAGTAAAGATGAAGCGACAGCTTACGATGTCTTTAATGGCGCGGATCCTTTGAATACTAATGTTGGTGACCCGACAGGCAACGAGCAGTCTGTTATCGATTCGTTTATGGTTGATGTGGTTCGTGATAGTGAAACTGAATTAGCCTTAATGGATTTTAAAGCCTCTCGTGGTGATTTATTTGAGTTGCCTGCTGGTGATGTTGGTTTTGCCGCTGGTGTGGAATTTAGATATGAAGGTTTCTCTGATATACGTTCTGGTTTATTAAATACTTCAGAACAGTTTTTAGATGTTGTTGGTGGTGCTAAAGAATTCGATAAGTATGCAAGCCAAGTCTTAGGTTCTAGTCCAACCCCTGACTCATCAGGTAGCCGTAATGTATTTTCTGCCTATGGTGAATTTGCCATTCCGTTACTGGTTGATTCTGTAATAGCAAATCGCTTAGATATGCAAGTTGCAGCACGTTATGAGCGTTTCTCAGATGTAGGTGATGTGCTTAAACCAAAAGTAGCTTTAGCGTGGGAAGTGAACGATAAAGTTCAGATCAGAGCCTCTTATGCTGAAGGTTTTAAAGCGCCTGGTTTACCACAAGTTGTTGCCAAAGATGTGTCTCGTGTGAATACGCGTAGTGATATTATGACACAGTCTCGTTATGGCGTGCTTGAAGTGCGTAACGGTAGTGCAGATCTTAAACCTGAAGAAAGCACCAGCGTTAGCTATGGCATTGTGGTGCAACCGAGTGAAAATATTACCCTAACTGTAGATTGGTGGGATCTAGAACAAACAGATACCGTTGGCCTAATTAACTCTCAGACGCATCTTGCTTATGATGCTTTATTGCGCCATCAAGATCCTAGCAGTACTGGTAATCCAAATATTGTTCGTGGTGGTGATGAAAATGAAGTCGTTGCAATTACCAACAATTATCGAAACTTACAGGATCGCTCAGCGTCTGGTATCGATTTTAGCATTCGTTATGATTTAGCCACTGATTTTGGTAAGTTTAAATTTAAAGTTAATGCCGCAAAATTAACTAAATTTGAACAAAAAGCGGATGAAATCAGTGCCTTGGTTATTGCTGCTCAAAACTCAAGTGATCAAGCCTTGGTTGATGCCCTGCAGTATAAAAGTAAAGACGTTAATGTTAGTGGCACTGGTAGTCTAATTGAACAAGATGGTCGTCCTGAGTGGCGTGTAACTTCTTCTGTTGGTTGGAGAAAAGGTGCGTGGGGAGCAGGGCTGAAATATCGTTATATTGGCGCTGTTACCGACACTGGATTAGATTATACAGTGGGTGAAGAAGACCTAAAATACAAAGGTGAAAGCTGGTCTAAATTTGATGCTTATGTAAATTATCGACTGCCTAAAGATGTTTTGTCTAACACTAGAGTTACCTTTGGTATTAGAAACTTAACGGATGAGAAACCACCTATTACAGATAATAGTTTCGGTTACAACGCTAGTGTTTATTCAAGTATGGCGCGTTATATGTACCTTAATATCAATAAAAAGTTTTAGGCTCTCACTTTTTTAATATTAGTTTTATTATGTCATCCCAATATGGCTCGAACAGGTAGCGTTCGAGCCATATTTTTATCTAAGAGAATATTATAATGAAAACATTATCTATCCTTATGTTGGCTCCGCTCTTACTTGTGGGGTGCGCCACCTATTCACCTGTTGAGCAGGCTTTACCAAGTGATAGCGCACAATCGTCAAAGAAGTCATGTCAAAATGAAGGTATCGTCATCGATTACGATTTTGATAATGCGCGAGTTAATGGCTGTGTCATCAATGATGGGCAAGTGGTCATTAAAATCACTCCTGAAAATAAACCGGTAAACAATAAACCGATAAACAATAGTCCGTGGTATGCCTTCAAAGCCTCATCGCTGGTTAACAAAGAGCTATCCGTAGTAATTAAATATAGCGGTGGTGATCATCGTTATAGTCCAAAAATAAGTAAAGACCGTAAGCACTGGCAGGGTATTCGCCATAGTGTGCATAAAGGCAAGCTGAAATTTAAGCTGCATCTCACGCCAAAGCCAGTTTTTGTGGCTGGACAAGAAATTATAACGAATGAAGATTACTTGACGTGGATGGATTCATTATCGTCAAAAAAATACAGTAACTATTCTGTGTTAGGGCAATCAACACAGGATCGTACGATAGGTCAAATTGAGTTCACATATCCAGGTAATAAAGAATGGGTTGTTGTGCTTGGCCGTATGCATCCACCAGAAGTGACAGGTGCTCTAGCGTTATTTCCCTTCGTTGAAAACTTAATAGCGGATCAAGCATTTCGTGAGCGATTTAATGTACTGATAGTTCCGAATTTGAATCCTGATGGTGTTGCTATGGGAAATTGGCGTCACAACGCCAATGGTATCGATTTAAATCGCGACTGGAAGCAATTCAAGCAAGTTGAATCACGCTTAGTACGCAATAAGCTCAACGCAATAACGCATGCGGGAGATAAAATTGTTTTTGCATTAGATTTTCACTCAACAGGCAAAGACATTTTTTATACCATGCCGAGTAATTATGGGTTGAACCCGCCTCATTTTGTTGAAAACTGGCTAGGTGCGTTAGAGAAAAGTGCAGCGCCTTTTGTTGTGAGGCAACAACCGGGTAATAATCCTGATAAGGGCGTTTTTAAGCAATATATTGCAGACACCTTTAAAGTGCATGCCATTACCTATGAGATGGGTGATAACACCGATAGAGCTGTTATTGATGATATTGCCAAGCAGGCGAGTCGCACATTAATGGATACATTGATGACAACATCTCCCCATAAATTTAAACAAAGGAGCAAGTAATGAAACACTCTACTTTGTTAGCCAGCATTCTTCTTACTCCACTGTTAGCATCATGTGGTGATGAGGTAACCCCAAAAACTATTCAAAAATCTGACTTAGTGGTGGATATTGTTATTTCAGGAAATAACGTATTTAGCGGTAATGGTGATAAATCACAATCGATTGATATTGCTATTTGTGGCGATATTATTTGCGCCCTTAGCCCTAAAGGCGACGTTGAATATAATGCAAAAAAAGTGATAGAGGCAGCTGACCTTGTAGTGAGTCCGGGGTTTATTGACCCCCATACTCATAGTTTAGGGGAGTTAATTGAACCTACCACTGCATCAAATTTAAACTATTTAACGCAAGGTGTAACAACCGTTGTTAATGGTAATGATGGCGCAGGCATTGTTGATGTGGGCGCGGTAAACAAACAGCTGACTGAGCAGGGCATTGGTACTAATACAGCGTTATTGGTGGGACATGGCAGCATTCGAGATCAAGTGATGGGACGTAGTGAGCGACACGCTACGGCGCAGGAGTTATCTCAAATGATGGCCCTCACCAAACAAGCAATGATCGATGGAGCAATGGGGTTATCTACAGGGCTTTATTATGTGCCTGGCAGTTATGCATCGACAGATGAAGTGATCGCACTAGCTAAAGTTGCCGCGCAATATGATGGTATTTACGATACACATTTACGTGATGAAAGTACCTTTAATATTGGTTTTATTGAGGCTGTTGATGAGGCGATAAACATAGTTAAGGCCGCGGATATTCATTTGCATTTAGCGCATATTAAGGCGTTAGGCGTTGATGTCTGGGGGCAAAGTGAAGCGGTGATTACCAAGGTCAATCAAGCTATTAATGCTGGCGTTAGTATTTCTGCCGATCAATACCCTTGGCAGGCATCTGGCACGCACTTACATAGCGCTGTTGTTCCTAAATGGTTGATGGCTGATTCGACCGAAAAATTTCATCAACGCCTTAATAACACTGCACTAAAACAGCGCATTGATCAGGAAATTAGTGAAAATATTAGACGAAGAGGTGGACCAAGCGCTTTATTATTTACGGTGGCTGAAGATCAAACTCTGGTGGGTAAAACGTTAGATCAAGTGGCGAAAA
>Ga0209292_1006854_pt1 | contig 11042 bp, 6 predicted proteins | sample GOMGulsemesocosm_2_FD_184634 | JGI IMG/M metagenome (GOLD analysis project Ga0209292, IMG submission 184634) | Methane-oxidizing microbial communities from mesocosms in the Gulf of Mexico - GOM9C Gulf of Mexico (SPAdes) (version 2) | ecosystem: Environmental > Aquatic > Marine > Cold seeps...
GTTTGTGTTTGGTCGATAAGTGGCTTTCTGACCATGTCTATTGAAATTCGACCACTTTGTGCAAAAAAGTTAATGGGGTTGTTAAAGGTAACTTTTTCAACTTGTTCTTTGCTAAAACCATCGTCAAGCATGGCTTGTGCTGTTTTAGGTACTTTAAGTGGATCACTTACGCCCCAATCAGCAGCACTGTTGATGATCATTTTATCGGTGCCATATTCTTTTAATAGCTTTACCATGCGAGGTTCAGACATTTTGGTATTTGGATAAATACTATGTCCACGCCAACAGTTTGTTTCTAGTACAAGTGGCAATGTTTGCTCGTTTAAGTGATCAACCAATACCATTTCTTCAGCTATTCCGCTGTCGCGAATAGCATCTAACGTGCGTTTAGTCCCGTTTACTTTGTCACGATGAGGTGTGTGAATAAGTACTGGTAAGTTAAGGTTCTTCGCTAACTCTAATTGTTCTAATAAAAATCTGTCTTCTTCAGGAGTAATATCGTCGTAACCGATTTCACCTACGCCTACTACGTTATCTTTTTGGCAATATCTAGGCAGTATTTTCATTACTTCTTCAGCGAGTTCAACGTCGTTTGCTTCTTTAGGATTTAAACCCATAGTACAAAAATGCATGATGCCAAATTGAGACGCACGGAAATGCTCCCAACCAATTAAGGTGTCAAAGTAATCGATAAACGACCCGACTTGTGTTCTCGGCTGTCCAAGCCAAAATGCAGGTTCTATTATGCCAACAATGCCTGCCGCTGCCATGTTTTGGTAGTCGTCAGTTGTTCTAGCTAGCATATGAATATGTGGGTCAAAGTACTTCATGTTAAATCCTTAAAATAGCAGATTGATAACGTTAACATATATATTAAACCTTCTTAAGTAAACTTTTCGCTTTCATCGAAAAAGAGGAGTTAATTTCTAGCGTCGTTATTTTTTTGTAAAATATCACGAGAAAATAAGCTAGTGATTACCTTGTTATGTTGTTCATCTGCTTGTTGAAAATGTATTGAATAATGATTGAACTCAGCTAAATGTTCTTCTGTTAAATCAGGATAACGCAGCGCTAACCATAAGGTAGCAGGAGGGATGCGATCGGCTAGTGCTTGTTCTATAGCATAAGCAAAACACATGTTTGAGAGCTTTTCGTTAAGTTTAGTATCTAAATGATTAATCAAAGAGATGTTAAGCCCCATGAATAACGATTTGAGTACCAATTGGTTGAAGTTCAGCTCGGCAAAGTGTTTAGCAGGGTAATCATTATGCAGTGCAAGGGCTGTGAACTCTATTAAGCTATTACAGCGTGTTGCATTAATAGCAACGTTTACCGCATATCCGGTAGCGTCTAAAAAGCTTAGGCTTTTGAGTAAGGCACATTTTTCCGACTCGTCACCTAAACGGTAATACTGTTTAAGTAGTTTTAATTGCTCCGCTGTACAATCAGTTTTAACAGTGTTTAGCGCAGCTAGCGCTTTATTCAATAAAAGTAATCGTACGACTTCTGATGTATTAAAATGTGCTAAAGCAGCGTAGCTTTTATTTTGTTCAATAACCGAGGTTAAAGCGTATTGTGTGGCAAACTTTCGCTTTACAATAACTGAGGCATTTAATAAGTCGTTTTCAATATCTGTTGAGTTTTCTAGTGTGGTAAACGACTGAGTTAACCATGTAACTTCGTCTTGAGATAATTGTTCAAGTAGTGTTTTTTCTATAAGTGACAGCATATCCATTTCAGCATTCTTTAATCTTTATGTTACGTATAAATATTTATTTAGCATACGGCATGGAGGTAACAACGCAAGGATAATTATTGCGACCAAATAGTTACCTGAAAGAGCAACCAATAATGCGTCAAGCGGTATTACGCCAATAACCATCCAGCCAATTAAGCCTTGAATATTAGCAGGGGTAAAGTCGTTAAATACACGGATTAATTTTTGTAAATTCAAACCAACCCAAAGGGTCACTAATGCAAAGCTAATGTAGCGTTGAGTATCGGATAGTTGAAATACATCTACAACAAAATAGAGCCCACTTAAGGCGGTTAATAGCAACATAAATGCACACACAAACACCGCGTTTTTATTTTCACCCTGTGTTTCTTGTTTGCTTAAAAAAGTAAGCCCTACAATATAAAAGAAGATAGGGAGTGCCATTTGCCAGCTCAAACTTGATAAACCAATAAAGGTAGCGCCTAAAATCCAATTAAAATAGCGACAGCTTGCCATACAAATGGAACCTAAAAAGCCTTCTTTAATGATGCTGTTGTATAGAACTATAACGGTAGACAATACCAGACCAACATAGCCTGCCATTTGACTAAAACTAAAAGCTAAAAATAATCCGCATAACATTAAGCCAGAGCCTAACAACCAAGCGGATGATAACGACAGATCTCCATTTGGAATGGGGCGAGTAGGGCGTTCTTGTAGATCTTCTTTGTAATCAAAACAATCGTTGAGTGTCATACCTGCATAGTAAAATAAGATACTAGCAATAATCAGCGTTACAACATTTGTTGATAATTGCCCGCCTGGCGTTAAGGTAACCGCTAATGTTGCTGCTGCGAGAATATTGGATATAGCGGTAATGCCAGCCGGAGCGCGGACTAATTTTAATATGGTAAATAAATGCATAAATATTTTCGTTATTGTTATGTGTTTTGTTTCTGTACTTTATTAATTAACTAAAGCGTTTAGTTGTTCGATAGATTGCACCATCAGTGATTCATTAATTTCGTTTACTTCGAATCCTATACCTATATCACTTAACAAGGTAATACATAAGTTGCCACCAAGATGCTCTTTGAATTCGGCGAGTGCTTTTGACACGTTAAGTTGATTTAGCACCGGGTGATTCAGTTGAAAGCCAATATCAACCAGTAGTTCTATTATTTTATCGGTAGACCCTTTACTTAAATATCCGGCTAAATGAGAGTAAATGCTGTCCATCGCAATCCCAATAGCAACAGCTTCACCATGGCGTAATTCATTATTGCTTAATTCTTCAAGTTTATGTGCTGACCAATGACCAAAATCTAATGGTCGAGCTGAACCTAATTCAAAGGGATCTCCACTGCTTGAAATATGATGCAAGTGCCATTTCGCACCTTTAACAATCATATTCTCCATTGGGGCATGTTCAAATTTTGCTAACTGATGACGTTGCAGGTAAAGCTCGTCGAAGAAAGCTTTATCTTTTATAAGTGCGACTTTAATGGCTTCAGAAATACCTGAACGTTTATCTCTATCGGTTAGTGTTTCTAACAGGTCTAAATCGTTTATTACTGCATGGGGTGTGGCAAAGGTACCAATGTAGTTTTTACGTTTATGGTAATTAACAGCATTTTTTACCCCTACGCCGGCATCGTTTTGACCAAGCACAGTACTTGGCATACGAATTAAACGAATACCTCGATGAGCTGTTGCAGCGGCATAACCAATAGCATCTACAACGGCTCCACCACCAATAACAAGAATATAGGAATGTCGGTCAATGGCGTGGTTTTCAACTGTTTGATAAATACCATCGATTACACCTTCATCATTTTTACTGGCTTCACCAGCAGGCACGATCACTGTGGGTAATACATTTATATTAAAATGTGAAAAGTAGTGGTTTATTTTATAGGTAAGCTCAGGTGTTGCGTCATGAACGCCTTGGTCTATAACCACTAATACTTTTGGTGATTCATCAATGTTATTAATTGTATTGAGCAATAAAGGATTGTGGGTGTCGAAGGTATTGCGCGTAAATATCACCGGATATTCACAAGTTACCGTGAACCTTTGTTTAATATTGTGTTGCTCGAGGGAAGAAAAAGTCGACATTACATACAGCCCTTGGATGAATTTGAAGCAATTTGATTATCGTAACATTGGTACATTAAATCTACTAATACCAAGTGGTTTAATTATTAGGAAAACTTATAGTATATGAATAAAATATACCTTTGCGATTAAGCGTATTGTGTTTGTTATTTTTACCATAAGTTATTTGTTCAAGCTGATAATAGTTATCGCCATCGTAAAGCAATGGAATGATTATTAATTTAATGAGATCATAAGGCAGTGACTAGGAAATCGAGCGAATAGTATGGCAAGAAATAAATCAAAAAAAACAGCGAAAGGATCTTCTGGCTTTAATAAGAAAAACACAGAAGGCTTTATCGAAAAATACGCGAACAAACCTGATGTGGTTAAGCATGACTCAGGCTTGATGTATCGAGTTATAGAAGAGTCAGATGGTGCTAAACCTAGCTTTATGGATCGTGTTGTTGTTCATCAAAGAATTTTACTCGCTGATGGCAGCGTAATAGCGGATACCTATAAAGGCGGCTTTACTGAAGAGTTTTCGGTGGAAGAGGCGATAGAAGGCTTACAACTTGGACTACCGTTAATGGCAATAAATGCCCGTTATGAATTTGTTATCCCCCCGGACTTGGCTTGGGGCAAAAAAGGTAATAGAAGTAACATTGGACCCAATGCGGTTATGATTATGGATATTCGGTTGATAGCTATTAAATAACCTGCTCTTCGGATAAGAGGCATTGCCCGAAGGGCTGAGGCTTAAATTGTTTTACTCTACGTTGAAAGGTGTTGATTTAGATGACTAAATGACACTATTTTCGCCTTAGTATTCATCTTAGTTAAAACAACTTAATATCTCAGCAGAATTCTTGAACAAAGATCAACAGTCCTTTTATATTTCCTTAAAAAAAATAAAACCAAAACACTTACTTTTACTACAACTACTAACGTTCACCTATAATTTTACTTAATACTGTCTGAAAATTTCACATACCACATATATTTGACCTATTCTTAACAGAGTAGTGCTTTTTATAGATTTTATATTTATGGAACAAACACAAAATTTTTATCACTATTAAATGTTATGTATCGGTGAACTAATGAATGATGATGACTTGGTTTTATTCAAAAATGATGTAGAAGAAGTTACGCCTTCCGCGAATGTGGTTGAAGAGTACTGGCATTTATTAATCGTAGATGATGATACTGAAGTTATAGCGGTTACTTTATTGGCGCTTAAAAATGTACAAGTTTTAGGAAAAAAATTAAAGTTTCATACAGCAGTAAGTGCTGAATTAGCAAAAGATTTACTGAAACAAGATATTCCTTTTGCACTTGCCTTAATAGACGTGGTTATGGAAACAGATACCGCTGGTTTAGATCTTGTGCGTTGGATCAGAGAAGTACAGAAAAATGAACATATTCGATTGGTTTTAAGAACGGGTCAACCAGGACAGGCTCCAGAGAAGGAAGTGATTACTAACTACGATATAAATGATTATAAAGAAAAAACGGAGCTAACAGCAAACAAACTTTATACTCTTACTTACGCTTGTATTAGAGGTTATAGGGATATTATGTCTTTATATGACAATAAAAATGGCCTTGAAACCATTATCAAGTCCTCAAATAAAATATTTGCTCATCAATCGTTAACCGATTTTATACAAGGAATGCTTCAACAACTTTGTGCTTTATTTCATCTAGATGCTGGCGCCGTATTTTCAGATGTTAATTTTATCGCAGCATCTCACAGTGAAAGTACTAGTAAAGTTATTGCTGCGACAGGGCGATTTTCTGAATCGTTAAACAAGTCTTTGGATCAATTTATTGATATGCAGGGAGATAAATCATTAAAAGTGGTTTGTGAACAAGGCGGGCAGCACTTTGGAGAAAATTATTTTATAGGCGTTTATCCTTCACGTTTAGAGGGAAAAAATATGTTTTTTATCGAAGGTCTTGAAGGAATAAAAAAAATTGACCGTCAACTGATCGAAATTTTTGGTACTAATATTGGTGTCGCTTTCGATAATCAAGCAATGTTTGAAGAAGTAGAAGTGACTCAGCGTGAGATGATTTATCGAATGAGTGAAGCTGTGGAAAGCCGATCTAAAGAAACAAGTAATCATGTAAAAAGAGTTGCTTTAACGTGTAAATACTTAGCAAAAACTATCAAAATGAGTGATAAGGAAGTTGATATTATTTATAAAGCTGCGCCGCTACATGATATTGGTAAAATAGCTATTCCTGATCATATATTAAACAAGCCAGGTAAGTTAACTGCTGATGAATGGGAAAAAATGCAAACACATGCACAAATTGGTCGTGACATTCTTTCATCATCAGAATTAACCGTGTTAAGAGCCGGTGCTGTTATTGCAGGTGAACACCACGAAAACTGGGACGGTTCAGGTTACCCAAATGGGCTAAAAGGTGAAGAAATTCATATTTATGGCCGCATAACAGCAATTGCTGATGTTTTTGATGCTCTTGTTAACAAGCGATGCTATAAAGCCGCGTGGTCTATTAACGAGACATTGGACTTTTTTAAAGACATGAAAGGGGTTAAGTTTGATCCAAACTTAGTCGACATTTTATTTGAATACCAAAACGATTTAATGGCCATACAAGATGATTATAAAGATGCCCCCCAGTTTTAGAGTTTTGAGTCTTTATTAACACAAAAAATGGTTACATAGGTGACATTTTTAGTGTCTAACCTGATGAGCTTCGGATAAAAAAATCTGCCCAATAGCCCTTATTGGAGCGGACGATACCTTGATAAAAAATATAATTTTGTCACTAGAAATAAAGGATTATTTTATTTTTTATTGCATTACAAAACTATTATCTAAACCTCCGCTTAAATAATTCAACTGACATTAAATAACTCTAACTCGGGATAAGTAATATCACACAATAACCCTGTTAGGATCTGGGATTACAATGAGCTAGCCATGTCACTGGTTTAACTTGGGTGTCATTAAGTTGTAACCTTACCTCAACAAAAGTTACACATTTCTAAAACATTTCTGTCATTTTTCAGCGTTAACATCTCTGCAACTTTTTTAGTCAAGGTTATTTGTATTTTGCAAATAGCTAAACAAAACATTATTAAATAATTTCTGCGGAGCGGTAAAATGCAAATGAAAACACTATTCAAAGTAAGTGCGGTAGCGGGTGCGTTAATTTTAGCTGGTTGTGGTGGCGATGTTAACATTAAACCAACGGTTAATGACAACAGCACCACAACGTCTACGACAACAACGAATGCTACAACTGACAATACCCCAGTTGTAGCTGAAAACCCTTGTGCAAGTCGTGGCGATCTGCAAGGTGCTTTTAACGGTACTGATTGTGAATATAGTACGTCTTTCGCAAGCAAAAATATTGAAGTAGAGAATGACATTGAATTTGCTCAATTAACCAATGACGGTATTCACGTATTAAACGGTGCCCTATTAGTTGGTAAAGATTGTGATACAACAACGTCATGTACTATCGACACTGATGGTCCTACTTTAACTGTTCAACCAGGCGCTACTTTAGCGTTTACTTCAGGTGAAGCTATTATCCGTATCGCTCGTGGCGCAAAAATTAACGCAGTAGGTACTTTTGAAGACCCAATTACTTTTACTTCAGCCAATGCAATTGAGCGTCATGACGCGGTAGGTCAAGGTGCACAATTTGCAGATTGGGGCGGGATCATCATCAACGGTATGGGTCTTACTAACCAATGTACTAACGCTGAACGCGCTGCATCTACTTGTAATGTTGAAACTGAAGGCGTTACTAGCTACTTCGGTGGTAATAACAATGCTGATGACAGCGGCACCATTCAATACGCTAAAATTTGGTACGCAGGTTCTGGCCCTAAAACGGGTGGTGAAGGTGATGATCTTAATTCACTTACGTTAAATGGTGTAGGTTCTGGTTCTTCTTTTGATTACCTCCACATTCACCAAGGCTACGATGACGGTATCGAGTTTTTCGGTGGCGCTTCAACAATTAGTCACATTGCGGTAACAGATACTCAAGATGATGCGATTGATATTGATGGCGGTTGGCAAGGTAAAGGCCAATTCATTTTTGTTAAACATGGCTCTGTAGAAACCAAAAAAGAAGTAGTTATTCCTGCTGATGGTGATGATCCTGAGCGTATTATCCCTGCTGGTTCTGAAATTTACATGGGTAACAACGGTTTTGAAACCGACGGCGAGAAAAACGGCGGTGCAGATTACGATGAAGCTCCAGCGTCTAACCCAACTATCGCAAACGTAACGGTTATTACTACGGATGAAAAGTCGGTACGTGACCAAAGCTCTTCTCAAGCCATTAAGTTTGACGATGCGATTATGTCTAACTACTACAACACGTTATTCGTAAAAGCTGATGGTACAAATGGTACAGCGTGTATTGAGCATTCTTCAGACGGTGAGAAAAGCGCAGATTCAATCACTTTCACTTCTTCTGTAATGGCTTGTGATAATGAGTTTAAAGGCGAAGCAACATTTATCTCGGGTAAAGAGCCAGCAGCATTAACAGGTACTACAAAAGAAGATTGGTACGACAACGCAGGTTCTAGCCAACGTGTTGCAGCTACATCAACGGTATTATCGAATGCATTTGCTACAGACGTTGATTCTGCTGATATTACAGTTACAGCAACCGACGTAACTACCCTTGATAGCTTCTTTATGTCTGCTACGTACATAGGTGCGGTATCAGATGCTGACACTTCTTCAAACTGGTACAAATGGGTTGAAGCTGCAGTTGAAGCTGCTGAACAAGATTAATCGATTTATTAAAAAGTATATAGGCGCTTAATGGCGCCTATTTTTTTATTGAATAGATGGTTACGGGACAAAAAGATGAATACTCAATATAAACTAAAAGCAATTAGTTTGGCGGTAATGTTAGGTTCAACAGCAAGTGCAACAACTGCACTGGCAGAAGAAACTAACAATGAGATTGAAGAAGTCGTTGTTAAAGCAACTCGCCTACAAGGCAGTGCAGCAGCAGTTGTTGAAGAACGTAGGAATCAAGCATTTGTTGCCGATATTTTAGGTGCTGAACAAATGTCTAAAACAGGTGATAGCGATGCAGCCTCAGCGCTTCGACGTGTTACTGGTTTAACCTTGGTTGATGGTAAATTTATATACGTACGTGGTTTAGGTGAAAGGTATTCAAGCGCTCGTTTAAATGGGGCAAGTATTCCAAGCCCAGATTTAACACGTAATGTAGTACCGCTTGATATTTTTCCTGCCAGTATTATTGAAAGCTTATCTGTTCAGAAAGCTTTTTCTCCGTCTATGCCTGCTTCATTTGGTGGTGGTGCTATAGATATTCGTACTAAAACAGTGCCTAAAGCTTTTACTGGAAGCCTTGAAGTAGGGGCTGGATACGATAGCGAATCAAGTTCTGGTAATACTTACGATCGCCATGGTGGTGGAATTCCAACAGCGCTTGATGAAGCGATTGTTCACTATAAAGGTGACTTTAGTTTACGTAATATTATTATTCGAGATATGCTGGCGGACAATGATAGCGCTACACGTGCAGAGCAGGCAACGGCTATTAACAATGCTTTGTTAAAAACGATACCTCGTGACTTAGTAATGAAGAATGAGTCACTTGATCCTGCTTATAATATAAAAGGCAGTATTGGAAATTCATTTGATGAAAACTACTTTGGTGGTTCGATAGGCTTTTTAGCCGCACTTTCATATGATAAAAACCAAAAAAATACCAAGAAAACATCATCGGTTATCAGTGAAAACATTACTGACAACTGTAGCTCGGTATTAAATACCCCTGAAGATGTGACTAACTCTTGTTATAACGTTACTAAATCGTCAGATGTTACTACGGATAATAAACGTTTAAGTGGTATTTTTAATCTTGGTTACCAAATGGATAATCATAAAATACTGTGGTCGAATATTTACCTAAAAGACTCAGAAGATGAAACATCGATAGGTATCACTGAAAGCCCTAATGGCAGTACTATCAATACTATTGCTAGTAATGGTGTTGCTCAGCGTGAGCATACATTTAAGTATGAAGAGCGTGAACTTGAAATAATGCAGTTCATTGGCGAGCATACTTTTGTTGATTTCAATGGGTTAGGTGCTGACTGGCAATATACTGAATCGGAAGCATCGACAGAAGTGCCTACTGATTTAGAATATAAGTTTATTGATAGTTACGATGATGGCCAATATCAAAGTTCGTCGATAACGGGTGATGACAACCGAGTAGTATCTTCGTACTTAGACTTACGTGACGTGGTCAAATCATACAGTGGTAACTTAACACTTCCTATATACATGTCTGACTTAGAAATGGAATTTAAAGTAGGTTACGACTTTTCTGACAAAGGTCGTTATTACAGTACTTCAAGTTTTTCAGTAGACAATAAAACCGGTATAACAATACCTGTAAATACAGGGCTTGATAGTGTACTTGAAGCTACGAATTACCTTACAGATGCCTTGGTTGATTCAAACAGTATATTAATTGATTTCAACGAGCCATCAGCGCCAGATGCCGATGATTACCTTGCAGGGCAAAAAATTGATGCGGGTTACGGCTCGTTCGATGTATTTTATAAAAATACTTGGCGTGTTAGTGGCGGCATAAGATGGGAAGAGTTTAAGCAAGTTTCTTTAGCGACTTCTAGCTTGATCTTTAACAAAGATGACTTGAATATCTTTTATTCTGAAGATCGTATTCAAAACGGTACTATTCGAGAAGATGACTTCTTTTCTTCATTAGCTCTAACGTATATGGATGGTGAAGACTACCAAATACGATTAAGTTATGGTGAAACAGTTATACGTCCAGATCTACGTGAAGTTGTACCGGTAGCGTATTTTGATCCACTTACAGACATTCGAACAGTGGGTCGCATTGGCTTAGAAAGTAGTCCTATAAGTCATTACGATTTCCGCTTTGAATCGTATGGTCAAAATGGCGATAACTATTCTATTGGTGCATTTTATAAAGATATAGACTCCCCAATTGAGTCGGTATTATCGGTAGGTGACCAAGATTACTCACTAGGTTTTGTAAACGGTGAAAAAGCAAAAGTTTACGGTATTGAAGCTGAATGGTTATACGATTTATCTTGGTTGCAAGACGGCTTCTTTACATCAGGTAACATTACCTTAAGTGATTCTGAAGTGTCTATTGACCCAGCATTAGCAGGTAACTTAACTAATAC
>Ga0209292_1006859_pt1 | contig 11039 bp, 9 predicted proteins | sample GOMGulsemesocosm_2_FD_184634 | JGI IMG/M metagenome (GOLD analysis project Ga0209292, IMG submission 184634) | Methane-oxidizing microbial communities from mesocosms in the Gulf of Mexico - GOM9C Gulf of Mexico (SPAdes) (version 2) | ecosystem: Environmental > Aquatic > Marine > Cold seeps...
TTCTTGAAGTACCCGAATATCATCCTTTTGGCGGTAAAGCTACCTCAGGAGTAATAGCCTTGTCGGAAAGTTTATACACCGAAAATTATAACGATGGTGCTGATATTAATAACCCCGCTAGAAATACAATTCATGAAGTAATGCATCAATGGTGGGGAGAAAAATTAGTTCCTAAGATCACCCAAGGTGAAGGTGTTTTAGTTGAATCGTTAACCAAGTATATGGAGGCGGTTATATTGGAGAAAATGTATGGAAATAACATGGCTCGCCAATTAACCAAATATACTCAGCGTCGTTATTTTTCAGGCCGTGCTTATGCTCGTACTGCTGAAGTTGGCTTAATCGAAGCTGACCATGAGCGTTATCTGACTTATGGTAAAGGACCTGTGGTATTTTCAGCCTTAAAGGAATTGTTAGGAGAGCAAACACTTAATACCGCTTTCAAACAGTTAATCGAAAATCACAAGTACACGCTTAGTGCCACAACGGATGATTTACTCAGCGCATTATTTGATATTGCCGAAGATTCACAAAAAGGCCTTATTCAAGATTGGTTGACTAAAATCATCGAATACGATTTAGCCATTAATAACGCTGTAGTTAGCGAGCTTGCTGATGGCCGTTATGAAGTTGTTATCGATGTTAAAGCATTACGTTTATCAACGGATAAGGATGGCCTGGTCAGTGAGATAGGTATAGATGAATCAATAAAAATTGCACTATACCGCGCATACCCGGGACGTAGAAGTACAGAGGCATTATCTATTACAAACCAGTTAATTAATCAAACTAACTCGACTATCACCTTGATTGTCGAAGGTAAACCTAGCTATGTAATGATTGATCCTAATTACACTCGATTAGATAAAGACTTGTCTAACAACATCAACAAAATTGGAGAGAAATAATGACTATATTTAAAACTATTTTATTAGCAGGCATGCTTGTGGTGGTAACTTCAGCGCAAGCTAACTCAGATGCTGCCCAACTGGCATTTCAGGCAGGGGATTATTCACAAGCAACAAGTTTATTTGAAAAGCAATTAGATCAAAATGAAAATAATGCCGTTGCTCACCTTTATTTGGCAAAGATTGCAGTAAAAAATGAAGAACTAGATCTAGCCGAAGAACATATTCTAGCCGCTGATGAGCTTATTGAAGACAACACAGATAAAGCATTAGATAAAAACACTCAAGCCGAAACTTTTCATTGGCTGGGGACTATTATGGAAATGCAGGCAGAAAAAGCGAGTATTTTTAGTATGTCTGGATATGCTAAAAAGTCACTTAAGGGCTATTTAAAATCAGTCGAGTTATTACCTGAAAAACTAGAATATCGACAAGGCCTCATTAATTTTTATTTAGGTGCTCCTAGTCTGTTAGGTGGAGATATCGATGAAGCCATAAAACATGCCAAAGTAACTTTTGATCAAAATCCTAACTTTGGCTATAAAATGCTGGTCAATAGTTACGAGAAAAACGGTGATACTCAACTGGTGTTAGCAACTTATAAACTTGCTATTGAAAAATATCCGTTAGATGCTGAGCTGTTATTTATGAGGGGAACTTATTGGAAGACTGAACGTAATTACGATAAAGCGGTTGCTGATTATCAACGATCGTTGACATTTTCTGCAACGGATAATGACCAAAAATCTGCACAGTTGATGTCTTTGTACTGGATAGGGCGAATTAGTGGCTTCGAAGGTAAGCACCTGAAAAGAGGTATTGATGCTTATCAGCAGGTGATAGATTTCAGTGAAAATCCGGGAGATACACAGACACCAAATATAGAATGGACAAAATTTCGAATGGCTCAGTTGATGATACTTAATGGCCAAAAGAAAGAGGCTGATGCCATTCTTGTTAAGCTGTTAAATTCAACTCAGCGCGCAGACCTTAAAGAAGAAATAAGAAGAGAACTCGGCTAAGTGTGTAATAACGTAAAGAAGAGGGAAATCTTTACAAGTATATAAACGTTTTTAAGCCTTACAAGTTGTCGCATTTAGATAAAGCGACAACTTATTTCCTTTAAATTACCTCCGTATAGACAAATAGGGGGAAAGTGTTTTTCTTAAATCCACATTATATCGACTCATTAAACGTTTTTATTTTATGTTTACGAGTTTTGTAACTTTTCTAATAAATCAATAATTTCAGCTTTTAAGTCTCTATCGACAATTTTATTACTACTGATTTTAGCTTTTTCTAAATGTGCAATGGCACTTTCTTTATGGCCCAGTTCAACTTGCAGTGACGCAACTGAAAAACCAATGGAAGAGCGAAAGTCTTTTGAATTAATAGCTTCTGCTTTAACTAAGGCTTTTTCGTAAAGAGAGATAGCTAAGTCGAAATCGTCAGTAAAGTCAGCAAGGGTCTCCCATTGAACAGGGTGATCTTTATCAGTATCTTCATGTTCTTCACATACTTGCTTTAATTCAGCGTAGCATTCATCGAAGCGGCTTTGTTTTTTTCTGTGTACCGCTGCCATTAAGCTTTCAGCTAAAGTATGAACTTGCTTGTATACTTTTGTATTCATGATTTACCCTATTTAAAATATATTAATCAATATAGCGATTATTATAATGTTTTTGGTAAAACTAAACACGTGGTTGTTTAGATATATTATCAAAGGACGAATTAACTGCTGATAATACAGTAGCAGCTTCAGTATATTAGCTATTGTGGATAACGAATGTTTATACGCTGTAACATCGTTGGCGATATACACTGACGTTTTACAATAGATGCTACTTACTCACTTTTATTCGGTGTATAATAGTGTGTAAGCATGCTGGTTAATACTAACTTGCTTTCACTGCAAAGCGATTGCCTTTTGGCATTATCAGATAACCTTATAAGAGCTAGACAACTTAATGAAACCATATTCAAGTATTGCCGAATTAATTGAAACGTTTGAGTCAGAAATAGAGTCACTTACCGATAAAGTCGCGATCTTAAAACAAGAGCCACAGAGCTTTAATGAACAAGTTATTTTTAAGTATATTGATACGGCTAGTACCGGTAAAACAAAAGACTTTGTTAGATCATTAGGCGTAAAATCTGAGCGTGGATCATTTTTCTCATCGGGCGATGTTAGCAAGTTAATAAAAGACGGAGCTGATGATATTTCACCTGAACTACTTGCTATAGCGCGCAAGGTGGTAGGTATGAAAAATAAAAACGGTAAGCAACGTTAATCTATTAATCAATTTATAGCTTAAAGAATGACATTCACTGATTATACAGTATGTCATTCTTTACCATTTCCACTGCCTATATCCCACTTCCTTATACCAAGACTAACAGTTTAGAAGTTTGTACGTATAATATCGCTACTGGCACTTTTTGTGGTAGACAATGCTTGCAAACCTCCAGAAACCGCATAGTCATAATAACCCATAGATTTCATTTTATGGGCCTGCTTATGTAAAGTTGTCATCGACGACAAGCGTAAAAGTTCACTGGCATTTTCTCGTGATAAGCAATAAAAGTCATCACCATCAACTCTAAATGTTGAGCTTTGACGATAGATTGGATTTCTACATGTTAATTCTTTAGGTGCAATAACACCGTTGATGTAAAGCTCCATCTCTTGGTTTATTAAAACGAGTTGTTTGTCGTTACCTAGTGCAAATGCCCATTTTGAGTCAAATGCTGTTGTTGTAGAAGAGGTCACGTTATATTTAAATAATTGCCAATAACCTGCTTGATAAAAACTATATACAAGCTCGTTATTATTGGTCCAACTAACGCTGTATGCCGGCAGTGGCAGCTTAATAACTTCATTTACTTTTAGGGATTTAGCATCAAAAATAACTAAGCCATTACTGGTGTTTGCTAAAAGCATTTTATCATCGGCTGACCATTGTAAGCTGTAGAAGCTACGACCCTGATCAGGCGGCTCTATTGATTCTAATTTATCTGAAGTTAAATTTTTCAACCAAACTTTACTATAGCCAGAACGTTTAGAAATAAAGGCGAGTTGCTGATTATCATGAGATATCGCGGGTAAATAATCAGTTACTGAAGAGCTAAAGTCGGTTACTGTTTTTTTGTTTATTTCAATATCGCTATTAAACAGATAAGAACTAAACAGATAATCAGCCTGATTATTAATACGTTTTACATCGCTTATCCTGCGGGTATCTGACACTAAAACGTTTGTTTTGTTTGTATCAAGCCTTGTTTCTAGTAGTTGGTAGGATGGGTGAGGCCCTTGATGAACAATGCTATCAGCTTGATGCGACCATAATGCACTATCAATAAAGTAGTCAAAATGTATCAATTCTTTAAAGTCATCTTCTAATAAATTAATTTCAAAAAAGGTGGTGTTGCCAGGAGTTTGGTCACTTAATAATAAAAAGCGCTCGGTATCAGGTGAAAAGTCAAAATGATGGTTACCCTTACCGATAGCGACAGGCTGTGTTAAACGCTGCTTATCACCCGTAGCAATATTTAACTGGTACGCTACATAGGGTGAATGTTCATTGATACGCTCAACAAAATACAATGTTTGATTATCATTACTATAGGCAAAATTACTATGACTCTTTTTAGTACATTCATAAATACTGCGCGGTGGTTGAGCTTGACCATTAATAAAGTCTATTTGATGAAATTGGCAGGTTGTTTTATTAGTGTATAAATAAACAACCTTGCTGTCGTCAAGTGACCAATGGCCATTACTTGCTCTGCCGTTAGATAAACTGATTTTATTCGGCGTACCATTGGGTAAGGCCATTAAGTAAAGTGCTTGCTCTTTATTGTTGTAACTAGAATAAATTAGTTTTTGGCTATTATTTGCCATTTCGGCATCGAATTGATCGCTAGATAATCGGGTTAAAGGTGATACCCGTGGATTATGGTTTTCAGTGTTATTTGAGTTAGCGATAAGAAAATAAATGAGTATCGATATTACCAGTAGCACAGTGATAAGTTGGAACCATCGACTATTGAATAAACTTGGCTGTTGATGTTCATATTCCTCTACATCAATAGCTAATACTTCTTCGTTTATTGCTTTTGCTGTGATAACCACATTATCTACAGATAATGCGGCTTGTTGCTGGGCAGTCACATTCATCGGCGTAACGATAAAGCGATAACCAATTTTAGGCACAGTAACGATAAATTGTTTGACTTTATCTTCATCAGATAGAGCTTTACGTAATAAAGCAATAACACGAGTGATGGCATTCTCTGTAACTAATTGTCCGTGCCAAACTTCAGTGAATAATTCGTCTCGACTAATGTTCCTTTGTGGGTGTTGGCATAAGTAATAAAGTAAACTAGCTACTTTAGGTTCTAATATCACCTCACCTGAAGCCTTCGAAAGTACTCTCGTATTTGCATTAAATTCAAATTCACCAAACGTCCAGAACATTTATTACTCTTTATATTTTTTATAAGTTGTTGAAATATATAAGCCATCACAAAAAATCATTTTATATCATCTTAAAATCATGATTTAAAACTGCGCCATAGACATTATCGTTCACATCATAAATTGTTAAGGATTAAAAAACTATGGTTTCCACTTTAAAGAAAAATAAAGGTGTAACAAAAATTCGCCCCATCATGCTTTGTTTGTTGGTTGCAACTTCTTATTACAGTCAGGCACAGGAGCTTACGAGTGCGGGATTTATCAAGCAATTAAAGCAGCATTATAAAGCAACTAATATGCTTGATAAATTCTCCGTTACCTATAAGTCGTCAAGCCTAATTGGTTTTGGACCACAGAGTTATGATTTTAATCATCCCAAAAGTTCGTATGGGAGGAGAATTGTTGACATAGATACAAAGAACCAAACGTATTTTTCTCATCTTACTCGAGGAGGTTTTCCCGGAGGTTTTATTTTTGATACCAAAGAATATCAAAAAGGGTTGAAAAGATATCGTTATGACGTGAACGGTGTTTTATATGGTAAGCGGGTATTTGAGTTAGATACTAAACTTGGTTATCAAAACAGAATTGATGCGATCAATGAAGTTGTCGATGTCTTTGCGGTAAAAGACATGCTTAATAATCTAAGTGAAGTAAGTGTGGAAAATAGTCAGCTCGATGAAATGGCTAACCAGATATCTTTTGATAGGAAAAGTGAAAGTTTAGGAGCAATAACTTATACATTCCAATTGAGCCCAATTAAATTGAAGTCTCTTTATAATGAAAAAAATGACCAATTGTTCAATTATACAAATCATGTGTTTTATGATGGTATTGAATATGCGAGCAAAGTATTGCAGAAAGAAGAACATTATCAAGGCGTTATTCAGATTGAGAACTTAGTTAAAAAAAGGGTAATTGACCCTATGAAGCTGAAAATTCCTGAAGGTTATGGACCTATCATTAAAAATGAAAAAAAAGCGCTCGTAACAGAAATGATTGATAAAGATTTATATTTAATTAGTAATCTTGGTGATCGCTATATTGCCTTCAAAGTTACTGAAAACGGTATAATGGTCTTTGGTGCTCCGGGTTCCGATAAAAAGTCAGAAGAAGTTATTGCACATATAAATAAACAATTTCCGATGAAAAAAATAACATCGGTTTATATTACGCATCATCATAATGATCATATTGGCGGCTTAAATGCTTACGCACAAAAAGGCGTTACAGTATTAGCAGATGCTTTCAGTATATCAGCGATTAAAGCATATAAACCCTTTGCCGAAAATATCACTAAATTTAAGTTTCGCTCTTTTGAGCATAAAGAACTGATTAATGGAGTGCGCTTTTATATTCCAAAAAACAGTCATGCGAAAGGGCAAAGCTTCGCCTATTTTGAGCAATCGCACGTAATCTATGAAGGGGATTTATTAGAAATACCTTTTGATAATACTATTGCGAACTATATGTCAGATGTTGAAAAGCAGTTTGTTGAATTTGTTCGTAAAGAGAATCTCGTCATAAAACGAATTATTGGTCATCACCGTAATGGTAATATTTCACCTGAAGTTATGAACGCTTATTATCAGGCTAATGTTGCTATGGTTCAGGGGAGTTGATTACCTGGCTTTGATAAGGAATAAGCGAGTATATTTATCAGAAAAGGTAAATTGAATACCCAAAAGTATCCATAAAACTTTAATTTCACGCTATCGCTTTAGTTTTTGAATAAACCATATTCATTAACTAAGGCAGATAGATCTTTTAGACTTGTTTTAAGTATGCTCAAAGATAGAGCTTAAAGAGTATACTTTAGCTAATGACTATATTGTTGGCGATATAATTACTGGTATTTAGTAACAAGTGATTTCACTAATACGTGAGCGATAGCCGTTTTAATATTATGGTTATTCAAAATGGGTTTGGGAATAAATTATGATTAACAGTGGTTTACCGCCTATTTATAGGGTGATTTGTTTTAATCTCACAACCTGCGGCATTAACCTTAAAGATGCTCTGCTCAGTATATTATTCGGCCAACTAATAACCCGTTGATCAAATATGGTAAAAGGATGTCACAATGAAATCACTCGATTAAAGGGCAGTCCAAACAATGCAAAAACTTGCACCCAAAATGCATCAACTGATTTTCATTACTTTATGGTTCATATTCTTTTTCATTTCGTCAGCTGGCGTTATGGCAAAGGAAAATAATTCATTTGCCATAAAGAAAATTCGTGAGCATGTTTATGTTATCTCTCATATGGGTAAAAATGGCCATGTTAATCTGGGTGTCGTTGAGGGCGACGATGGTCTTTTATTAATAAATTCATGGATGGAGTGGGGTAATGAAGAATACGCAGCGGTGCTAAAGACAATATCGAATAAACCGGTTAAATATGTCATTAACAGTAATGATGAACTGTACAATCATCAAGGAAGTCGATTCTGGGCCGAGCAAGGAGCGATGATTATCTCCCACGAAAGCTTTAAATCTTCACCTGAGCATCATCAATTGCTTTTTACAGATCAATTTTCTCTTGTCTTTGGAACTGAACGCGTTATTGCCTATCAAGCTTCAGACGACTCCCTTGGGCACATAAATATTTTTTTTGAGCAGGCAAATGTTGCGTTTATAGCAAAGCAATATGGGTTAATAAGTTACGCAGAGGGGCTAGATAAGGCGCTGAGCATGGGTAACGAGCAAACCTTGTTTGTATCAGGTATAGGTACAAAAATCACCAGTGATGCAGTAGGTGTTCGCAAAGAGAAAGCTAGTGTAAGTCAATTTACACAAAGAGTAAGGCAATTATACCATCAAGGATTAAGTATTAATGAAATTGCAGATGATGATTTACTTGGCGAAATATCACAGAAATTTGAAAAATACACTGTATATAAAAAGTCACTGCGCAGTAAAGTGATTAATATTATAGAAAAAATTTCTATCGAGGTTTTTTCTTTGTCCAACAAAAAGTTACTCGAACATTGAATAAACTTCATTCACTGCAGTTATTTGCTAGAACAACCTCGCCGAATTGTTGACGTAATAAAGTGAAAAGTTTATTGTATTTTAAAGTAAAAAACTGATGCAATAAAGGAATGTTCAGTGCCATCGATAAAATCAGTATTTCAATATCTGGCTATGTTATTTTGTCTAATGATGATGCTATCGTGTTCTACAACGACAGTTCATGTTAACGAGACTTACCTTACAGAGATCGAGTCGAATAACATTAAAAATAGACTAGAAGAACTTGGGTTAACTGTCGAGTTTAATGAACATACTTACCCAGATGATATTGCTTCAACAACCATTCTATATTCTCCGTTCTTAAAAGAAACATCGGCTGTAAATAACGTTGAAAATACACTTTTAGAGCTAGGTTATGATATTAATAACATTAATTCATTAGTTGCTTCTAACCACTGGTATACAAAAAATACTATGGGTTTATATATTATTCCTAGAGGCGTTGACCCCCATAATGGTAAAAGTGTTGAAGATATTGCTAAGCAGTATAAATCAGTAGATTGTGATAACTTAGCAGAGTTAAATTTATACAAAAATGGCAAGTTTTTATATTCCAGTAAAGGTGAGAAATCAGTGTCGGGGCAATGGTCGATAACAGAGTACCCATATATAATACTAAAGAAAACAGAGCCGTATCTTGACTTTTACTTTGAAATTAAAAAAAGTACAAAGTCTGATCAAATCAGTAAAATTGAAGTTACCGAGCTTCAACCTATTAATAATTCAGATATTATTTCAGACTGTACACTAACTTATGGCATTAGATTATAACAAAGCAAAAAAAGAAAAATAATAATATTGCTCAGTCGGTTATATTAATTTTGTCGCTTGTTATAAGTTATTATTGTTATAGCACTATTCATCTAACAATGAACTAACACAGATAGATAATTGAACTTTTCTCGTATCTGTAAAATAGAGTCAATAATCACTTGCCCAATACCGGGCGCTATAAAGCTTAAGGAATCGATGATGCCAGCAAATAAACATAAACGAAAAGCTTCAGCTCAGACAAAATCTAAAGGAATAAAAGGTGCTCAAACGCCAGGGTTGATAGCTTCTTATCCAAAATCTTTTCTTTTTGCAGGTTTGTGTTTCCTCGTATTAGGTGTATATCTTTTGACTTTTAAATCTCAAGATAATGCTATGTTTGGAGTGGCTATGCTTTCACTTCTTGCGGGGGTAGTTACAACTATTTATGCTAAATTTTCTGCTCCTAAGAAAAAAGTAAATTAGGTGGATTTTAACGATCATAGAAGACTAAAGTCAATGCGCTAACAATAGCGAAAACTGTTTTCGTTTTAACATTTTAGCCGCTACGATAGGGCTAAACGTAATAAATAACCTGAACTCTGGATAAGCAGCACTTGCTCAACATTCCCTTTTATCCCATTCTCAGCGTTAAAACGTCGATAAATAGCCCGCTATTCATAAACGTTTTGCCTTGATAATGGCATAAAATGAAACATTGATAGAGCATATAGTTACTTTAAGTTTGTAGTTATTTATGTTTAACCATGCAAGTCATTGACTTTACTCTAACATCAAGCACTCATTATCCATAGTTCAGGTTAAATAGGATTAGAATACAATGGAAGAACAGTCAGCTAAAATTCAACGCAGTTCAAATCTTATTAAAGGATTTATGGCGCTTGTTATCATAATGCAAGCTGTGCAATTTTATCAAACAAATGTTTTAGACTTTGGTGCTATCGCGGGGGCCGTTGGTGTTTTATCATTACTTCGTGGTTTGCTTTTGTCATCATCTTTGTTAGCCGCGCCACTAAAACACTGGTTTAAACCAAATTTTACTTTTTCTAAAGAGAGTTATAAGTATTTAACTTTAGCTTTTTTATTAATCTTGGTTAGTGCATTTTAATCAAGTTCACAATAAGGCAGCTAATACTTAGCTGTTAGCTTTCTGTTACCCGTGAGCCTTATTTGCGAGCTGCAGGAATCTTCAATATGAAAACTCAGATAAATAATTAAAGTGGAGCTTTGTTAGTTACTTCAGCTCCACTTTGTTTCTTATGGATAATAATGTTCAGATTTTTGACTGGCCATCAAGCAGTTTTATAAACGTCAGAATAAAATATGTAGTGCAGGGATAGCCGTTATCTATCTCTAGCCAAACTTTTATGGGCCGTCGTAAAATCGCCAGCGGAAAGTGAACCAATTATGGATATTTCTCCGGCCAAGGCGGCCGACGCACAAATCTCGGCGAATGCTCTAGCTTGATTTTCTTTTGGCAAATTCATCATATCTAAACAAGCTCTCTGACTAGGTAGTTTAGTTCCGCCGCCTACGGTACCAACAATTAAATTGGGCAAGGTTGCCGCACAATACAAAGCGCCATCATCACGCATTTCAAAACGAGTTATACCAACTGCAGCTTCAGCGACACAAGCGGCATCTTGACCACAAGCAATAAACATAGCCGCAAGACTATTAGCATAATGTCCCTGAACTCCCATAGAACCACTTATTACACCGCCTAGTGCTGACATTCGCCAGTAATCAACCATACGTTGAGGTGTTGTATGTAGAAAACGTTTAACTAATTTTTCGGAAATAATGACTTCTACAGAAACTTTTTTTCCACGTACACTGCTAAAGG
>Ga0209292_1006862_pt1 | contig 11034 bp, 8 predicted proteins | sample GOMGulsemesocosm_2_FD_184634 | JGI IMG/M metagenome (GOLD analysis project Ga0209292, IMG submission 184634) | Methane-oxidizing microbial communities from mesocosms in the Gulf of Mexico - GOM9C Gulf of Mexico (SPAdes) (version 2) | ecosystem: Environmental > Aquatic > Marine > Cold seeps...
AGGAGGAGATTCTACAACAGGAGAAGATGAGAGAAATGGAGATACAACAGGAGGGGATTCTACAACTGGAGAAGATGAGAGAAATGGAGATACAACAGGAGGAGATTCTACAACAGGAGAAGATGAGAGAAATGGAGATACAACAGGAGGAGATTCTACAACAGGAGAAGATGAGAGAAATGGAGATACAACAGGAGGGGATTCTACAACTGGAGAAGATGAGAGAAATGGAGATACAACAGGAGGAGATTCTACAACAGGAGAAGATGAGTAAATTTAATATTGTTCTTTTAAAGAATAAAGTTTAAATTTGATTTAATCAACTAAAACCAAATGCCATTATTACTAAAAGGAATTGTTTTTTATACTTTTATATACTCTATTAATATTTTTTCTCAAGAGTTGAATAAAGATGAATTTGATAAGCTATTAAATTCGAATATTCCTTTTGCAATTAAATCAAAAAAAGTAGATTCAATTATTCAATTAAAAAATATTTCTGAAACAAATGTTTCATATGTCTATCATTGCTACGCAAGGCTTTTACATAAAATAGATAAAAATCAAGAAAGCTTTTATTATCTAAATAAAGCTATAATATTAAGGAAGAAAAATAAAGAAAACGATTTAGTTTCCTTGAAAAAAAGTTTGTGTAATCTTGGATTGTATTATAGTAGAAATGGTTCTTTATATAAATCAATTAATGTTTTTAAAGAGTTAATTGATTTACCTAACGAAGATAGGTTAAGAATTAAAGCATATTCTGAATTAATTATATTGTATTCTAAAATTGGTGATTTTAAGAAAAGTACAACTCTTTTCCTGAAAACGACAAAATATTACATTCAAAATAAAAATTATATAGGCTTATATAAAAATTATATGCGTATTTCAAAAGTATATGCATTGATGGATTACTTTAAGTATAGTGATAAAATAATTAATTATTTAGCTAAAGCAGATTCATTACGTCAATATACCTCAATAACTAAAAAGGATGAAGCGATAATTAATTTAAGGTTAGGGACTGTTTATGAAAAAATTAATCAGAAAAAAAAGGCTTTATCTCATTATAATAAAGCATTGGTGCTTTATGAAGAATTGAAAGATTCAACTTTAATTTCTATACTCAATAATAACATAGGGGATTTATACCTACATGATTTCTCATTAGAAAAAGCAAAACTAGCATTGCAAAAAAGTTTTTTGTATGCAGGTGATAATGAAGAGTCGAAATCATTGGTATATAGTACTTTTGGAGCGTATCATTCGAAGTTAAATGAATTTAAAGAAGCTAAAAAATGCTTTGAAAAAGCTATTCAACTATTAGTGTTCGGTAATGAAGATGGTAAATATATAAACCCAACTATTGATGAATTGTCTTTTAAGCCAAATAAGTTGCGATTATTTGAATTCCTTTACCAAAAAGCTAATTATTGGCAAACAAGGTTTGAAGCAAACAACAACAACAACAACAAAATAGGTCTTAAAAATGCTTTAAATGATTATAAATTAGCCGATCAGTTATTAGATGTAATTAGGTTTGATAGTACTGAAAAAACTTCTAAATTATTTTGGAGGGAAAAAGGAGCTAGTTTGTATATGAAAGCTGTGGAAGTTTCTTATTTACTTAACGATATGGAAAGTGCTTACTTTTTCATGGAAAAAAATAAAGCTTTATTACTTTTAGAGGAATTGAGTGATCAGCAAGCAAAAGCCGTAAGCAATTTACCACAACAACTAATTGAGCGTGATTTTTTATTTAAACAAAAAATAATGGAAGCAGAGGAAGCTACAATACTTAATAAAGCTGACGTTATATTTGAGTTAAAAAGGAGTTATGAGCAGTTTAAGGATTCACTAGCAATTAATTACCCTGCATATTCAAAATTAAGAAAATCATTACCTGTATTAAAATTTGACAATCATAAAGCTAATTTTATTAATAAAGATACTGCAACGCTGCAGTTTATAATTAATGAAAATGAAGCTTATGGATTAGCTATTTCCAAAGGATACTCAGCTTTATATCATATAAATGATGGAGTGGTTTTACAAAAAGAAATTGTTGAGTTAACAGAGCAATTACAAGAGCCATTCAATACCCAAATAGAGGTTAATACCTATGTGAAAAATGCAAATTCAATTTTCAAAAAGCTTGTGCCTGATGATGTTTATGAGAAACTTAAAGGAAAGAAGATAACTATCGCGGCGGATGGAATAATTCAAAATATTCCGTTTGAAGCATTGATAAGCGATGAGAAAAATCAGGGTTCATATTTAATTAAAAGTAATGAAATTAATTACGTGTACTCGTTTTCATATTTATTGTCTAATAATAAAAAGATTAGAAACCCCGAGCATACTTTTCTAGGGTTTGCACCTGAGAAATTTCAAGATAAATCTTTAGCGGTATTATCAAATTCAATAAATGAAGTATCAAGTATCAATTCAATATTCTCTGATAAAACATTTGTAAAAGAGCAAGCGTCAAAATTAAATTTTAAAACAAATTTTGAGAATTATAAAATAGTGCACTTAGCTACACATTCAGGGTCAAGTGATACAGAAAAACCATGGTTGGCCTTTAATGATGATAAAGTTAACTTAAATGAAATATACGCAACGCATAACCAAGCAGATTTGGTCGTGCTTAGTGCATGTAAAACATCTCAAGGAGAGCTGAAAACAGGAGAAGGAGTGATGAGTTTGGCACGAGGTTTTTTCTTTTCAGGAACCAATAGTGTTATTTCTACTTTATGGAATATAAACGATAAAACGACACAAGAGATAATGTATTCTTTTTATACAAATTTAAAGAATGGACAAACAAAATCAAAAGCCCTGCATGAATCAAAATTAGCTTATTTATCCTCAAATGAAGGATCAATGGCTTCCCCTTTTTATTGGAGTTCTTTTGTACTAATTGGTGATTCAAGTATAGTTACTATCGAAAGTAAAGCGAATTGGACTTTATTATTACTCCTGTTAGTAGTTGTAATAGTGGTAGGAATAGCTTTTAAGAAAAGATATAAAAAATAGTTTTTTTAATTTAATGTTGTAAAAAGATGCATTAGGTGAATTATTGAAAAAATAATGTAACTTAGTCAAGCCCCAAAAATAAATAAAAACATTTGTCTATGCTTGTAAAAGTTTATGGGAGTGCATTTTTTGGAGTAGAAGCAACTACAATAACAATAGAAGTAAATATTGTTAAAGGAGTTGGTTATCATTTAGTAGGATTACCAGATAATGCAATAAAAGAAAGTAATTACAGGATTGCAGCTGCACTACAAAACAATCAATACAAAATACCAGGTAAGCGAATTACGATAAATATGGCTCCCGCCGATTTACGTAAAGAAGGAAGTGCTTATGATTTACCAATAGCTATGGGAATATTAGCGGCTTCTGGGCAAATTAAATCAGAAAATATTGGTTCATATTTAATTATGGGAGAACTTTCATTGGACGGTAGTTTACAACCAATACGAGGTGCTTTACCAATAGCAATAAAAGCTAGGGAAGAGGGTTTTAAAGGGGTGATCCTACCAAAACATAATGTAAAGGAAGCTGCTATAGTAAATGAATTAGAAGTTTATGGAGTAGAAAATATACTGGAGGTAATTGAGTTTTTTGATAAAGGGCATAAACTAGAGCAAACAATAATTGATACTAGGGAAGAGTTTAGTAAGGGTTTAGAATTCCCTGAGTTTGACTTTTCAGATGTAAAAGGACAAGAATCGATTAAAAGATGTATGGAAATTGCTGCAGCTGGTGGACATAATATTATTTTAATTGGCCCTCCGGGAGCAGGAAAAACAATGTTAGCAAAACGTTTACCATCAATTTTACCACCAATGACATTACAGGAGGCATTAGAGACTACTAAAATTCACAGTGTAGTTGGTAAAGCAAAAGATACAGGCTTGATGACCCAACGGCCATTTAGGAGCCCACATCACACTATTTCAAATGTTGCTTTGGTTGGAGGGGGAAGTTACCCTCAACCTGGAGAAATATCATTATCACATAACGGAGTTTTGTTTTTAGATGAATTGCCTGAATTTAAGCGGGAAGTATTGGAAGTAATGCGACAACCATTAGAGGATAGAGAAGTAACTATATCCAGAGCAAAGTTTACAGTTACTTATCCAAGTAGTTTTATGTTGGTGGCTAGTATGAACCCGAGCCCGAGTGGGTATTTTAATGATGGGAATTCTCCAGTAGCTTCATCTCCAGCAGAAATGCAACGGTATTTAAGTAAGGTTTCTGGGCCTTTATTAGATAGAATAGATATTCATATTGAAGTTACACCTGTTCCATTTGAGAAGCTAACTGAGGAGCATAAATCTGAGCCATCTGTCATAATAAGAGAAAGGGTTACTAAAGCTAGAACGACTCAAACAGTGCGTTTTAAAAGCTCAAAAACAGTTCATTATAATGCACAAATGAATGTAAATCAAATTCGAACTCATTGTGTTTTAGATATTACTTCAAAAGAATTATTAAAAAATGCGATGGAACAATTAAATTTGTCGGCAAGGGCTTATGACAGAATATTAAAAGTTTCTAGAACAATTGCTGACTTACAGGGAGATGAAGCTATTAATGAAGTTCATATTGCCGAAGCAATTCAGTATAGAAGCTTAGATAGAGAAGGTTGGTTAGGATAATTACATAAATAACTAAAATAAAAAAATGAAGAATAATTTAACAATAACAATAGCCTTGTTGGTAGTTTTATGTTCGTGTAAACAACAAGTGGCAAAGAAAGCTATTAATAACAAGGTTCCTTCTGTTTCGATACGGATTGACTCTCTAAGCCAAATTAATAGTTTGAAAATATTATCTAGTGATGCGTATTTAGGAAGGGAAACAGGAACAAAAGGAGCAGAGTTGTCAAGAAGCTACATTGCAAATGAATTTTCAGCATTAAAATTGGAGAAATTAGGAAGCTCTTATTTTCAATCATTTAAATATAATGGACGTAATGACCATGGAGATGATAAAAACGGATTGGCATATAATGTTATTGGTTTAATTAGAGGAATTGAAAAACCTAATAAATTTATTGTAGTTGGTGCTCATTATGATCATTTAGGAGTTAGTGGGAAAAAAGTATATAATGGAGCTGATGATAATGCTTCTGGTACAGCTGCATTATTTTCTGTAGCTAGTCATTTTAAAGAGAACCCGCCAAAAAACTCTATTATTATTGCAGCTTGGGATGCTGAAGAAATTGGGTTGTTAGGGTCTAAATACTATGTAAATCATCCTATAATTTTACAGAAAGACATTTTATGTAATATCAATATGGATATGATAGGTAGGAACAGACAAAATGAATTATATGTAACAGGTACTCATCATAATAAAATTTTAAGAGATTCAGTTGTCACTTCCTTGTATTCAAATAAAATAAAAATACTTACGGGACATGATGGTGATGATAGAGAAGATGATTGGACGTATTCCTCTGATCACGGTTCATTCCATAATAAAGGAATTCCATTTTTATATTTCGGAGTGGAAGATCATCAAGATTATCATAAAACATCTGATGTGTTTGAGAGTATTCAGCAAGAGTTTTATATAGAAGCTACCCGAATTGTAATTCAAGCTACAAAAAAAGCTGACGAAATAATGTAGCTTTATTCACATCTTCGTTATTAAATACAACCAGTTGTATATTTGGGGTATAAGTTACTTTGTAACCGTATTATTTAGTGTTGCCTATTCGTGATTTTCGTTTTCTCAATTGGAGTATGGTACGATTAAAAATATATAAATATAAAATGTTATAATGGTTTTAAATTATAAGTTTATTGGGGTTCTATTGATATTTTTTATTCAAATAGGGATTGCTCAAGAAAAACCTTTGGAGGTTGATAAGGAGGTAGATGCTATTGTTAAAAATATCGACACAATAAAAACGGAGTATGAAAAAACCTATAGACTAACAGGTTTAGCGGGTAAATATAAGTATGCTAAGAGATCTAGGAAATTTATAAATAAGGCTATAGCAATAGCAAAACAATCTAATAACCCAGAACTTTTAGCAGTATCTCATTATTCTTTAGGGAATTATTTTTATTTTAATTTACAGTTAGACTCTTCGTCTGTAGCCCTAGTGAAGGCTAAAGAATATATTAAAGAAGAAAAACTACCATTAGTTTATGCATCCATACTAACAACTGAAAGTGGTATTTATAAAAAAAAGGGCGATGTAAAACGCTCAATAGTTATAAAATTGGAGGCTAGAAGTATTCTTGAAAAAGTAGATACCTTAACACTTTCAGCAGGAGATAAATATAAATATAAAGGGAAGAGCTTAGTGTTGGATAATAGTCTAGCGAATTTGTACAATCAAATGGAAGATTATGCAATGGCATTACAATATTATGATGCAGCTTTTCAGTCTGCTATGAAAATTGGAGCAAAAATTAATGCAGGAGCAATTTTATCTAATAAGGGAGATATGCTTTTGAATATGGGAAGTTACACTGAAGCTTTAAAAATGTTTGAAAAAGGCAAAACGCTAAAAGTAGAAGCGAATGCTCCACTACCACTTATTGCTAGTTCAAATTCTAATATAGGTTATGCTTATACAGGGTTGAATAATTATGAAAAGGCAGAAATAAGTTTTAATAACGCTATTTCTGTTTTTGAAAATGAAAATTCACTATCACGACAAATATATGCCTATATAGGTAGAGGGGTGTTATATAATAGATTGCAAAAATATCAACTAGCTCAACAAGATTGCGAAAAGGCTAAAGATATAGCAATAAAGCAAAACGATTTAGAGTCTAAACTTAAATCTTGTAAATGTCTTTATGTAGCATATAAAGAATTGGGAGATTATCAAAAAGCTATTGAAAACCAGGAATTATTCATTGCTGCTAAAGACTCTATTTTTAATAAAAAAAATATCAAAAAGCTAGCTCAGCTAGAAATGCAGTATAACTTTGATAAGAAACAAGAATTGCAAAACATAGAGAATTTAGCTAATGAAAAAGAGCGAAAACTATACTTGTGGTTGGCTTTTATAGGTTTTATATTGACGTCAACCCTTGCATTCTTTTTTTATAGAAATAGAAAGCAAAAAATAATATTAGCCAAACAGAAAGTGCTTTTAGAAACCGCTGTAGACGAAAAAAATATATTGTTAAGAGAAACTCATCATAGGGTTAAAAATAGTTTTCAAATAGTCTCTAGTTTACTGTATCTACAATCGGAAAACATGGAAGATAAAGAGGCTGCTTTGGCTGTAAAGGAAGCACAGAATAGAGTTAAGTCGATGGTGTTGATTCATCAAAAACTGTATAGTAAAGATCAGCTTATAGGTATTAATACTCAAGAGTATATAACAGATTTAACACGAGATATTGTAGATAACCAAGCAGTAGGGATTAAGAACTTAGTAACAAGTATTAACGCTGATAGTTATGTATTATCAGTAGACACTATAACACCTATAGGGTTAATTATTAACGAATTAATAACCAATGTTGTTAAGCACGCTTTCACTGGGGGCTCTAGTGAACCTAAATTAAATGTTACTTTTAAGAAAGTGAATGATTATTTTTTACTTCAAATAGAAGATAATGGAGTAGGAATCTCAGAAGAGTTTAGTGAGAGTTCTTTTGGAATTAAATTAATAAAATCCTTGTCTAAAAAATTAAAAGCAACACTAACTTTTGAGAATGATAATGGTACATTAGCATTAGTTAAAATTTATAAGTTTGAAGAAGTGTTATAAAAGTGATATAAATAATGGCTATAAAAATTTACATTGTTGAAGACGAACCGTTAATAGCGGAAACGATAAAGACTGCTTTGGAGAAAGAAGGTTATGATGTTTGTGGAATGACAGATAAATGCCAAGGAAGCATTGTATGACATAGATGATTGTAAGCCAGATTTAGTATTATTAGACATCACTATTGAAGGAGATATTGATGGAGTAACTTTAGCTTCCAAGATTCAACAAAAATTTAAAATTCCTTATATATTTCTTACTTCTTTATCAGACCCAGAAACAATTGAAAGGGTAAAAAAAACAAATCCTTATGGGTATATTATAAAACCATTTAATGAAGCAGGTTTACGAAGTAATATTGAAATAGCATTGCATAAGTTTCAGCAAGAAAATAAAAGTGAAATAACAAGTTCTACTTCGTCCTTTTTTATAAAAAATAAAGGAGAGTTAATTAAAATAACTAAAGATGAAGTGTTGTTAATAGAGGCTTTTGATAATTATGCATATATAGTCACTACAAACGATAAGTACATGGTGAGTTATACTTTAAAAAAGGTGCAAGAAAAAATTAATGATGCTCGTTTTTTACGAATTCATCGTTCATATGTCATCAATACTCAAAAAATAGATTCTTTATTTGAAGGGTATGTTATTATGCAAAACCATAAAATTTCCATAGGAAAATCTTATAAAGAACAGTTAATGAAAGAAATATCATTACTGTAAAATAGTTTCCTTTTAGAAAACTTCCATTCACTAAAAAAAAGAGTACGTTCACTAAAAACCACTTTTTACTTGATGTAAAGAAACTGACCTTTACATTAAGTAAATAAGGCAACCGTGAATATTTGTATCAAATCTCAAACTATTAGTATAGAGACCGACCAAGATTCTTGTTATACAGTAGAGATTGTATCAAGTACTGGCGAAGCTGTGTATAAAGGAAATATATGGAGTAATAACCATCACATTTCTATTAGTGGTTTGGAGGTTGGTGACTATGATATTTCTGTAACCTTAGTAACTCAAAAACACATTACAATTCACTAATCATTAAAAGTTATTAAGTATGAAAAAGTTTTACATTTTATTATTCAGTTTATTCTTTATAAACAGTTACGCTCAAATAGTATCCGTTCCTGATGATGTTTTTGAACAGAGCTTGATTGATCAAAATATAGATTCGGATGGAGTTTTAAACGACCAAATCTTGATGAGTGATGCGTTATCAGTTACCGAATTAGATGTGTCAAATCCTGGAATAGTAAGTCCAAGTAGTAGAATTTATGATTTAACAGGGTTGGAAGCTTTTACTAATTTAACATCTTTAAAAGTCAATTATCATAATGTTGCTAGTATAAACACATCTACATTAATTAATTTACAAGTATTTGAATGTAAAAGTAATTATACGCTTGCAACACTTGATTTTTCAACAAATACACAAATAACTCATTTAGACTTTTCTAGTAATATAGATTTACCATCAACATTAGATGTAAGCAATAACTCGCTTTTGGTTGAATTGAATTTTACAAGTTGTGGTTTCACAAATATTGATATAAGTACTTTATCGAGTTTAGAAATTTTAAGAGCTGGGCAAAATGGGCTAACATCAATTGATGTGACGAGTAATTCACAACTCAATACATTATTTATTCAAAATAATGTATTGACAAGTTTAGATATAAGTAATAACCTTTTATTGGATGATTTACGTTTTAATAATAACAATATAGCTTCTTTAAATGCAGATAATAATACTGTTTTGTCCTATTTGGACTGCAGTGGTAACATGTTAACTTCATTAGAGGTAAGTAATAACCCATTATTAACAGGTTTATATATAAATAATAATCAGCTAACTACTTTAGATGTTACTAACCTAACAGCTTTGGATGTTTTTTGGGGACAAGATAATAATATAGCATTTTTGGATTTTTCAAATAGTATTGTGTTACGAATAATGTATGCTCAAAATAATGCTTTGACAGGGGTTAATTTAAAAAATGGAAATACAAGTAATATTACACCAGCAGGTTTTGATATAAGAGGTAACATAGGTTTGTCTTTTGCATGTGTAGATGATATGGCTTGGGCTGATGCTAATTTAACAAATAAAGAAGCAGGAACAGCATATACCACTAACTGTACATTGAGTACAGAAGATTATCAATTAAATTCAGGAATTCGTTTATATCCTAATCCAGCCAATTCAATTCTAAATATTGAAAGTAAAGAATCTATAGATACTATAGAAGTGTATACTATTAATGGACGAAAAATTCTTTCTAGTGAGTTTACCAACAGTTTAGATGTATCTCCATTATCTAGTGGTGTCTATTTAATGAAGTTAACTGCAAATGACAAACATGCTATTAAAAGGCTAATTATTCAATAATGAAGTTAACACCTCAATACTTTTATTGGGGTTTCTTTTTTAACTAACCAATATTAAAATTAATTTTTATGAAAAAAGTAGGATTACTTTTAGGATGCGTATGCATTACAATGATGTCTTTTGGGCAAACAACACCTATTCCAGATTCAAATTTTGAACAAAAACTAATCGATTTGGGGATTGATACCAATGGACTTACAGGAGATATTATAAATATAGATGCTATTGCTATCGGATCGTTAAACCTTAATAACTCAGGAATTAATGATTTACAGGGAATTGAAGCTTTTGTAGATTTAGAGCAATTATATTGTTCTCAAAACAATTTAGCAACTTTAGATTTAAGTAATAATACTTACCTAACGAAGTTAAATTGTATCGAAAATGTAATGACCTCTATAAATATTAGTTCTAATTTGGCATTAAATGAATTATGGTGTGGTTTTAATTTTTTACAAGACTTAGATGTTACAAGTAACCCTTATTTAACGGTGCTAAACTGCGAGTATAATGAATTGTCCAGTTTAGATGTTAGTGCGAATACAGCACTGGTGTATTTAGATTATAGCCGTAATTGGGGACCAAATGTAAACTTGACAAATAATACAAGTCTAAGACATTTAAACTGTGGTTATAATGCTTTAACGAGTATTGATATTTCTAATAACATACTATTAGAAAATTTTATTGGTCGTTCAAATCAATTAGTAGAGTTAGATTTAAGCCATCACACTGCATTAGCTTTTGTAAAATTGTATAGTAATAAATTGCAGAGTTTGAATATTAAAAATGCAAATAATTCTAGTATAACAACCTTTGATGCCACAAGTAACCCGGATTTGATTTGTATTCAAGTAGATGATTCTAC
>Ga0209292_1006866_pt1 | contig 11032 bp, 15 predicted proteins | sample GOMGulsemesocosm_2_FD_184634 | JGI IMG/M metagenome (GOLD analysis project Ga0209292, IMG submission 184634) | Methane-oxidizing microbial communities from mesocosms in the Gulf of Mexico - GOM9C Gulf of Mexico (SPAdes) (version 2) | ecosystem: Environmental > Aquatic > Marine > Cold seeps...
AAAAACTCAGGCCAGCAATTAACCAAAAGAATATCCAAGATATGTGCTTACCTTTTGTGAACCCAGCAGATAACAAGCCACTCACTAAAAATACAACGCTGATCACCATTAGAATTTGCTTTTGAATGTCTGCAGTGGGACTTGAAAGGATGAAAAGAATCGCTGCAAATCCCCACCAAGCCACTGTCGTTAAATGCCAAGCAAACCTTAGAATTCGTTTTGTAAACCAATCACTACCAAGAAGTGTTGGAAGCTCTCTTTTAAACAACCGAGTCAAAATAAAGCGTTCACCTAGGTAGGAATGCACGAGTCCAATAAATATTGCCAAAAAACTTCCTGTAACTAACATATAATCTCCATGATTTATTTTGTTCGACCTGTGATGCTACAACACCAACTGACTGCTCTTGCTAAATGTCGTTAATAGCTTGGCTTGGGTATGATATTTCCAAAACCAAACATTCTTGCTCACATATAAACGGGCCATGAACCTCTCCAGGTGGGCGGCTGGCATAATCTCCAGCTTCAAGCCAAACATCGAAAGCCACGTCAAAAAGTCGACCAGATACTATGTATATCTCCTCAGGATAATCATGAGATTTCCCACCGAACATAGTGGTATCAGCACCTGCTTTAAAACGAGTTAGGCGCGTGTAATCCCCCGTAACGTCATCCATAGATAACGTTAGCTGTTCAAGTTGTTCGTTTGTATCAGCAATCACATCCCACTTACTTTTATTCGCAGATGCTAAAACATTCCAATACTCTATTGTACTTTTACTCATAACTATCCTTGTTCTCTTTAATAATTCAATTATCTGTACAGCTTTATAGATTCGATTAAGATGAGTAATTCGTCGTGACTTTAAATATGCTGACTTAGCAGAGTCGTTAACTGGGTTTTACTCAATACGCCTACTGTTGACGATAACACCTTACCATCTTTAAATAACATCATTGCAGGAAGCGCGCGGATGCCATATTTGGCAGAGATGTGGGGACTAGTATCAATATTAAGTTTTCCGACCTTCACTTTACAACTATATGCAAAAGCGATCTCTTCCAGCACTGGGCCGACACTTAAACAAGGGGTGCACCAAGACGCCCAATATTCAACCAGCACAGGTTGGCTGCCACTCATTAACTCAGTTTCAAAATTATCATCTCTCAGTTCCACTATGTTGTTCACCAGAAATCCTCCATAATTTAATTTAATTGATTCAACGAGCATTACTCTAGGCTGCTGTTCATAAATACAAATTAAAAAGGAAAACTTCAGATTAGGATGACAAAAGTTATATCATTTTAGTTTGGTTTCACATACTTCAGCTTCGAAAATAACGCTTTTCATCATCACACTACACCGCTTTAATCAGCAAACTAAAAACTGAATAAACCAGAAAACCCATCAAGATTAAGGCAAAAGCATGAGTCGATGTGTGCCAGCGTAGCGAACTATATTCTCCCCTCTTATGGAAACCATACGGTATACAGCTTACACCTTCCGCCCTGTTGTTAAAAAGTGAACCCAATCCATCCGGTCTCTTTTCTCACACTCTGTAACAGCTAAGCCAACGTCATATGGCACTTTAATATGCTCGACACTCCAATTATCTTCCGATTTATCAACTATCGAGTATGAGGCCATGGAATTATAATTTTCCATTGAATGGGGAATAGGTTCATCATCTGTATATGCTTGCAGACCAACACTGCCAGGGTTTACGATGATTTGCCCCGTGGTTAAAGTCACAGTTCTAGGCGTATGGGTATGCCCACAGCAGATGAGTTTGGAGCCTTGCCCATTTAACAGTGTAATGATTTCACTATCACTACGTAGACAAGCATACCCAAGTTCAACATTTTCTAATAAATAAACTAAATCGTTATCAGGTGTTCCATGACACAAATAAACATCGTCGTTTAATTGCACGTCAAACGGTAAGGATTTCATCCAGCGGATAGGCTCTACACCAAGATCATCAATAATAAATTGCATTGTTGAATTAGAATCAATTTCTGCTTTTGTGGCTTCGAATATTTGACGATCTTGATTACCACAAATAGTGACTATTTCATGTTGCATTAAAAGCTCAAAAGTCGCCTTTGGCGCAATAGGCCCATAAAGAATATCGCCAAGATTAACGATTAAATCTACCGCATGTTTTTTTGCATCAGCAATAACGGCTTCCAATGCAAACACATTACTGTGAATGTCTGATAATACTGCAATCTTCATAAGTTCCTTCTTAGAATAAGACGCTGAGTTCAGTAAGTGATTAAGCAGTTTAGCTGAAGTAATATCAGTATCGTTAAGCCAGCGTTTTAGCAACTAACGCTGAATCTAAATATGCACGAACCCGTACTATTTTATTATTCTCAAATTCACAAACCCAACAATAGCGATTATGAAACTCAGCTCCTTTTTTGGTTATTGAATTTGCGACTAATTCAACAGACGCGGAATGCCCATCGGTTATACAAGAAAGTAACTTTAACGATAGAGGTGACTCTAATACTTCATTTAATTTTAAGATTGTGCCTGAAATGAAGTCTTGTTTTGATGTATAAACGCCTGCAAGCGGATGAGTACCCGTGACTTCCCAAACAACATAATCACTCACATGTTCAAAAAAGCCTTGAGGATTACCGTTTTCCAAATGCGAAAATATTTCCACTATCCATTCTTGTTTAATCATTATTCTCTCCTTGTAATTCCCCGTAATAATTAAGACATCTGCTGTTTAAAGCCAATTTCGTCCCTGATACCAATACGGTTACCGTCTGGATCGATGATATTTATCACCGCACCCCAGGGATTACTTTCGATATGAGCATCAATGCCATACTCCCGAACAGTTTGCAAAGCCTGCTCGATATCACCAACATTAAATCTCAATTTTGTTGCATTCTCAGCAATTGATTTACCGGAAGTATTCGCAACACCCTCCGTTTCAATCATCAAATAGCTTTCACCATATTCTAAACAGGTGAGTTTAAAGTCACCTTCAACTTTCGAGAACAATAGCGGTAAACCAAACAAGCCTCGGTAGAAAGCCACGCACTCGTCAAAGTGTTCGACGTTTAATATAATTCCGTGTCGTTGTATTTCCATAAATCCCTCTAAAACTAAATACCCAAAAGTCGATGTGAATATTAGGCGCAGCATCAGCCCAACAGTAAAGCTCAGCTGATACCTAAATTCGTTTAATATCAATGATAAACAATACCTAAACTTAGGCGTATTACAAGACTAAAGTACTAGATTAGGCATTTTATATAGCAGTGATATGAATAAAGAAGGGAGTATATCGAAATGAAACTTGGGTTTTATGTGGAAAGGGAAATTGAAATATAAGATCACCTAAGATAGCCCGGTTTAGTTACTTGGTCAGCTGCAACAAATCCCATTTTGTACCATATAAATCTTTAAATACCACAACCGTACCGTACGCTTCGGTGCGAGGCTCTTCTGCAAACTCAACACCTTGGTTTTTCATGAATGCATAGTCACGCCAAAAGTCATTTGTTTGTAGAAATAAGAAGACACGGCCACCCGTTTGGTTACCAACAGATTGTTGCTGCTCTTCGTTACTCGCTTGAGCCAATAATAAATTGGTTCCAGTCGAATTAGGAGGACAAATCTGAACCCAACGTTTCCCACCACCTAAATCAGTGTCTTCAACAAGCTCGAATCGCAGTTTCTTAGTATAAAACTCAATAGCGTCATCATAGTTTTCTACAACTAATGCAACATTCCCGATTTTTTGTTCGATCAACTTACTCATTTCAATCTCACTCTGGTTTAAGATCTTAATTTAACTTCCATTTTATAGTATGGAATACCTGATTTATTAAACTCATCGCCCTGTGTTTCCATATCAAATCGTCGATAGAAACCCACGGCCGTTTTACGCGCATCACACCAAAAATAATCGATAGCTGAGGCTTTCAGTTCTTTCACTACGTGAGCAATAATCTGAGAGCCAAAACCCTGTCCTTGAAAATAAGGCAAGGTGGCGAATTTTCGAAGTCTAGCAGTTCGACCTTCAATATAAATTGAAGCGACACATATTAGTTCACCATCAATATAAGCACCGTAATGAGTGGCGGTTTCATCTCCATCAACTTTACAAAATGAAGGTTGTTTATTTGGCCATAATACACGATGTCGTATTGGTAGCGCCTCTTGCCATTGAATAGTCTGTATATTCATCAACTTCCTTTGAAACTTAGCGCCTTCCTGCTTCGTTACTATTTAAATAAACTTGCCATAGAGCGCCATATAAATCTATATGTTGGCACTGTGGTACCGTCAGGAGCGACCCAAATATCTGTTTCTTGTTTACGCCCACCAAGGCGAGTATAAAACGCTTGGGCTCGCTCATTATGTTGGGTTACTAATAAAAACAAACCTGATTGAGGTAATTGCTCATTACACCATTCAGCAGCCTTCACCAAAAGCGCTTTACCAATACCTTTAGATTGATGTGATTTATCAATGTGTAAATTGTCGATATAAGAGCCCAATATAGGGTCTACATCCAGAAGCACACAGATGAAACCAATGACTGTGGACTCATCTTCTGCGACCAATATACATTGATTACTTTTAGGAAATTCAAGGGATTTCTTCCACGCGACGAGTCTCTCTTTAGGTACCATATCCAGAAGATATTCATCGCTTAGTATTCCCGCATAGCTATATTGCCAACTTACTGCGTGTATGTTCGCGATAGTGTTTGCATCTTTGGTCGTAGCTGTACGTATTTTCATTTTTTGCTAACCTAGTTTTTAGCGATCACTAAACCATGATTACTTGATCCTAACAGAGACGGTTCATCACATGTTTTTAAATGATAGCTACCCACCTCATGATCGTTGTTAATATGTCATGGTGATTCGCTTTGTGTAACGCTTCAAAACCATGCTTTTTATAAAGCGCAACATTATGAGTCTCACATTGTAAATACAATTGCCGAATCCCTAAGCTCACGGCTTTGCTTTTAGCCTCTGAGATTAATGATCCTCCGATACCATGCCCTCGACTTAAAGGGTCAACAAAGACACCACCTAACCAATGTTCATATTGTGGATAATTAGCATTTTCACGGTACTTCAGCTCAACAACACCAACAAGTTCGCTATTGTCATGAGCAACTATTGCTAACGGAATGGCAGTGCGATTAACCGACTTTTCGACCACTTTGTCTAGCACCATATTGACGGTCATATTTGGAAACACATGAGCCCACTCACTGTAATACCATTGAGCTATTTTCTTTGCTTCATGCGGATGATCCGCGAGTAACGTTATTTCCATATATCCTCGGCGTTATAACCAGTACTAATAGCTTTGTTAGGCTACCTTCTTCGATAGCACACCTAAAAGCAGTTTCTTGTTGAGTATCAATACAAGTGTCGATGCAAATAGCGCAACAAAAATAGCACCTAATATATCAAGAGGATAATGAATGCCACCGTACACTCTAGACATGCTACTGATAAAACTCAGCACAAATAGAGTAGTACCTAGCACCCGAGTTGCTTTGTTAAATAATAACGTGACAGCGATAGAGAAGGTAAACGTTGCATGGTCAGACGGAAATGAAGAATCTGGCGCATGTTCTATAAGTTGAACACCTAAGTTCTCTACAAATGGACGAGGGTTATAATAGAAACGAGAAATAATGTTACTCGTTAACATCCCCAGGACCACTGCCACGACAGCGTTCAAACTAGCTTGTTTCCTTTCTATGCTTGAACGAAACCATAAATATATTAACGCCATGACAAAAAGATAAGGCATTACATCAACAGCTGTAATTAAAATAATATCCAGCATTTTATTCTTACCCGCATATTGGTTGATAAATAGAAAAGCTGATACGTTGAATTGTTCCATCAATTGACCTTGATTCTAATGAATGTTTAACGCCCTTTTAATAAGTAACGCATTTGCTAGGGCGAATTTCACAGTGATAATAGTTTAATTATCTTTATGAACAACACCTTACCAATTTAATTCAATAAGGTAAACGGTCATTGATAGCAACTCTCTTGCAGGGCGATTTATTTATACTTACGTAATTATATTTCCTTGTAACAAAAATTAAAATTATATTAACAGCATTACTTTATTTGTAATTTTTATCCAAGACACCTGATTCTTTAAGCTGTCTTTCTAGCTTCCCTAATCTAGCGAAAGCAATTATTCCAAATGTCATACCAAGTATTCCGAAAGTCATTCCTATTAATCAATAGGATGACGCTATCATGTGTTTACAGCGTCCGCGATGTTGTTTGATTGAAGTTATTTAGCGTTAACCCCGAGCTTTGATACATCATCAATCCATTTCGATCGGGTCTCTTTCGTGGAGCTTATTATGGGTCCAATCATTTTACTTTTAACAGAGTTAAAACCAACAAACTTTAGGGTTGCTACCTTTAACTGCTTGATGGCAGGAGCTCCTTGAATCAAAACGTAATACCATGGCGGAGTATCCATTGTCATTACAATTCGAGCCGTTTTTCCTTGTAATAACTTTTTAGGAATCAACTTTCCTTTTTCATACTGGAATGCAAAACCAGGTAAAAATGTGCGATCAATTAACCCTTTTAATTTTGCAGGTAATGAGCCCCACCAAATAGGTGTGAATATAACTAGATGATCACACCACTCAAGGGAAGCCTGAAATAACGTTAGTGAATCTTCCATAGAGTGCTTATCAGTATACCCACCCGAAAGATCCAAATTAAATTCCATATCTGATATTTTTAACAGTTGGACTTCATGCTTTTCTTCGGCTGAACTTGCATACGCCTCAGCTAAATAATTTATAAAACTATCCGCCTTAGGGTTTGCAGCTAAAACCAATATTCGCTTACTCATCTCATGCTCCATCATTGTGATTTGAGATGTAGTCTACTGTCTCCCCATAAGAGGAGAGTCAAGTACTAAGCTAAGGGTTTATCTGCTTATAGCATTTATCGAGGTTATCAATTTTATTATTTATATCATCAACTTGGTTAACAAGCTGTTTCCTTATATCTTCCAAAAACATTTTTATATTTGCCCAATCAACCTTACCCTTATTGTAAATGATAATGCCTTTAATCTGAGCCAAGGTTATTCCCAACGCCTTTGCTTCTTTGATTAATATAAGAAGCTCTATGTCCGTTTCTTGATATACCCTGTACCGACCTATTCTTTCTGGCTGCTTGATCAATCCTTTTTCCTCATAGAATCGAATCGCCTTGATAGATAAGCCTGTTCTCTTTGCTGCTTTGCCTATGTACATATATGACCGACTTATACACTATGAATTAAATAACCAAACTAACTTAAGATGTATGCTGGTGAATGACGTATAACATGAATTTAATCTCAATTTAATATCCACTAACACTACCAATTTTGATATTAATTACAAATAGATAACGAGAAAATTACGACTTAAGGTTGAATAAATTTTTGATAAAGACTATTAGGCTGGATAAATAAGTGTTGTAAGGTGGGTGGGGATCGAATAGAAACATTGCTTTAGAAAACTAAAGCAATGTCATAATTTATCATTATTACCGCGGCAGCCTACTCGTCTTTATGGCCGCCCTTCTTGTCATTTAAATCCAAAAATTTTAATGCCAGTGCTAAGAGCAAAATCGAAATAGGTAAAATCAATATTTCCCAGCTTAAGTTGTTCAAGTTAATTAAGATCATTTCTAAGAACTTAACAAACAGAATTATTACGATGACTTCACCTAAAATATTCTTTAAATGACCAATGTCTGGGGTTTTGATCCAGCTTAGTACAGTAGGAATATTTTCCAGTTTTTTATCGGTGATGAATAGCGTGAATACACCATGGGCAAAAATAAATAATACCAAGGCAATCAAGAAGGTATCTAAACCTTTAATCAAGTAAGCGGTGGCTATATCCGCGGAATCAAGATGAGCTAATGTTTCGTCTGGAATATAGCCAAACGCAACTGCAGTAAAGGCATAATACGTTTTGATTGCACCTACGACAAACAATAACAAAGAACCCAATAATGAACAGATAATAGCTATCCAACTTATAAATCTGAAGATAAAGAATACATCCTTCATTCTTTTGACACTGTGGTTTTTCATTTTTACTCCGATTCCTTGTTATTACTATTTCATGCGGTCAAGTAAGCGACCTGTCACGTTTAATGGCGGCAATATATAGCGTTTTTCAATTTTGAACAAGACTAATTAACCTACTAATACAATTAATAAAATATTATAAAGCTACGTGAAACGTCTTTACTAACCTTGTGAAGTATAGATGAGATTAATCTCGAAGACTGTTACAGCTGAGTAATAGTAATTTACTATTTTTAGGGATTATCAATAACTGAGACATAGATATAATGCCGCCATCAGATTTAGTTACACAGAATGGTAGAGCGTATTATGTTAAGAATTGTTGTTGTAGGTGGTGGCGCAGCTGGCCTTGAATTAGTAACCCGATTAGGCCGCAATAAACGCCACGAAGTCATGCTCGTTGAACCGTCTTCACATCACTTCTGGAAGCCACGCCTACATGAAATCGCGGCGGGTACCTTTGACGCCGAATTGGATGCTGTAAGTTATTTCCAACATGCCGAATGTAATGGTTATACCCACATTCAAGATGCGATGACAGGATTAGACCGCGACAGCAAAACCATTAATTTACGTGGTATGAATAGCGGTCCAACGAAACTACAATACGATCACCTAGTGATGGCCGTTGGTGCAATCAGTAATGATTTTAAAACCCCCGGTGTGAGTGAGCATTGTTTGTTTTTAGATTCATCAGGACAAGCTGAACTGGCTTGGCAGCAAATCAAAAAACAACTAAAAGCCACAGGCACACGTCGTATATCAATTGTGGGTGCTGGTGCAACAGGTGTCGAGCTAGCGGCAGAACTCGCGAAGGTAAGCAGTAAACTACAGCGCTACAGACAAGCATCAGAGTTTGAAATCACCTTAGTCGAAGCTGCAGACCGCGTGTTACCTGGTGGCCCAGAATGCATGTCAGAAAAGGTGCAAAAAGCACTTAAGAAACAAGGCATAACCATCCGAACTGAAACTCGTGTACAGCGTGCAGAAGCAGGTAAATTAGTCACATCGGAAAATGAAGTAATTCCAGCTGACCTACAAATCTGGGCTGCAGGTATTAAATGTGCAGAATGGTTAACCAAGCTCGGCGGCTTAGAAACAAACCGTTTAAACCAATTAATCGTGAATCCGACACTACAGTCGAGCCTTGATGATAGTATTTTTGTGATAGGTGATAATGCGCAATGTACGCAACCTGACGGTAGTTTTGTACCACCGCGTGCGCAAGCAGCTAACCAAGCCGCAACACATCTAGCAAAACAGTTTAATCGAATGCTAAAAGACAAACCATTACAGCCGTTTATCTATAACGATGGGGGCATGGTTGTCGCTGTCGGTCACGATAATGCCGTTGGCGCTTTAATGAATAATAGGATCGTATTGAAAGGACGCTTAATTCGTCATTTATACGATACGATATTTCGTTTACACCAACGCGTGCTATTTAGCTGGGGGCGCGTAACAGCACTTGTGGTACTAAAACGAATCAAAGCGATGCTAAATCCTTATTATAAAAGCTTTTAAATACACATTTTATAATGAAAAAGCTAACTTAAATCTAAAGTAGCTGGTTCTGGCAATACCGGCTCTGAACTGTCCATATACGTTAAATACTGTGACCAAAGTTCATGGGTACGTTGTTGAGTCAGTTTAGTTCGGCAGCTTAACGTCATCACAACACGCATAGATCCGTCTCTGAACATAGTAAATACCGAATCACACTGTGATTTACTGTACGACTGCCACGCCGATTGTGCGATGTTGATCGACTCGACAACATTCGTATCCGCTGTATATTGCGCAATACTTTTATCTAAATATAGTTGCATTTCAGCTTCAGCTTTGTCTAACTCGACTTTAGCGCAGTAATTAATTTCTAACGTATTAAACACTTTATCGCAGTTCACTGACGTCGCCATTGTGGCAAAACTACAAATACTCATCAATAAGAATGTAATTACCTTTACCATTATAAAACCAACCTCGAAGTGAATAGGCTGACAATATAACGGTATCTGAACATTAATCCAATTATTCTATTAACTGGTTTGATTAGTTTGGCGTTCTAGACTACGTGTTATTCATAAAGTACTGATTAACTATTATCAGCAGGAATACGAACCCAACCTTCCATTAAGATACGAGCACTGCGGCTCATACTTGCTTTGGTTACAGTCCATTCACCGTTAACTTCGGTTGCTTGCGCACCAACACGTAATGTGCCCGATGGATGACCAAAGTTCACCGTATCACGCGTACCGCCACCCGCAGCCAAGTTAACTAAGGTGCCAGGAACCGCTGCTGCAGCACCGATTGCAACCGCCGCAGTGCCCATCATCGCATGATGAAGTTTGCCCATAGACAAAGCCCGCACCGACAAATCAATATCATTCGCTGCGATATACTTCGCACTGGAAGACACATAATCAGCCGACTTAGCGACAAACGCGACCTTAGGCGTATGTTGACGTTGCGCAGCCTCTGATATATCAGCTATCAGCCCCATCTGCACGGCGCCGTAAGCTCGAATAGTTTCAAACATGGCTAACGCTTCAACGTCACTATTAATGGCATCTTGCAGTTCAGTGCCTGTATAACCAACATCTTCAGCATTAATAAAGATGGTTGGTATACCCGCATTTATCATCGTCGCTTTTAACTGTCCACCAGCCACTACGGATTCCGGTACAAGTAAATCATCAATCAGATGTCCAGTGGGGAACATCGACCCTTCGCCATCGGCGGGATCCATAAACTCAATCGGTACTTCCGCAGCTGGAAAGGTAACCCCATCCAACTCAAAATCACCTGTTTCTTGTACTAAACCATTGGTAATTGGCACATGGGCAATAATCGTTTTACTGATATTCGCTTGCCAAATACGCACAACCGCAACACCAT
>Ga0209292_1006868_pt1 | contig 11030 bp, 10 predicted proteins | sample GOMGulsemesocosm_2_FD_184634 | JGI IMG/M metagenome (GOLD analysis project Ga0209292, IMG submission 184634) | Methane-oxidizing microbial communities from mesocosms in the Gulf of Mexico - GOM9C Gulf of Mexico (SPAdes) (version 2) | ecosystem: Environmental > Aquatic > Marine > Cold seeps...
GTTGGGTATACTCCGCGCCCTAATTCCCGTTCTTTCAAAAATTTGGTGGTAATAGTATGCATCCGATGCTAACAATCGCGATCCGTGCTGCGCGTGACGCAGGCAATGTAATCGTAAAAGCTTATGGCGATCCTAGTAAAACTAAGGTTGAGCAAAAAGGCACAAATGATTTTGTGACTAACGTAGAAAAAGAAGCTGAAGCAGCTATTATCGCTACAATTAAAAAAGCTTACCCAGAGCATACGATCATCGCTAAAGAAAGCGGTGCGACTACTGGTGCAGATACAGACTACCAGTGGATCATTGACCCACTAAACGGTCATATTAACTTTATCAAAGGTATTCCACACTTCGCAGTATCTATTGCTTTACACGTTAAAGGTAAATCTGAAGTTGCTGTTATCTTTGATGCTATCGGTGATGAAATTTTCTCTGCTTGTCGTGGTAAAGGCGCTCAATTAAACGGTTTCCGTTTACGTGCTGGTTCTGCTAAAGATTTATCTGGTACTGTTTTAGCAACAGGCTTCCCGCATAGCATGAAGCATCAGCAAGATACTTACATGAACATCTTCGGCGCATTATTCACTGAATGTGCTGATGTACGTGCATCTGGTAGCCCTGCACTTAACCTTGCTTACCTAGCAGCTGGTCGTATCGACGGTTTCTGGAGCATGGGTCAAAAACCTTGGGAAACTGCAGCGGGTAACTTAATCGCTACTGAAGCAGGCGCTATCGTAACTGATTTCGCTGGCGGCCATGACTTCTTCAAGTCTGGTAACTCAGTTGCTGCATCACCACGTGTACTTAAAGATATGCTTGCTAAGATCCGTCCTAACCTGACTGAATCTTTAGCTAAATAACTTAACTTTAACTAAATAGTAGCGTTAACGCGCTACATTATTGAGTAGAAAGTTAAGTAAAAAAAAGGCCCAGTACTTGTTACAAGTACTGGGCCTTTTTTTAAACCCAATTTAGTGATCAATAGCTGTATTCTCAAATTAAGTAATCAAATTAGGCATTAGTTTAAAATTAACTTGTTATGCTTAAGCACTTTTTATTTTTATGTCGCGTTAACATGTTATATAAAAATAACACCAACCCAGATTTCAAGGATGAAACAGTGATGATGAGCTTCAGACGACCTAAAATATTACCCTTCGCGATAGCCTTAGCTGTAACAGCAAGCCTAAGCTTAACTGGCTGTTCGAGTATGCAAGACGCCGTTGCCGCCAGTCCAACCGTAAGCAGTGTGTGGGGCATAGGGGAAATGCCGATAGAAGATCTCAACGCACTATATAGTAACGAAGAATCTCAGTGGATGGATATTAATGGGTTGCGAATTCACTACCGTGACGAAGGAAATCCACAGGGTCAGCCTATTGTATTAATACACGGTATTTTATCATCATTGCATACCTGGGATGAGTGGAATAAAGGCTTATCTGCCGACTACCGCATCATCAGTCTAGATGTGCCAGGATTTGGCTTAACAGGTAATCCAAAGGATCCGGATGACTACTCTGAAGCCCTATTGCATTCATCTTTTGAACAATTTATCACCCAGTTACAACTCGATGATTTTATTTTGGCGGGTAATTCTCTTGGTGGTTATATTTCAGCTCAGTATGCCGCGAATAACCCCGGTAAAGTCAAAAAGCTGATACTGATAGATCCAGCTGGTGCACCGCAAGATCTCCCCTTTATCTTAAGCTTTGCAAGTATGCCCGGGATCAATAGCTTGGCCGCAAATGTCTTCCCACCTTTCATTATCGCGATGGGAGTAAAAGATGTCTACGGCGATCCAGAACGGATCACCAAAGCAAACATGGATCGCTATATCCACCTTTCTCTACGCCCGGGGGCTAAACAAGCTTATGCCAGTACCATTGCGATGTTAGATGAAAAAAATAGCAAACAAGAGCCATTAAATTTCGCCACTATCACGGCGCCGACGTTACTGATGTGGGGAGAAAAAGATATTTGGGTTCCCGCTACTTTAAGTGAACAATGGCTCGCTAATATCTCGGGATCTACTTTGCTCACTTACCCTGATGCTGGTCATGTGCCAATGGAAGAGATCCCACAGCAAACCTTGCAAGACGCGCTTGCTTTTATTGAGTTGAAATAACCTCTCACGTTGAAAACTGAATGATGCAGACGGTATCACCAACTTCACCATTCAGCTTGCCCGACGGTTAGTTAACTCCTTCTAGTTGTTGTCACCATAACATCATCCTTGCTTCACTTAGCTGTCACAGTTTTATTCAATACTTACCTACGATAATTATCATTATTAAATAACACAGATACAGATAACTACTAAATTCTGGTATTTACTCTACGCTTGTTATACCCATTGAATGTACCCAAGGCATGGTTGGTGGTTAGAACAAGCAAATATATCGAGGTTGCTATGATTAAAACAGCACTTGTTGTTGAAGGCGGTGGGATGCGCAGCGTATTTACAGCTGGAGTATTAGATACCTTTTTAGACCATGGTTATGATCCTTTTGATCTGTTTATTGGCAGCTCTGCAGGCACATTAAATTTATCTGCATTTATTGCCGGGCAAAAGAAATACTCAGTACGACTCATTAACCGTCTGGCTAAATCTGCAACCTTTGTTGATTGGACACGCTTTCTCAAAGGCGGTAATGCCATGGAACTGGCTGAATTGCATGATTTATTATCCCTGCATGATCCTATCGATCTAACTCAAGCAAAACGACGTTTAAACTCTCGCCCTTTTGTGATCACCAGTTGTGACAAATCAAAAGGCCAAGCCAGTTATCAAAATGCTGAACCGAGCCGTTGGTTTCAACAGATAATTGCCTCTTGCGCCTTACCTATAGTGTTTCGTCCAGGGGTTAAGCTGGGTAATAATATTCATATAGATGGCGGGCTAGTAGATCCGATACCGGTAAAGAAGGCGGTCGATTTAGGCGCCAATAATATCATAGTGATCAGAACCAGAACCCGGCGTTGGGTAGAAAAACTATCTGTATTAGAACGCTTACTAACCTACTGGGTTAGGCACGATACCGTTCTCACCAAGTTGCTTGATAATTACAGCAAAGAATACAACAGCACTTGCGAGTTTATGCGTAATCCACCAGCAGGTATCAATATTATCGAAATAGCACCTGATGAAGAGTTACAAACCCCCACGTTAACGCGTCAGGTTTCCACGCTCGAAACGGATTACAGTGCAGGGATTAAAGCGGCAACGTTATTTCTACAACGGCATCAACCAACAATAAAAAATGGACTGAACACATATATAACGCGTTCAGCCCATCAATAATATTAATTAAGTGTTATATCAATCTTCGCTAGTCAATAAAGGATGGTCAGCCGGTAATTTTCTAGAGATCCAAATGGCTAATTTATGTTTTATATTTAAGGTCGTTTCTTGATCTTTAGCAAGGGGCTGCATTAGCTTATCAAACACTAACGCTTTATAAATATATTGCGCTTTAACGTCTTCTGAATCTGTCGTTGTAAATGTACTACCACGTTGCTGTAAGTACTGAGTACCTAAGCCGATCGCAGCTTTAAATAATTTTTTTTCATTTTTCAGTTTAGCCATCATTTCCTCTTCACATAACAGACAGTTAATCTCGCTGAGTACACACTGTTATAGCACGATTAAGAAGAAATAAATGTGACATTTAAATTATAAGTCAGGTTTTAATCGGCTGATATTGTTCAGCATCAATTAGTTGGTGTGCTTCCATCGCATAAATATCATTATACTCATGCTCAATCAGCAAGCCAAAATGCGCAGAGAGTAAACCGATATCCTGTAGTGACAAGTCTTCAAGTGACCAGACGGGTGTTGCATAATCACAAATATAATAACCTTGTAATTGTGCATTGGGGTTTTCAACAATCATGAGGCGATCAATGGCATAACACTCATCAATACCAGGCACTGACAAGCAGGCTTTATCTGCTATCAGTAATACACTAAATGTCACTTTAGAATCAGGCAGTTCCAATAAATAACATAGTTTTCTGGGCATTCTTACACTCATCATAAAAGTTGAATTTAGACTTCAAGACTAGAGTAAATTTGCACGACCGCACTGATATCAAGCAAAATAGTTTAATTTTTATTAATGCTAAAATACGGCCTTCATATACACATTAAAACCACAAACCTAAGCCGACTATTCTAAATAGTCAGCTTAAGACATTTCCGCAGTAATAAGCTCAGAGACTATCGTCAAAAGTGCCGCGAGCAGAAGCTGGGTAACAGGCCGTTGCTAATACACCGGCTAAATCACAGCGGCTAACTCAGAACCTTGTTTGATCGCACGCTTGGCATCCAGTTCAGCAGCAACATCGGCACCACCAATAAGATGCACTTGTTGCTTAGCAGCGACTAACTGTGCTTGTAGCTCGCGTAATGGATCTTGACCAGCACAGACAATGACATTATCAACATTCAATACCTGTGGCTGACCAGCAACCTGAATATGTAAACCTTCGTCATCCACTTTCACATACTCAACGCTATTCATCATCGCGACGTTTTTACTTGCTAAACCGGCTCTATGAACCCAGCCAGACGTTTTACCTAACCCAGCACCGACCTTGCTGGCTTTGCGTTGTAATAAATAAATTTCACGTGCTGCAGTCGATTTTTCAGCAGGCATTAAACCACCACGATTTTGCATGGTTAAATCAACCCCCCATTCACGCATAAAGGTATCAATATCTTGACTTGCTGCTGGCGCTGTTGATTGATGATCATGGGCAAGGTATTCTGCGACATCAAACCCGATACCACCCGCACCAATAATAGCAACCTTACTACCTACCGGCTTTTTATCTCGTAATACATCAAGGTAAGATAACACTTTGCTATGACCAATGCCCTCAATAGCGGGTGTACGCGGTGCAATACCTGTCGCTAATACCACATCATCAAAACCGTTAGCGATAAGCTCATCCGCTGAAACACGCTTATTCAACATAATTTCTACGCCAAGCTTCATCGTCATCGTAGTGAAGTAACGTAAGGTTTCATAAAACTCTTCTTTACCAGGTACTTGTTTGGCTACATTAAATTGTCCGCCCAGCTCTGACTTGTCATCAAAGATAGTGACCTTGTGCCCACGTTGTGCTGCAACGGTTGCAAATGCTAAGCCAGCAGGACCCGCACCAACCACTGCAATACGTTTGCTCACTGGAGATTGAACATAAACTAATTCCGTTTCACGGCAAGCGCGAGGATTAACTAAACAAGAGGTGAGTTTCATACTAAAGGTATGATCTAGACATGCTTGATTACAACCAATACACGTATTGATCTCATCACTCTTACCCGCTGCGGCTTTATTTACAAATTCAGGATCGGCTAAGAATGGACGCGCCATCGATACCATGTCAGCATGACCTTGCGCGAGTACTGACTCTGCGATCTCGGGGGTATTAATACGGTTTGTCGTGATCAAGGGGATCGATACTTCGCCTTTTAATTTTGCGGTCACTTTTGTAAACGCTGCTCTTGGCACTTTAGTGACGATCGTTGGTACCCGTGCTTCATGCCAACCGATACCGGTATTAATAATCGTTGCACCCGCTTTCTCAATGGCTTTTGCCAGCGCTACAACTTCTTGCCAAGTACTGCCCTTTTCAATCAGATCCAACATAGACAAACGATAAATAATAATAAAGTCAGTGCCTACCTTCTCACGTACCTGTCTTACAATCTCAATCGGGAAACGAATACGATTTTCAAAACTGCCACCCCATTCATCGTCACGTTGGTTGGTATGCTCAACAATAAACTGGTTAATCAAATAACCTTCCGACCCCATGATCTCAACACCATCATAATTCGCTGATTGCGCAAGTCCGGCACAATTAACAAATGCAGCGACCTGTTGATATACTTCTTCCGTTGTTAGCGCACGTGGACGAGCAGGGTTAATCGGGGCTTGGATTGCTGATGGCGCGACAGGTTGCTTGCTATACGCATAACGACCCGCATGTAAAATCTGCATACAAATTTTACCACCCGCGGCATGCACGGCTGCGGTGACTTCTTTATGCGCTTCAGCTTCTTCAACGGTATCCATTTTAGATCCACCTTGAAATACCGCACCTTCAGGATTAGGGCCAATACCACCAGTCACAATCAAGCCAACTCCGCCAGCAGCACGTTCGGCAAAATAAGCCGCCATACGGGTAAAACCATTGCTGACTTCTTCAAGTCCGGTGTGCATAGACCCCATTAATACGCGGTTTTTCAATTGGGTAAATCCCAGATCGAGTGGTGTTAATAAGTTTGGATAATTATTTTGTGCTGACATGGTTCACTCCATTGCTTTGGCTATTTGGTTCAGAGTTTATTATTTTTATTTTTTGTTTCTCATTTTGTTAAAAGTAGCTTTAAAGCACAACGGATACAATGCTCATGATATACAATTAATTATCTTTAGTTAGCAAAGATGAATTTTGGGCTAGCATTTGTGATAACGGGTAGGGATTCAATGACTGAAACAATCGATTCTAAAGTAAGCTTGGGGGATATTTCAGTTAACTTTTTGCAACAAATGAGCTTAACCAGTAATAAACTCAGTTGCGATATCAATCCTATTTTAGCCAAATATAATGTATCCATCGCGCAGCTCAGTGCTCATCATGGTCGTTTATCTATTCCCAAATATATGCGCATAGGGTTTGAATTAATCCAACAAACAGGGCGCGAAGATCTGGGCTTACTGATGGGCGAAAATGTCTGTTTTCAACATTATGGTATGCTGGGATTCACCTGTATGTCGGCCATAAACATTAGCACCATGGCACAAGTACTTGCCCAATATGAGAGTTTGTTAAGTCAAAATGTACGGGGTCATTCAACATTTAGCACGGCGCCAGAACCGACACTGACCTTTTATTCAATTGCCCCGTATAACCCCTATAATTATTTTGTGGTCGATTCCGTATTAGCAAGCTGGTTCACCTTACTGACCTCCCGTGCCATGCACTTAACCCAGCCTGTAAGCATTGTTAAATCAGTGCATATTGAATACCCGGAGCCAAAGAACAGCGAACGCTACCATGCATTTTTCCAATGCCCGGTTATCTTTAATTCTACATTTAATGGCTTAGTATTGAATAACCAGCATATCGAAACGCCATTACCCGATGCCTGCATGAGTAGTTATCTGCAAGCGCAGCAGTTATGTCAGAGTGAATTGCAACAACTGCAACAAAATCAGGATTGGCAAACCAAGGTTATTGAAAAAGTCAGTCATAATTTGGTGGGTAACATGCCCGACATTAATCAAGTAGCAGAATTATTGGGCACATCAGCTTGGACGTTAAGGCGTCGTTTATACAAAGAAAATACTAACTATCAAAGCATCATGGATAAAACCAGGAAAGGCCTGGCGCTGAGTTATGTGCGTGATACTCAACTTAGCTTTAGTGAGATATCGTATTTATTGGGCTTTGCCACTCCCGCTGCATTCTATAAAGCCTTTCGGCGTTGGACACAGAGTACACCAAAGAATTACCGAAATGAATTTATAAGCAAGCGCGAATAAATGCCTTAAACTGAAGTACCAGTTGCTCAGCTTGTGCATCGCGTCCTTGCAAGCGTAATAGCTCGATCACACATTCAACGGTACTTAGCCCACCGTCAACTTGATTAGCGCGTAAAATAAATTCTGATGCTTGTGGTGCGGTTAACGTGACCTTAGGTAAATCTTTTAAATAGTCACTGCGACTATACATTTTCCGGGCTTCTTGCCAGGTACTATCCAGTAATACCAAACTATCAAAGTCACTTATTTCATGTTCGCCTTCTGCACCTGGAGCCAAAATTGCCACACGACCAGTTTTGATCGCCGCTAACAATGCATCATCGGGTTCTTTACGACGCCAAGGTACAATACTCGTTTCATCGGGTAGAAACTGTTGAACTAATTTGCCAGTATTACTGCGGCGCGAGAACTCTCTCTCGTGGGTAACTAGGTATATATGCATGAATTTCAAACTTCAGTCAACGAAACAGGATAAATATTAAATAAGAGGTAAAGTAACCGCTATCATTATATCTTACAGTAGTACTCAACTAAGCTGTAAGTATGACGAGGATCTACTATGTTCACATTTAGTAAACACATTTTCAGTAAATTAAACTATATCTTATCACTGTTTTTTAGTCCTAACGAACCCGCTCAAACCAATATGATCTTTATGACGATATAATCATCAGATAAGATAAAGGTAATCATTATCATCGATAAGGTGTGTCTTACACTTTCATCTTATCTATTCATCAAGGGAATACATGTCTAAGATCCAACTTTATCAGCGTCTTGCTCAACAAGCTGATGCTTTAATGGCTGAAGAAAGCCATTTAATTGCCAATTTAGCGAACCTGAGTGCTTTATTATTTATGGAACTAGAAGATACTAACTGGGTAGGTTTTTATCTTTACGAAAACGATGAGTTAGTATTAGGTCCTTTCCAAGGCCAACCAGCATGTATCCGTATTCCAGTAGGCCGCGGTGTTTGCGGTACAGCGGCAAGTACACGACAGACTCAATTAGTCACTGATGTGCATGACTTCCCAGGTCATATCGCCTGTGATGCAGCGAGCAACTCAGAGATCGTGGTACCCATTGTTGTTAATGATAAATTAATCGGTGTACTGGATATCGATAGTCCAAGTATTGGCCGCTTTGATAATGATGACTTAGTTGGCGCAGAATTACTGGTTAGACAACTCGTTAAACGTTTATCAGCCTAATGACGCGATGACTAGTCACTTTTAAATGACGATAAGGCCTGTAGTTCGTAAGTGCAGGCCTTTGTGATGATAGCAACGCGACGCCCTAGGTATTTCGCGGTATCGAGATCACTGCGATGTACTTCACCTTCCGGATTGTGCCCCACTACACCTAACTGACAACCAAGACGATTTAAGCCTACGCTATTATAACCACCGGCAATATCGAGTCCTACCCATAACATGCCATGTTGACTGGCTAATGTGGCCATATACTGAATAGTGTTGGCTTGGTCACCGTTAAGACAACTGCCAACGGTAAAACCAGCAGAAAATTTATTACGCCATTGCTGACTATCCCAACGTTCACTTGTCGCATCGGAAAACGCTTTAAACTGCCCTGCAACGCCACCCATATAGGTTGGTGAACCAAATATAATCGCATCAGTATTATCTAATAAACACATCAGCTCATCGTTATCAAAACGACCTTCGAATATATCCCAGGCCTGTATCTGACATTCAATGACCTTTACGTCTTCAACGGTGTTAATACCTGTGATCACTTCTCGTGCCAGTGCTTGAGTTGAACCAGATCCGGAAAAATACACGACTGCAATTATGGCCAAATAAAACCTCTCACGCTATCCATATTGATTAACCCATATCCCTATCTTATATTGCACAAATAGTATCAGTCTTTACGCTTAGGTATATACCTAAACCGCGAGAATATAACTAAAACATGACTAAAGCTTAACTTTCACTGATTCACAAGCATAAAAAAAGGTCTGTAAAAACAGACCTTTTTATTAATAATAACCGAAGCTATTATTTTTTGCTCTTATAATGCGACATCATACGGCGACGTTTTTTCTGTTGCGATAGTGATAAGTTATTTTTCTTATCTGCAAACGGATTGTCACCGTCACGGAACTCAACTTTAATCGGCGTGCCCATAATTTTTAATGAACGGCGGAAGTAGTTGATTAAGTAACGACGGTATGAATCAGATAATTTTGATACTTGGTTACCATGCACAACGATCAGTGGGGGATTGTAACCACCCGCATGCGCATAGCGTAGCTTAACACGACGACCAGCATGCATTGGCGGTTGATGATCATCAACAGCCATACGTACGATACGCGTTAGCATAGACGTTGATACACGCTTAGTTGATGAATCGAATGCTTCTGTAATCGATTCAAACAAGTTACCAACACCCGTACCGTGCAAGGCAGAGATGAAATGGATACGTGCAAAGTCAATAAAGCCTAAGCGACGGTCTAATTCAGATTTAATGCGATCTTTCACATCAGAATCTAAACCATCCCACTTGTTCACTGCTATCACAATTGAACGGCCAGAGTTAATCGCAAAACCTAATAATGTAAGATCCTGTGCGGTAACACCAACACGTGCATCAAATACCATTAATACTACGTTCGCATCATCAATTGCTTGTAATGCTTTAACAATCGAGAACTTCTCAACTGCTTCATTAATGTTTTTACGACGACGTACACCGGCAGTATCGATAAGCATGTAGTTACGACCATCACGCTCCATCGGAATGTAGATGCTGTCACGGGTGGTACCCGGCATATCATAAACAACAACACGTTCTTCACCTAAAATACGGTTAACCAGTGTTGATTTACCTACGTTAGGGCAACCAATCATTGCTAGTTTGATTGGTAAACGCGCGTAATCTTCCGCAGTATGCTCATCTTCTTCTTCTTCTTCTGGTAATAACTCACCATCAATGAAAGGGTCTGCGTCTGAGAATTCTTCTTCATCTTCATCAGTATCAGCAACTTCAACGTGTGCTAATGCTTCTTCAATAAGAATGTTAGTACCACGTCCCTGCGATGCAGCAATTTGGTAAATATCACCAAGTGCTAATGCATAAAACTCAGCAACAGCAACATCGCCGTCTAGGCCATCGACTTTGTTGGCAACAAGAAATACTTTCTTCTGTTGCTTACGCAAATGTTCAGCAATTGCTTGGTCTGAAACAGTTAAACCCGCTCGAGCATCCACTAAAAATAATACGGCATCAGCTTCTTCAATCGCAAGTAACGACTGATCAGCCATTTTTGCATCAATCCCTTCTTCATCACCATTAATACCACCGGTATCAACTACGATGAACTCACGACCAGCTAAGTTAGCTTGTCCATATTTACGGTCACGAGTTAACCCTGGGAAATCGGCAACAAGTGCGTCCCGGGTACGAGTTAAGCGGTTGAACAATGTTGATTTACCAACATTA
>Ga0209292_1006880_pt1 | contig 11015 bp, 9 predicted proteins | sample GOMGulsemesocosm_2_FD_184634 | JGI IMG/M metagenome (GOLD analysis project Ga0209292, IMG submission 184634) | Methane-oxidizing microbial communities from mesocosms in the Gulf of Mexico - GOM9C Gulf of Mexico (SPAdes) (version 2) | ecosystem: Environmental > Aquatic > Marine > Cold seeps...
AATACTGGAGCTACAACGTATTAATATTCCAGAGGTAATTTCAGAAAACGAAAAACAGGCAGAAGGCTTCGTGACCGTGCATCATACGTTTGAAATTTTAAAGACGATGAATGATACATGTGCCCATGTTATTGCGATAAGTAATAACAAAGTGATTGGCTATGCACTTTGTATGTTAAAAGTTTTTAAAGAAGATATAGAAGTGCTTCGTCCAATGTTTCAACAGATTGATAATTGCCTTCAAGCTGAGGAGACTTATTTTGTAATGGGACAGATTTGTATTGATAAAACGTATAGAAAGCAAGGCGTTTTTCGAGGCATGTATGGGTTTATGAAACATGAGATGGACGCTGCGTTTGATATGATAATTACCGAGGTAGATGCGGAAAACACAAGATCACTTAATGCACATTATGCTATAGGATTTAAACACTTGCATTCCTATAATTCCAAAAACCAGAATTGGGAGCTAATTTCTTGGGATTGGCACTAGTTAAGAATTGTTTTTTCTTCAATTAAACATGCTTTTTATTATTAAATATTCAAATATTTTGTAATAAAAAAGCTTTAAATTTAGTGCTATCTCAAAACCATTAAATGTCTAGGAATCTTATTCTTATATTCACTCTTTTAATCTTCATTTTTTAGTATGCCTCTATTAATTGTAATTTCTGGAATAGTATTATTATTTATTTTAATAGCCGTATTTAAACTGAATGCTTTTATTTCATTTGTAATTGTTTGTCTTCTGGTAGGTATATTTCAAGGCATGGCATTAGATAGTGTGATTCAATCCATTCAAACTGGAATAGGAAATACACTTGGCTTTTTAGTCATGATTCTAGGTCTTGGGGCTATGTTGGGAAAACTGGTCGCCGATAGTGGCGCGGCACAGCGGATTACATCCAAATTAGTGTCAAAATTTGGATTAAAACATGTGCAATGGGCATTAGTACTGGCAGGGTTTATTGTTGGTATACCAATGTTTTATTCGGTAGGATTTGTAATCTTAATTCCATTAGTTTATACGGTGGCAGCTTCAACGGGCTTACCATTAATATATGTTGGTTTACCTATGCTAGCATCATTGTCAGTAACACATGGGTTTCTTCCGCCACATCCAGCACCAACAGCAATTGCAGTAATGTTTAAAGCTGATATTGGTAAAACTTTACTGTATGGAATTTTAATTGCGATACCTGCTATTGTTGTTGCAGGGCCATTATTTACAAGAACCATCAAAAAAGTTAAAGGGACGCCTTTGAAAGAATTCTATAACCCTGTTTTACTGTCGGATGAAGAAATGCCAGGGATGAAGATAAGTGTAATTAGTGCATTGCTCCCTGTGATTTTAATTGCCTTCTCCACAATTACGAGTCAATTTATAGATGATGGGTTATTAAAAAATGTGATTGAATTTATAGGTAACCCTGTGATTGCAATGTTGATTTCAGTTTTGGTGGCTATTTATACCTTGGGCTTAGCAAGAGGAAAAAAAATGGAGGAATTAATGAACTCTATCTCCAGTTCGGTATCAAGCATAACAATGGTATTGTTAATTATTGCAGGAGCAGGAGCGTTAAAACAAATACTAATTGATAGCGGAGTAAGTAATTATATAGCAGATTTGCTTAAAGATTCAAGCATGTCTCCTTTAATTTTGGCATGGTTAATTGCAACCGTAATAAGAGTTTGTGTTGGGTCAGCAACGGTGGCTGGATTAACAGCCGCGGGGATTGTATTGCCTTTAGTCTCAAGTACAGGAATTAGTCCAGAATTAATGGTGCTTGCCATTGGTTCGGGGAGTCTAATGTTATCACATGTAAATGATGGAGGCTTCTGGATGTTTAAAGAATATTTTAATCTTTCAGTTAAAGAAACACTCTCCACTTGGACAGTTATGGAAACGACAGTAGGTGTCATGGGGTTAATAGGCGTTTTAATATTAAATACATTTATATAATAAATTAAATATGAAAAATTCACCTTCAGAAAGAGTTAAAGAATTGGGTCTGGAATTTCCACCTGCACCAAAACCAGCAGGGGTATATAGACCAATATTAGTCGTAGATAAATTTCTATACATTTCAGGTCAGGGACCAGTTAAAAATGATGGATCATTAATTATTGGTAGGGCAGGAGATGATTTTGATGTAGACGAAGCGAAATTAGCAGCAAGGCAAGTGGGCTTAACAATGCTTTCTACCATTCAAACCCATTATGGCAGTTTGGATAAAATTAAAAGAGTAGTGAAAGTATTGGGGATGGTAAATTCTACTCCCGATTTTGGAAAGCAACCTCTAGTAATAAATGGATTTAGTGAGCTCATGGCTGATGTATTTGGAAGAGAACATGGCATAGGCGTAAGAAGTGCCGTAGGTATGATGTTACCTGATAATATTCCTGTAGAAGTTGAGGCAATGTTTGAATTATATTAAATTATGAAAGATCAAAACTGGTATAAAGTAGAAAACATTAAAGATGTAATTACACCTTCACTTTTGGTATATCCGGATAGGGTTGAAGAAAATATCAAAACAATGATTGAGATTGCTGGTGGAACACGGTTTTTAAGACCTCATATAAAAACCTATAAAATGGCAGAAATCATAAAGTTGCAAATGGATTATGGGATTACTAAATTTAAATGCGCTACAATTGCTGAAGCCGAACTTTTGGCAATATGTGGTGCTGAAGATATTCTGTTAGCAATGCAACCTGTAGGCCTTAATGTTGATCGGTTTTTTAATTTAATTAATCAGTATCCAAAGAGTGATTTTTCAACTATTGTAGATAATCAAAATACTATAAGTGAAATTGCAAAAAGGGCCTTATCAAAGGAGATAAAAGTTGCACTCTGGCTAGATATTAATAACGGAATGAACAGAACTGGAGTTTGCCCAGGAAAGGAAGCAGTGACATTGTTTAAAGCAATAGTTGCGAATGCCAATTTAAATGCGAACGGACTTCATGTTTATGATGGGCATATTCACAATACAGATTTTAAAACGCGAAAGAAGGTTTGTGATGATGCCTTTAATTTAGTAATTCAATTGAAAAGTGATCTAAAAAAAATCAATTTAAATATTGATACTGTTGTAGTGGGAGGATCACCAACTTTTTCTATTCATGCAATGAGAGACAATGTTGAGCTTAGCCCTGGCACAACATTATTGTGGGATCAAGGTTATGGTGATGCCTATCAAGATTTAAAATTTCTTCCTGCTGCAGTATTGTTAACAAGGGTAATAAGTAAACCTAAATCTAATTTAATTTGTTTTGATTTAGGACATAAGTCGGTTGCTCCTGAAATGAAGCTGCCAAGAGTGAAGTTTTTGAACTGCAATGCCACGAAACAAGTAAGTCATAGTGAAGAACATCTTGTGGTTGAAAGTAGTACTTCTGAAAATTATAATGTTGGAGATGTTTGTTATGCAATACCAATTCATATTTGTCCTACAGTGGCAAAATATAAACGGGTAGTAACAATCGCCGATGGAAAAATTACAGGATCTTGGGAGGTTGCTGCCAGAGATTCTAAAATAAATATTTAAAAAAAGAAATACAAAAACCTATGTTTATATTAGATGCACATCTTGATTTGGCCATGAATGCTCTGGAATGGAATAGAGATTTGACCTGGACTGTTGAAGACATTAGAAAAAGTGAGTCTGGAATGTCTGATAAGCCAGATAGAGCAAAGAATACAGTTTCTCTAGAGGCTATGAGAAAGGGAAATGTTGGTCTTTGTGTTGCAACCCAAATTGCCAGATATGTTAAGAAAAGCAGTAATTTACCTGGCTGGAATTCTCCACAGCAAGCCTGGGCGCAAACTCAAGGGCAGCTCGCATGGTATAAAGCGATGGAAGACATAGGAGAAATGATTCAAATCACTAATCTAAAACAATTAGAATCTCATTTAACCTTATGGCAAAACACAAACTCAAAAAAACCAATTGGTTATATTTTAAGTCTAGAAGGAGCAGACTCCATAGTGACCATTGATCATTTAGAAAGATCATATAATCAGGGATTAAGAGCTATTGGTCCTGCGCATTATGGGCCTGGAACCTATGCTCATGGCACAGATTCTGTTGGTGGAATTGGGGTAAAGGGTAAGGCGTTGCTCAAAAAAATTGAAGAATTGAACTTGATTCTGGATGCTACACATTTATGTGATGTTAGCTTTTGGGAAACAATGAAAGTGTATAATGGCCCTGTTTGGGCAAGCCATAATAATTGCAGGAAATTTGTGAATCATAACAGACAGTATTCCGATGAACAAATTAAGGAATTAATTAGTAGAGATGCTGTTATTGGAATTGCACTAGATGCCTGGATGATGGTTCCTAATTGGATAAGAGGGGAATCAACTCCTGAAAGTATGGGTGTTACTCTGCATCAAATGATTGAAAACATAGATCATATTTGCCAACTTTCTGGAAATACCTTAAATGTTGGTATTGGTACTGATTTAGATGGTGCTTTTGGAAAAGAACAAAGTCCTAGTGATTTGGAAACCATCGCAGATCTTCAAAAAATCCCATTTATGCTTTCTCAAAGAGGATATACAGAAAAGGATATCTCTAATATTATGAGTGAAAATTTTATTAATTTTCTTAAGAGAACCTGGGGCTAAACGAGACTATAAATAATAGTTATCAAGCTTAGGCTTAGGCACTAATAGATAATAATTGTGAATTACGGCTAGTGCTTTCTCTATGTGTGGTTGTAGTTGTTACTGTGTTTACAATAAAACTTTCTTTAGGTTTATTAAGGATTCTATTAAATAATAATTGTGCCGTTCTACGTCCAATTAAATAACCATTTTGAGAAATGTTTGTAATCGTTGGAGATAAATGTTTTGAAATGCCATCACCTTTAAAAGTCATAAGGGCAAGTTCATTTGGTACAGAAATGGAATATTGCTGAGCAATTTTAAGAACCTCCAAAGCATAAATTTCGTCAATGCTAATAATTGCATCTAACTTTTTTGAGCTAACTAGTCGTTCTATTCTCTTGTGGTATTCTACTTGGTTTTTCTCTAATTGAAGAATATAATCAGTCTCTATTTTTATTCCAAAACTTGCCAATGCCTTACAATATCCTTTTTTCCAGAGTTGAGAAGCATAATCGTAATTTGGGTTGATAAGTAAACCAATATTTCGTTTGCCAGATGTTATAAGATCGGATGTCGCTTTAAATGCGCTTTCAAAATAATTTGAAACGACTTTGTCACAATCAATAGTATCAATAATTCGATCGAACATTACTACAGGAAACTTATCGTTTACAAGATTGGATAGATGTTCATTCTTGTTAATTTTTAGTGTTTGAATAGCTGTTGAAACAATAATCCCGTCAACACAGCCATTCAAAGTGTTAAAACTATTTACTTCATTGGTATAACTATCCTTTGTTTGATAAGTCATGAGTTTATAATCACGCTTATTCGCTTCATAGGTAATGCCATCAATAACATTAGAGATGTATTCGCTATTTAGCTGAGGAATCACTATCCCAATAATATTGGTTCTTTTACTTCGCAGGCTATAGGCTTGACTATTCCTTTTGTACTGATGTAAACTTGCAAGATCATTAACTTTAGATTTAGTTTCACGCCCTATTTCTGGACTGTTACTCAATGCTTTTGAAACTGTAGAAACAGATACTCCTAATATGCCTGCCATGTCTTTTAAAGTGATATTTGCTCTCATAATATGGGTTATTTCTACTTCTATAAACTGCTATTTTGTGGAATAGGTCGTGTTACAAAAAGTAATTAATGTTAATAATGGATCTATTATCGCAACCTCAAAATAAACCGTTGGTTTGTGAGGTACAGCTGTAAAAGGTAAATAGTAGAATTAATAGTATTAATTGCTTCATATTTTAACTCTTTTTGCGATTACATCTGTTGTTTGTTAATTTTTATATATTTCTCAGTTATTTCACGATTTATTCCAGCTGCTTTTACCTCTTCTAATCCCGTCTGAATTAAAGTGTCTCCCTTAAATTGAACGGTAAATGGAAATTGATGATTTTTAACTGCAGCTACAGAGGTATAACTTAATGTTTCAACATAATCATTGCCGTTTAAGGTATAAGTTCCTGCACCTCCATAAAAGTTGTCAGTGCTATTATATTCTTGATTAAAAAAAGAAAAATGACTTTCGTTTATAATCTTAATGAAACTAGATGAAGTTAAATCTTTCACTTGAATAGAGTCATTTTCTTTTATTTCTGCATAAACCATTTTCCAAGTCCCAACTAGAGCATTTGAAGCTTTAGAAGGACTTTTGTCAGATATTTTATTGGTACAATTACTAAGTGTAAAACAAATAGTAATGATGTATATCAATGTTTTCATTCTGGAAAAAGGGTTTAATAAATCATTAAAAATGATAACGTCTAAAGGCTTCTATTGCTGCATAATTTGCTAATCCAAGAGTATTGTATTTTTCGGCTGTTAATCTATTTCTGTCTTCAACTCTAACCCAAAATTCTCTGGAATCATCCCCTTGAAACATTACGCCATCTTTCTGCGATTGGTGATAGAAAATAGCATGACGTTTTTTAAGTACTTGATCAGGACTCATTGGCACCGCCATTTCAATTTCATGCGATTCCCATTCATGCCACGCTCCACGATATAACCATACCCAGCAATCATCCATAAAAGCTTCAGGTTTTAACTCATCTAATGCTGCAAAAATGGCGTCCAAACACACTTTATGTGTACCATGTGGATCTGCAAGATCACCAGCTGCATAAATTTGATGTGGTTTAATGTCTCTGATTAAATCAGAAACTATATCGATATCTACTTGTGCTAAATTGCCTTTTTTGATAGTCCCTGTTTCATAAAAGGGAAGGTCTAAGAAATGTACATTTTTATCATCTAAGCCCATATAACGCGTTGCAGCGTATGATTCACTTCGTCTAATAAATCCTTTTAGCTTACGAACCTCTAAAGAGTCAATATCATGATCGGTCTTTTTGTTTAAGAAGTCAATGATGTCTTGAGTGCTTTTCGAGCCGTTATTTAATGACTGTGCGATCTCAGCAAATTTTAAGGCTTCTTCATCAGATACAGCAATATTTCCTGAAGTTTGGTATGCAATGTGTACCTCATGCCCTTGTTCAACAAGTCTATCAAAAGTTCCGCCCATAGAAATAACATCATCATCTGGGTGAGGACTGAAAATTATCACCTTCTTTTTTGGGATATTGGCACGTTCTGGTCTATTAGTGTCATCGGCATTTGGTTTTCCTCCAGGCCATCCCGTGATGGTATGTTGAAGCTTGTTAAACATTTTAATGTTTAAATCGTATGCTGTACCTTCTTCGGTAAGCAAACCAGACATTCCATTTTCATTATAATCCTTATCTGTTAATTTTAAGAACGGTTTATTTGTTAATTCACTAAGCCAAACAACGGCTTTAGATTTAAGTGCTTCTGTCCAAACACAAGAAGTAACTAACCAAGGTGTTTTAACTCGTGTAAGCTCAGCTGAAGCTCCTTCATCTAATATAAATGTAGTATTGTTGTGTCCTTGTAAATAGGTCGCAGGGACATTAGAAGTAATATCTCCTTCAATTGTTTTTTTAAGGATTTCAGCTTTATGTCCACCCCAAGCTAAAAGCACAATTCTTTTTGCTTTTCTAACAGTACCAATTCCCATTGTAATTGCTTTTCTAGGTACATTGTCAATGCCTAAAAATGAAGGTGCGGCATCTACGCGTGTAATATGATCTAAAGTAATATTACGAGTTCCAGAATTTAAATGCGATCCAGGCTCATTAAAACCAATGTGACCTGTCCGTCCAATTCCTAGAAGTTGAAAATCTAAACCACCAACAGCTTTAATTTTCAATTCATAATCAATACAATATTGGTATAAATCTTCAGTACTTATTTTCCCGTCAGGAATATTTACATTCTCAGGAAGTACATCAACATGATCAAAAAGATGCTCATGCATAAAATAATAGTAACTCTGGATATTTTGTTTATCCATTGGGAAATATTCATCAAGATTAAAGGTTACAACGTTTGCAAAACTTAAACCTTCTTCTTTATGCATTCTCACCAGTTCTTCATATACTTTAATTGGAGAAGATCCTGTTGCCAAACCGAGAACACAAGGTTGATTTAGAGCTTCTTTTTCTTTAATTAAGGATGCTATTTCTTGAGCAACCAAAATTGAAGCCTCATTTGAAGATTCAAAAATAACGTTATGAATTTTTTCAAAACGGGTTTCCTCGAATTTTCCTGCTTCGCTAAATGCTATACTTTTATTACCAGCAATTTCAACTTTCATTGTAATATTTTCTTTAATAAATTTGATGAAACAAGCGAAAAATAAATTCTTCGCTTGTTTGTGAACTAATCAAAAAGGATCTCTCTATAAAAAATCATACTATTCAAGAAAGGCATTCTTAAATTGTACTTATAATTCAATTGTTAGCCTTTTAATTTGTACCAAAGTATTTATTTATAACTTAGATAAAAAAAAATATATATAAACAACGGCCTTTAGCGCATAGACAACAAATTATTATCGATAAGTGATTTTGGCTAAATAAACAATTAGTGATTTTATTGTTAATTAGCCATTTTATCCCTAAAATTGCTTGATATTTATAAAATCAATAACACTTAAATAGGCTATTATCTCAATCTTTAAAAAAAGTATAAACAATACAATATCAACAAAATATCATGTTTTATTTTGGATTGGCTTTTTTGTGTTTAATTTTATAAGATGGGGAAGCTACTATGAAGATTATTGGTATTCTTTTAAATCAAATCTAGTTACAGTTTCTGTAGGAATGCTTTTGGTTTATATTAATATCTATTATTTATACCCAAAGTATATACTTAAAAAAAAGTATATGAGTTATATTCTGAACTTTATAATTGCACTTTGTGTTTTTTATGTTGTTAGAACTGAACTCATCTATTTTTTTATAAATGAAAATGTTTGGCCCGAATCGGAATCACCACAAAAAGCATACGCTTTTAATCATATTTTGGTGGTTTTTATGATAGGAATCTATGATGTAGCTCTTGTGACAACGATTAAGTTAACAGCAGATTGGGTTTTTGAAAGAAAAAAGATAGAACAATTACGAGAGGTTCAGTTGAGAACTGAATTGAAGTTTTTAAGAACTCAATTACAACCTCACTTCTTTTTTAATACCTTAAATAGTTTATATGCCTTAACTTTGAAGAAATCTGATGATGCACCGCGGTTGGTTATTAAGTTGTCAGATTTGATGCAATATGTTTTGTATGAGGTGAAAAGTTCTAAGGCAAGTTTATTGCAAGAAATAAATCATATTAATAATTATATTGATATTGAATATCTCAGATTTAAGGATCGTGTAGAATTTGAAATGGATATCACGGGCGATATTGAGGATGTTGAAGTGCCTCCATTATTGTTTTTATCGTTTATAGAAAACTGTTTTAAGCATGGCTTAGTAGACAATGAAAATATTAAAATAAAAATGAGTTTTGAAATGGTGAATAAAAATTATTTGATGTTTAAATTGACAAATAATTTTAATCCCAAAGTAAATAGAGATAATAAACAAGGTATTGGAATTGCAAATTCCAAAAGAAGGCTAAACTTATTATTTTCTAATGATTTTGAACTTGAAACGAAGATTAAAGAAGACACTTATAATTTGTTTTTAAAAATCCCTGTGAGATGAAAATAAAGTGTGTTATAATTGATGATGAAACTTTAGCAATTAATGTGCTTGAAAGTCATTTAAAAAACTTCGATCATATTGAGATTTCTGGGACATTTAATAATCCATTAAAAGCCTATAGCATCATAGAGCAAGAGAAGATAGATGTTATATTTTTGGATATTAATATGCCCGAAATGAGTGGGTTTACCTTTATTGAGAACCTTAATCATAAACCATTAATAGTCATAACTACGGCGTATAGAGAATATGCAGTTAAAAGCTTTGAATTAAATGTTTTAGACTATTTAGTAAAACCTATTCCATTTAATCGCTTTTTAAAAACTATTAATAAAGTACATCAACAGGTTTATTTGAAAAATACTACAGGAGATAGTGGTTTACATCAGGAACCACATATTTTTTTAAAGGTAAATAAGAAGTTAGTAAAGGTGAATCTTAATGATATTCTTTTTATTGAAAGCCTTAAAGATTATATTAAAGTAATAACCAATCTAGGAGATCATGTGGTTCATAAATCCTTAACAGCAATTACTGAAGAGTTACCACAATCTAATTTTATAAGAATACACCGTTCTTATACCATTTCTATTAATAAAATTGTTGCCCTTGAAGGAAATACAATTGAAATTTCAAATAGAAAAATTCCAATTGGTAGAAATTACTTAAAACAAACTAAAGACCGGATATTTAATATCAACGAAGAAGATAAGTCATAATTTTGAAAAGTATAAGGTGATTGTGAATCCTTAAGATTATTGGTTTGGATGATAGATGGTTAATGTGTTAAATAAGATTGTTTAGCGTTATTTCAGTGTTACTTGTAGAAATTATTTATTCCTGAATAATTATTTCTGTACTTTACCTTCATCTAAAAAACTAACTAATTATGATTGAATTATCCACATTAGACTATACTCTAATAATTATATTCTTTTCTATTACACTCTTTATTGGTGTTTGGGTTTCTAAAAAATCCGGAAAAAACTCTGGGGAGTTTTTCTTATCTGGTCGAAGCATGCCTTGGTGGCTACTTGGATTATCAATGGTAGCAACAACCTTTTCTACCGACACTCCTAATTTAGTAACTGATATTGTAAGAACCAATGGAGTTTCAGGTAACTGGGTCTGGTGGGCATTTTTGATTACAGGAATGTTAACTGTGTTTGTTTATGCCAAATTGTGGCGTAAATCAAACGTAAAGACAGATTTAGAATTTTATGAATTACGATATGGTGGAAAACCAGCAAGTTTTTTGAGAAAATTCAGAGCAGTTTATTTAGGTGTCATAT
>Ga0209292_1006885_pt1 | contig 11010 bp, 12 predicted proteins | sample GOMGulsemesocosm_2_FD_184634 | JGI IMG/M metagenome (GOLD analysis project Ga0209292, IMG submission 184634) | Methane-oxidizing microbial communities from mesocosms in the Gulf of Mexico - GOM9C Gulf of Mexico (SPAdes) (version 2) | ecosystem: Environmental > Aquatic > Marine > Cold seeps...
ACTAGAGACTAGAGACTGGTAAGCGGCTAACAAGTTTAGGCACAATCGCACTTCGTGCTGGATCTCCGCAAGCTGTCATGTTTTTTGTTCCAAAAAATACGCCTGCTCGCTACGGCCTGTGCTAAAGGCGTTCAATTTCAAGTATAGATCGTGCAAGAAACTAGGAAGCTTAAAGATTTTATAATCGAGAGACCAAATCCTAAAGGAATAGATATTCTTTGTGGTCTTCAACATTTTTCGATCATTACTTATGCTGTTCCAGCAAAACGCTTTAAAGGTATTTTTCCTGAGCGATTTAAATTAGACACAATTGAAATAGATGGGGAAGAAAAAGGGTTAATCTCTGTTGTACCATTTATTGATGTTGATTTTACTTCCGCAGTTTTCCCATTTCCAAAATTTTGAATGGGGCAAACAAACTATCGCATTTATATTATCGATACTGAAATAGGGGAACGGTGTGTATGGTTTCTTGGTACACCCCTTGATTCTTGGACATTAGCCGTCCCGAGATATTTGTGGAACCTACCTTGGCATACTGGAAAAGTTAGTTTTGATTGTTCTTTTAATAAAATTACGGGGCTTTATGACAGATATCATATGGATACCGAATCAAGGTGGGCAGAGGCTTCTGTAGATTTAACCCAATCACAATCAGACTCATTTGAGTTTCCGGGCTTTCCAGATAGAGAGTCAGCTTTGGTATATCTTACTCACCCTCTAGCCGGTTTCTATTACAGGAGAGATCACAAATTAATTTCGTAGCAGTAAGGCTTTAAGTTGATATTTACCGTCTTTAAGATCTTTCATTGCCGTTTCTCTGGCACGAGATAAATTCATCCTCTGGCTCGGGTACGTAGATCGCGGTTAAGTCTTCTGATTTAAGCAATTTAGCCAGATTCATTGCATCACGCTTGTCGGTTTTGATTTTATCGCCTGGTTTTTTGGGAATAAGCGAAGGCGTGATGACATAGCTACAATGGCCGAGTTATGTGATCAAACGGTAGATCCAATAACCACAAGGACCGGCTTCATAAACGAAGTGTAGGGTTGCATGCGGGTATTTTGATTCGAACCGATGCACTAATTTTGTAACTGATTGTTTAGTTGATGGATTCTTACCTAGGTGAATAGGTTTGACGCCCCGCACATCTTCAATATAAGCGACTTCAATAAATGATTTGTGTGTGTCCATGCCAATAAAAACTATGTTATGTTTACTCATGCTAGTCTCCATTTTATATTTGTGATGAATATATTATGGCTCTGGTTTTAAAAACTAACCTACGAAGTTGGAGGCTAGCACCTAGTGGGAGTCATTATGTCTATGTGAATAAAGCGTATGAGTGAATCTATAGTGAAAGAAGTACTAATTAAAGCAGTAAAAGAGCTGGAAGAAAGTGGTGATATTGTTGTCGTTAACCTAGTTGAAAATGCTATAGCAAATAAGCTTTATTCTGTCGTTCAAGAGGTTTCACCAAATTTTCTCACTGCCCAAGAGCTTGGAGGCATCATTAATGCTCTAAATGCCCATAACCTGGGTTTCGGCTTAGACGATAACGACTTTCAAACTATTATCGGTCTCAGCAAAGAAGAGCTTAAAGCTGCTGCTAGCAAGCTAAAGGTGGAAAAATGGTAAATCACATAACAAGGCGTTGTTGTCGCCTTCGCCTGGGACGCGCTAACACGCGCCCCAAAACTTGGGGTTAGCAGTCTATATTTATCGACGGAGAGTGGTGACATACGACTTCAGTAGAACTATTAAAAGAAAAATGTATGCAAGTTCAAAGGGACAATTATTGAACTAATTGCATTATCCCTTTTCATTAACGCTATTATATACTCAAAATAATCCCACTTTATTTGTGAGTCGCTATATTTAAATGAGGTAATGGTGTTTCAAAATCATCAATTCCAAACTCGGCAGAAAGTTGTGGGCATGCGACTTCCTGTTGGTTGTCAGAACGAATAATCTCTGAAGGTGATTCAATTACCTTACCATCAAGCTTGATCATTTCTTCAATTCCTGGAGGCGTATAAAAAATAATCATTTTGGCTTTTGTACTCGATTCATTTCGAAACGCACGTTTGCTACCTGGAGGGCACATCACAAAAGTACCTGTGGTTGCCACAATCTTATTCTCCCCATCATAAAACACCATCTCACCTTCGGTAATTAAAAAAGATTCATCTTCTCGATGGTGCAGGTGAAATGGTGCGCCATCACCAGGGTTAACAAATGCTTCCATTATCGAGAATCGTCCCTCTGTTTCTGCTCCGGTAATGATCAAGCGGTAGATATTACCCATAGATGCAATATGAAGGCCTAATTGTGGCTCTCGTACCTCGATAGCTGTAGTGTTATTCGTCATTGTTTTTCCTCTTTAGTTAAATCCATGTTGTTTTATGTATAGTAAATTAAGAAAAGTGACATTAGCTTCGCAAAAAAATATAAGCCGAGACCAAAAATAAAATGTGTTAATAAGCTACGAAATCTTGCTAAATTTGGTTGAGGAGTTTTTGACGCTGCAATGCCCAAACCCATGCCCGGTTGCATGATAAAAAAAGGAAATACAACGGTCAGTAGACCAAATCTTATTGCTGGTAGAATACTCGGGTCAATTAACCACACACTGCCACTACTCATAATCATTGCTGTCGCAAATACTATCCCTATCAAGTAGTGTGCTGTCCAACCAACTATCAGTTCTGCTTTAACAGGTTTAGCTACTCCTATATTTTCATGTCTAAATGAACCTTTGAGCATATAGACTAACCAGCGACCAACTAGACCATAGTTAAGCGGTTTAACAGTAAAAACACGTTGTAGCAGTAATGCCCAAATATCCATTACTATTGTTGCACCTACTCCTATTACTACACTGCTTATAGCAAGGGAAGATAGCTCTAAATTCATATGTTTTTCTCCTTATTTTTAGTTAGACTCATGTGTTCACACTATCAAACACTAGCTAGAACGGGTGCTTTTGATTGGTATTGCCACTTCACTTTGGTTATGATTGCACTTAAAGTTAACTTGAGGTCAAGGGGTAAAGTGAAAGAAAAAATATTAGATATCGGAAAAGTGGTAAAACACTCAGGATTACCTGCATCAACCTTGCGTTATTACGAAGAAAAAGGCTTGATACAATCCGTAGGCCGCCATGGACTACGTCGATTATTTGGTGCTAGCGTATTAAAACAGCTGTCATTGATTTCATTAGGCCGATTGGCAGGGTTGTCGTTAGATGAAATTGGCTGCATGTTTGCCAAAGGAGGTACTTTACAAGTAGACAGAGAACTATTGTTATTGAAAGCTAATGAACTTGATCAAACTATTAACCAGCTAATCACTATGCGTGATGGCTTAAATCATGCAGCAGTTTGTCCTGAACCGAGTCATTTAGAGTGTCCTAAGTTTAATGAAATGTTGGTTTCTGCAAATAGACGGTTGCGACTATTTAATAAAAAATAGTGTATATTTGGTTAATGCGTCAGTATCTAGTCCACAAATATACTTCAAAGAAGGCTTTTTTTAAACGAAGTCATGAATTTTCTTTAAATGTATTTATAACTATAATTTGTCTCTATGTAATGAATTTTACATCTGAGGTATTAATTATCATGAATAATCCCCCTGAAGATAATCTAGCGGGATCAATAGAAAAATTACTATTTATTTTCTTGAAGATTAGAACTATAACTTGGGTATTATATGCGTTCATCCTCAAATTTAGGCACGTAGCAGGCGGGATGTCCAACAAAAATGATGCTCACTGCACATAATTCCATTATGATTGATGGGGCATCAGTTAGGCTCTTTTTCCTTACAAATCATGTTTTAGTTGTTATTCTTACACTTAATAACAGAGGTATACTTTGCATAAAATTTTAAATACTATTCTTATTACAACAATTGGGATGATTAGCACTGGATGTACGTCTCTAGATCCATCAAATACAGATTCTACTCCAAAGTATTCTAGTCTAGAGTTCTGTGAATACATAAAGCCTGTGTTTGCCAAAACAACAGAGCAGGCGCCGACTAAAATTGATTTCATGACCACATTTTTAGGTTCTTCGGCTTTCATGATTAATGATAAGTGTCATATAACTTCAACATATTCTCTAAATGAAGATAAATTTATCGAACTATTTCTTTCAGATGGCGATTCAACTAAACAAGAAGTTATTAACTATATAAATTCAAATGACGCTAGAGATGCTTTCATCGAAGATTTAAGATCAAGCGCAAACCCAACAATAAAAAATCTAGCTGAAAATAACATTGTTACTTTTAGAAGTTATTACAAATATGATGGCAGCCTCTTACAAGGGTATGAGTTGAAAATTGGTGACTAATATATAGTTTACGGTGTAGTGATTGTATCAGTTAGATACCTTCACTACCCCTATAATCTAATGTGTATGATTATAGGGGTAGTGCAATGACTCCAAGCCATTCCTGTCCGTGCAATAACGCTAAGCCGTGTGATTACCAAGGCGATTCCCCTCTTTGCGCAATTCGAATCAGGTTATTATATTTTCGTAGATTAATGAACTTTTTTAATTACATCTACACTAAAAAAGAACAGAGCCGATTACATACAGTATCGGTGTTTAGGTTGCTGCGCTAAAGCAGAGCGTTTCATGGATGAATCGATGAAAATATTTTTTATATCTTTGCTTCTATTATCATTTTCAAGTTTAGCTAGTACGCTTACGTGGAGCCAGCAAAGAGGCCTCTATACGCAAGCTGTAGACTTACAAGCACAACAAATGTGGTCCGAAGCGTTACAAAAAACAAAGCTTATTCCTGCATACCCATTAACCTACCTACTTGAATACCAACAGCTTAAAGCACACTTTAGCCGCAACAGTTTGGTTGCAGTGACATCTTTTATAAAGGGTAACCCTGATCGTCGCGTGAGTTATGATCTGCAGCGAAGCTATTTATATTACTTAGCAAAAAACCAATATTGGAGTGAGTACCTGTCTTTTTATCCGCAACTTCCCAATTCACTCGATTTGAAATGTTTTCATTTTCAGGCGCGATTAGCAGCCGAGCAAGCTGATGAAATTTGGCCTGATGTGCAAAAAACCTGGTTAACGGGATTTTCCTTGCCGAATTCTTGTGATAGCGTCTTAGAGTATTATCTTAATAGCAAAAAAATATCTCAGGCATTAATTTTTCAGCGTTTTCACTTAGCTTATGCGAATAATAAAACATCACTTATGTCCTATTTAATCACCTTAATGGACAAGGAAAATGAACTGTTGGCTAAGCCATTATATGACTTACATAAAACACCAACGAAGTTATTAAACAGCCCCTTATTTAAGACCCCTTCATTTAACAACAAGGCGCATGCTAGCCGCGATTTTTTAGTTGCGAGTATCAAACGTCTTGCTAAAAAAGATATTGAATTAGGATTAAATGTATACCTCACTTATGAGCGTAAAAAATCGTTTACATCGGCAGAGCAAGTAAAATTAAAAAAATATCTTATATCGCGCATTATGATCCGTAATGAAACTAAATTGTTACCTTGGCTAGATAAAGCGCTTTTGGCTTTAGGGGATGTGTCATTAATGGAGCGTAGGATCCGTTATGCGATTAAATTTAATAATTGGGCCGATATAGAATATTGGCTAATGCAGCTGAGCGAGGCTAAGCAACTCGATAGTAAATGGTTGTATTGGCAAGCACGGGTATTGGAAAAGAAACGGCAACAAAGTCAGGCCGATGAACTTTATCAAAAAATCGCGACTGAGCGTAATTATTACGGCTTTTTGGCCGCGCAGAAATTAGGTGTAGATTACCAGTTTAATGCCAATATGGTCAGCAGGCAGGTACAAAGCTTAGATCATCTACAAACACAACTAGCACATATTGATGAGCTGTATTTCCATCAACATAGGCATTTACTTAAACGTGAGTGGCGGGCTTTAATTCGCGAGCAAGGTAGCAATTTGCAAAGGCAGTTAGGTTTATTTGCCTTCCAAAAAGGTTGGGCTCATCTTTCGGTCGTTGCCAGTATTCTTTCTAAAAGTTGGGACGCCTTGAATATTCGTTTCCCTGCCGCTAAACCACAGCTGTTTTATGCTAATGCCGATCGATATCAACTCGATTCAAGCTATATTTACGCCATTACACGCCAGGAAAGTTCTTTTGACGAGTCTGCTAATTCTCCAGTTGGGGCTAGTGGCTATATGCAACTGATGCCGCAAACGGCAAAAGAGACTGCACGGAAAATTGGGTTGAAAAATTATAAGAAGAAAGCACAATTAACCGATGGCGATATCAATGTACAGTTAGGTACAGCCTATTTTGATAGCTTACTTAAGCTTTATAAAGGGAACCGGGTACTGGCAACTGCAGCATATAATGCGGGTCCGAATAGAGTTAACCGCTGGCAAGGTAGCAAAGACGGGAGGGCAGATCAAGGCTTAACGATGGATAGTTGGATCGAAGCGATTCCCTATAAAGAAACCCGACGTTATGTCAAAAATGTTTTAGTCTATAACGTCATTTATCAGCATATTTTAGATAAACCCCTTGAGTTTCTTAAACCTAAAGAGATCAATGCACGTTTTTAATGTTAAAAACAACTTGGTAATGCCATTGAGCATGCTGAGTCACTGCAACGTTAGATTTTACTGAAATGACTTCATATAGCTAATTATATCAGCAGGAAATATTTAGTTGTACAACAAAGCTGGTCAGTTCGTTTTAAATCCACAAACGTAATTGATAATGGTTCTCATTATCAATATAATGCTCATCTGATTTGAGTATTAACCCGTAGGTATCAGTAGTGTTGGCACAAAATATCCGTTTATGGTTGTTTATAACAATGTGTTTATTGTTATTTCCTTTATATTTTTTATATGCGGCATTACAGGAAAGTGAGGAAGAACGGGTTTATGAGCAGCTGAACCAACATGCTAGCCTAGCGTTCGGCACTGCTCAGCGTAACCTAGATGCTTTGCAGGAACATCTTGTGGCGCTACGAAGTATGATGACTTACCAACCTGAACTTTCTCGCGAGCAGTTTGATCTGTTTAATGCTCAGTCATCGCTAAGTGATTACGGTATTGTTGTGTATGAGTGGATCCCTAAAACGACTCCTCAACAAGCACCGACTTTAATTAGAGAAGCCTTTGATACCGGAATTTTTGATTTTCGTTTTAGCCGAATCGGATCGGGTGGGGTGTTTTACCCTATTTATTATTCTGCCTCCGCTCAGATGAATGGTTTATCCTTGGGAATTAATCTGGCGGATATTGATAGTATTCGCGAGGGGATGACGTTAGCTGCGAGGGATAATAGTTTGCAGTTAGTGATCAGTGATAATATGTCGCTTGATGAAGCGACAACACCTGAAGTTCGGCTGTTGTTACCTGTTTTTGCTTTGGATGAGCAAGGTGAGGTGAGCTCTGAACTGAGGGGGTATGTAAGTGCGATGACCCACTTTGATGCTGCGATGGAAATTCTTTTAGGGCCAGTACTAAGTCAAAGGCAGAATCTTGGTTTAGAAATCTACCGCGAAGGTTTGCAAGATACTGAACTGCTGTTTACTTCGTTACACCAAGAAAACTCTATGCCTGGGTATCGAATTGATTTTACACAAAATTATGCCAATTGGCAGTTACGATATCAGTTTGTTGATTTAAGTCCGCCGATGCCTTGGTGGTACCTCTCCCGTTCTACGCTGATTGTCACTGGTATTAGTTTAATCATTTTATTATTTCTCTTATTGTTACGTCATACCTTTTATAGACGAATACGTGCTGAAGAACTTGCCAGAGAAAAAACACGTTCGCTAGAGTTAGCACAAAATGAATATCATAACTTGTTTGAAAAAGTGGTGGAAGGTGTCTATAGCGCAACACTTGAAGGACAGTTTTTAAAGGTTAATCCGGCGTTAGCTCGCGCTTTTGGTTATGAAGAGCCACGGCAGATGCAGCAAGCTGTTGAGCATATTGGTCGGCAGTTACATCGAGAGAATCAATCTTACCTGGCATTTTTACAGATGTTAAAGGAGAAAAAAGAAGTATTTAACTATGAATGGGAAGGTGAGGATCGACACGGGAATACTATCTGGCTGTCAGAAAATGCATATTTAAATACAGGTGATGATGATTGTGTCGTGTATCAAGGGACCTTAGATGTGATTACCGATCGCAAGTTTAATGAGCAGCAGCTGAGCTATCAAGCAAACCATGATGCCTTAACGGGCTTATTAAATCGGACGGCTTGCCAGAATTTTTTGGAAAAATATTTACAGAATAAACAGTGGGGCGTGGTGCTATTTATTGATCTTGATGGTTTTAAAAAGATTAATGATACCTATGGCCATGGCGTTGGCGACTTTTTTCTGCAAGAAATAGCGAATAGGTTAACGCAGATTTTACGTAAAAAAGATCGAATTGCTCGTATCGGTGGTGATGAGTTTGTCATTTATTTTGAGGGGGAAATGTCTCAACAAACTATTAAGTTGTTAGCTGAACGCTTACAGCGTGAAGTCACTCAGCCAGTTCTATTAGATGGCGCGTCTATCGCTCTACATGTTTCTGCCAGTATTGGTTTCACCTTTTTAGGTCCTCACTATCAGCATGCGAGGGATATTTTACGAGATGCGGACCTCGCCATGTATGAAGTGAAAAAGAATGGTAAAGCTAACTATCAGGTATTTAGTCTAGCCTTGCATGAGCAGATTCAACGGCAGACTGAATTTGATGATCTCCTACATAGCGCGTTGGAAAAAAAGGAGTTCAGTTTATGTTTTCAGCCTGTGGTCTGTTTGAAGGATGCCCGAACTCGAGGGTTTGAGGTATTGTTGCGCTGGTATAATCCTAAATTGGGTCAGGTTTCCCCTGACCATTTTATTCCTCTAGCAGAGAAATCGTTGCTGATTCAACCTTTAGGTTTATGGGTTATAACCCAAGCATTGGCTAGTTTTCGTCGTTTATCTTTATTACAGCCAGATGCAGGGCTTTATCTGAATATTAATTTGTCGCCCCGTCAATTGCATGATGATCAATTAGTGAAAGCTTTGCCTAGATTGTTAACCGAGGCAAAAGTCGCACCAGAGAGTATACGTTTCGAGCTAACAGAAAGTGCCTTGGATATGAATGAGCAAGTGGTGACAGAGCGTTTGTCAGCACTAAGAACGATGGGTTTTCAAATATATATTGATGATTTCGGTACTGGCTACAGTTCATTAAAACGTTTGGTTCAGTTTCCGATTGATGGTATTAAAATTGACCGCTCGTTTGTTGATGGTTTAGAGAATGACGGGAGTAAGCAGGTAATGATTGAGGTAATTGTGACTATGGCGCGTTTACTCAATTTGCAAGTCGTCGCAGAAGGTGTGGAGACTGAGGGACAACGAAAATTGTTAGAGGTAGGTGGTTGCCGATTGGCTCAGGGTTATCTGTTTTCTCGTCCATTGCCGGAAGTTGAATTGAGTCGGCAGCTTGAACGTGCTTAAACGGACTAATTTAATTAACTCTTGATACAAAAGATTCATTAGCAATTTAAAATTTCCTTGAATATCCAACCAAACCGTTTATGATAATAAGAATCATTATCATAAAAAGATGTTAGGAAATGTGATGAACTTGTCGACATTAAATATTAAAAATGCCTTAGGTGACGACTGCGATCTTGAATATTATGAACAACTTGGCAATGCTATTGAGCATGCTGATTCACCGCAACGTCATGACATATTTTTGTCTTACTTCCAATTAAGTGATCAGATCGCAGCTCCGCTTGATGCAGAGCAGTGCTGGTCACTATATTTAGCACAACTCGCACTTCTTTTACGTTCAATAAATAATGAACTGCTGCCTAACCATTGGCGCCGAGCTTGTTACGAAGTGCTGAACAAGCCGCTACTTTCACTGCAACGCTTAGCAACGACGACAGAAAAAAAATGCCAACTTAATGCTTACTATATTCAAATAAACAAGCAAATTACCAAGGTATTTAATCTACACCCTTTTTAAATTACGTTAATCGCAGGCTAATTCGACTGTATTGAGTTAGTGCCATTCATCTGATAATCATGGAGAGAACAATGAAAAATTTTAGAATAGAAACAGACAGTATGGGCGAACTTGAAGTGCCCTCATCGGCATTATACGGTGCGCAAACACAACGCGCAGTTAACAACTTTCCAATTAGCGGGCAGCAATTACCCGTCGGTTTTATTCGCGCCTTAATACAAATTAAATCTAGCGCTGCAGCAGCGAATAAACAGCTTGAATTACTATCCCCAACGATTGCTGATGCGATTATTTTGGCTTGTAAAAATTTGTCTGAAATGGAAAATGTGATGCAGCATTTCCCTGTCGATATTTATCAGACTGGTTCCGGTACGAGTTCGAACATGAACGCGAATGAAGTGATTGCGCATCTTGCTAGTGAAATCGCTGGCGAGCCAGTCAGTGCGAATGATCATGTTAACTATGGTCAAAGTAGTAACGATGTAATCCCAAGTACAATTCATGTGAGTGCGGCGCTTGCACTTGCTCATCAGCTATTACCTGCATTAAATCATTTAGTTCAAGTCATTGAGACTAAAGCGCAAAGTGTAGATCATTTTGTTAAAACAGGGCGCACTCATTTAATGGACGCGATGCCCGTTAAAATGAGTCAAAGTCTGCATAGTTGGAGCGCGCAGATTAAGCAAAATATTAATAACTTAACGGCGCTACAACCTGTGATTCAGCGCTTAGCGCAAGGTGGTACTGCAGTAGGGACTGGTATTAACGCTCATGCCGACTTTAGCCGTGTATTCAATCAACAATTAAGTGTTGCTACGGGTCTTGAATTTACGCCCGCAGATAATCTATTTGCATTAATAGGCTCGCAAGATACCGCTGTTGCATTGTCTGGTGCGCTAAAAACAACCGCAGTATCATTGATGAAAATAGCGAACGACTTGCGCTGGATGAACTCTGGTCCACTGTCTGGTCTTGGTGAGATCGCCCTTGAAG
>Ga0209292_1006886_pt1 | contig 11010 bp, 11 predicted proteins | sample GOMGulsemesocosm_2_FD_184634 | JGI IMG/M metagenome (GOLD analysis project Ga0209292, IMG submission 184634) | Methane-oxidizing microbial communities from mesocosms in the Gulf of Mexico - GOM9C Gulf of Mexico (SPAdes) (version 2) | ecosystem: Environmental > Aquatic > Marine > Cold seeps...
TAGCGATTGAAAGTACTTTACCAATTTCGAAGGTCATCGCTATCAAAACACAAATAAATAGCTCAAACCTTTCCATAACAACCTTAAATAATGAATGGTTGTCACGTCTGGAGAAAATATAATGGTTTCAATAATCAAAATGTCGAATAACAGCGTATTGAATACAAATAATATTATTAAAGCATGTTTTACTTTTTTACTATTATTGTGCGCCTCTCATAATGCACAGGCATCATACCAATCAGAAAAATTAAAAGTCATGAATACAATTATCGAAAAATCGATAGCTTATGATTTAGATCCCATTTTGGCATTATCAGTTGCTAAGGTTGAATCAAATTTTGAAGGTGATGCTTTAAGTCATGCTGGGGCGAGAGGTGTTATGCAAATTATGCCTGCAACCGCTTTGGGTGAGTTTAATATTTCAGCGGACCAACTTTATGATATTACGACTAATATAGAGATAGGAGTCAAATATTTAAAGCAACTTATGAATACATATGATCAAAGGTTAGATATTGCTTTATCTCATTACAATGGAGGCTCAGCAGTAAGACAATATGATGGTAGTTTTAAAGTGATCCCTGCTACAAGTCAGTATGTTCGCAAGGTAATATCTACAAGTAAAAGTTTCAAAAATCATGTTTTTGTAAATAAATTAATTAAAAAACATATCAATGATTACTTTGCTAAAAATGCAGTAAGTACAGATGATTTTGTAGACGTTGAAGATTATAAATATTTATCAGAGCAAGAAATTGCAAAATTAAGTCACATTCGAAAAATTAGACGTCATAATTTAACGCGCAATAAAAAATATAGACCAATAAAACAAGAAGTAATTCCAAATACTAAAACACAAGAAAAAACGTATGAAGACATTAGTATGTTGACACGTAAGCAAAAAGTAAGACAATGGGAATCTATCTATCAGCCTAATGGTCAGTTATCAAATTAAAGCATTAGTAAAAATAAAAAAGGTTAAGGAAAATAGAATCACATAATGTAGGACCTACAAGTATTAATGAAACTCCTGAGCTTAAAGTTAAAAGTGAGCTTAGGTTTCTTTATGACAAAATTCTAGATTTGCTTACAAATCAAGGTGAAATATCCTGTGAAAATAAGCAAAATTTAATTGTACAAGCGCATACAGTTGGCTTAGAAGAAGCTGATTTAGATTGTTTGATCTCAGAGATTGAGAGCAAAGTTAAAGATCAAATATCCCCTTTAAAAAACTGGTTAGCGAGTCTTGAGAAACAAGTCTTAAATTTAGAAAATGATACTAACTTAAAAAAAACTTTTACGGAGTCTGGGGAAGCGATTGGCTTAACCGATGATCAAATAACAGTGTTTTTTAAACAAAAATATCAGAGTCATCAAATAAATAGTAAAAAACAACTTGAACCCGAACTTGAAAGTGAACAAAAAGAGCTTGTTAATTCGCCTGGCAAGCTTAGAAAATACTTAAATTCAATACTCCAACTTTTCCTCAGTTATAAAAATAAAATCATTTTTTTATGTGTTTTAGTCGCTTTAACTTTCACATCAATCAGCTGGATTGAACACTTCCAATTAGAAGAAAATGCATGGCAACAAGCTAAAGATACAAATGATATTGATAGCTATGAAAATTTTAGCCAATCGTTTTCTAATGGAGCGTATGATGAATTGGCGCAATCAAGAACTGATGAGATTATTCATAAAGCATGGATGGCTGTTAAAGTAAAAAACTCTGAAAAAGCGTATCTACAATATATTGAAAGTAATGCTCAAAGTCCTTATTTAAAACATGCTCAAGACAACCTCAAAGGGCTTAGGCAAGAAAAGCAAAAAAAAATTAATCAACAAGATGAAAGTGCTTGGCATCAAGCAAAATTAGCTGATAGCGAAGAATCATATAAAAACTATTTATTAGAAATACAACAAGGAAAGTACGTTAGTCATGCTAAAAACAAATTATCCAACTTAATCTTAATACGTAAAAATCAATCAATTGAGTTAGATAATAAAGCATGGCGTTTAGCTATTAAAAATAATACAGAGCTAAGTTATAGTGCATATTTACAAAGCAATCCAAATGGCCAATATAGAGATAAAGCATCAGATAAAGTAGCTCAATTTAAAAATAAACGTACATTCTTACAATCCTTTGATGTGCAGTTTGTAATGATACCTTCAGGTCCTTTTCAGATGGGGTCAAAAAGCCTTAGTAGTTATGAAGTGCCTATTCACACCGTTAATATCACGTCATTTAAGTTAATGTCTACAGAAGTAACATTTGCTTTATGGCGTGCTTGTTTTGAAGATAAAGCTTGTCAGCATATGCCTAAAGGGTTTATATCGTCACAAAAGAAACCTGTGGTTAATATCAGTTGGAATGAAATAACAAAACAATTTATTCCTTGGTTTAATAATAAAACAGGGCAGAACTATCGGTTACCCAGTGAAGCTGAATGGGAATATGCTGCAAGAGCAGGTAGCTATGATAATTATAGTTGGGGCGACCGTATAAATTGCTCACAAGCGCGATTTGGTTATTACTCGAATCAATGTGAGAAACAAAAATATCCTGATGATGTAAAGTCCTATGAAAAAAATTATTTTGGCTTATTTGATATGCACGGTAATGTAAAAGAGTTAGTACAAGATTGTTGGAATGATAACTTTAAAAATGCACCCAGTGACGGCTCTGCTTGGTTAACGGGGCGTTGTGATAAGGCCGTTGTAAAAGGAGGTTCTTATAAAAGCAAAAAAAGTCAGCTAAGGTTAGGAGTCAGATATCGTCATGATAAAAATGCACGTTTTGATGATGATGGTTTTCGGTTAGCGCAAGGTTTATAAACAGAGGAAGTGGTATTTTGCAAAAAATGACAAGTGTGATCACTAACTTTGGTGTAAGTGATGAGCTACAAGGTATCTTTTATTCATTAAGAGAAATGCCGTCATTAAATAATAGTGAACAAACAAAATTTAAAAAACATGAAATAGATATTTTATCGCAAAGTATCGTCTGTCGAAATTATGGCAAGCTATGTTTAGAGCTAAGTTATTTTTGTTTTGCTGTTATAAATTATCAAAACTTTAAAAAGAATGACTCTCCAAATACAAGACGAATTTCACCATTATTAAGTTATTTTTGGCAAAATGAGCAACTATCTACAACGCATGTTAAAGCGCACTTTAAAAACAAGTTTAGTCTTAATGGCTGCGAGTTATTTTTAATAGATAACGTGCTCAGAATTAACTTTAAAAACTCAAAATTTGATATTTCATTATCTCGCGTGGGTTTGCTTGCATCACTTTTGGAATTCATCGTTTATATCGATCCTAAAGTATTAACTGATTTTGAATTGAGTTTAATGTCTGCTGAAACGACAAAAATAAAAGAAGTTGCTTCAAATTTACAAAAAACAATATATAAATTTTTAACTTCGCATTTATCTTCAGCACAAGAACAACGTCGTTTTCGCTTTATGGCAAGTTTTTTAGATAACCGTGTTACTAAAGAAAATAAACTAGATAGCACATCATGGTTAACCGATGAATATATTTTAAATTTTTGGCTAAAAGCCAGTGACGAGGGTAATAATTTAGGTTTTAAGTTATTTACCAGCTGTTGTTCGGAGTTGGTGGCATTTCAACAGGCATTATCTGTTTCTTACTCTAAAATTAATGCGCGTTCATCAATATCAATTGGTGACAATATTGAGGCAGGTGAAGTCTCTGCTGATTTATTAGATCAAACTTTGATGCAACTGCAAGAAAGTAAACTAGAGATTGATTGGTTACACAACAAACCAAAATTCCTCACAAAGAATCAAACCTTAGAGCTTAAACCGATATTAGACTGTTTACCTTTTTCTAAAAAGCTAACTTTGACTATGGCTAGAGTGCATATTTTTGGTGCTTGGCAAGCAGCAATTGTTCAGGCAACAAGGAAAAATGACAGTAAATTAATCACTCAAAAAATCAATCAATTACCTGAAAAAAACTATCAATTATTTCATGAGTTAATCACTGATGTTTATCAGCAAGTTATTGATGTTTTGTGGGCTTTATTACATATAAATCATCAGCATAAACAGCCTCAAATGTTTACCCTATTTAACCAATTAGTAACAGATAAAAAATTACTTAAAGATTTACAGTCTTTGTTAGCACAACAAGTAAATAAAACTAAGGTTAATGATATAAATGCCTTATTTAATGAAATGTCGCAATGGCAATTAAAACTGCCGGAACTCAACCGTATACTGAAACATGCAACCCGTATGTTTAGTGCAAATCATAAAGCGGGCTTTAACGCATTACCTCAGTTGCAAGAGCTAGATATTTATCATGAGGGGCAAGATTTATTACTCAAACTAAAACAAGAGTTAACACACTTTTTAGACAACTTAGAAATATTATTATTCGAGCAATCACAGTTTAATATGCGTAAAGATGAAAAATTCAGCTCTGATACTTCCATATTCTTTAATAAGTTAAATTCACTTTATGGAGTGAGCGATGAAAAATAATCTACATCATGATAAGCATAATTTGGCAGAACAGGTTTATATTGCAAATCAGCATATAAAACAAATACAAGAAACACAAAACCGCTCGGTTGTTTTGTTTGGTGATTTATTTGCTTATATATTTGCTAAAGACAAAACTAATACGTTAAAAGTTGAGCTAGCTATCAAACAAAACTTAAATACTCGTAAACAATATTTACGATTGCTTGAGCAATATCAGTTTTCAATAAGTGACTATCAAGCAGCAGCAAGCAGTGATCATGATTTAAATGAACGATTTGGTGAGGGTTTTACTCTAAAATTTAAAGTAACTAAAAAGCATGTTGATCAAATTTATGTCATATTAATAATTGAGCACAGTGCTGAGCATCACCAGACAGATAAGATTATTTTACACTGTCAGTTAAATGAGCAAGTAAAACGAGTACAATTTCCTAATTTAATTGATGGCAGAAGTCAGTTAATACTTGAACAAGATTCAGAAGAATATCAATTATTAAGTAACTCAAATGCTAAAATATATTTATTATAATAATAGATCTGCTTCGCATCTCTATTTAGGCCACTACGTGGTATATTTTAAATAAGAAACATTAAACTTAATCAATAAAAACTTTAGCTGTAAACGGTTATAAGCTAAGGTTTTAGACTATAGGTTGTAAAATATACTAAATGAAGTGCCATGTTTTTATTGCGACAACACAGGGATTAGTAGCAGTTCAGGATATTGAATTAATAGATGATCCTGATGTCATGTCGATTGTGTGTCTTAATGGCACCGCGCAATCATTGAATATTAGCAATGCTTATCATAACTTTGTTAAAAAGGGTTCTGGCATTATTCAAAAAGACTTTACAGGTCAGTCATATAGAGTCGATGTCTCTGATAATATTGATCATGGTAATAGCTGGCAGTTAGGTTTTTATATTGCACATTTCTTAGCTTCAGTTGATTTATTAGGTGATGGAAAACCTAATGAAGGAGATAAAGTTTTTTGTTTAACGGGTGAAATTAATATAAAAGATAAGTCGGTTAAAAATGTTGAACATATTGTTACCAAATTGGCATTATCTCAATCGCAGATCAAGAGATGGCAAAGTTCAGGCTTTGAAGTTCAGTTTTTATTGCCAATACAAGATATTATCAAAGAAGAATTAACACCTTATAAAGCATATTGCATTCAAGTTTCTGATTTAAAACAGGCGAAATCACAGCTGCCCACATCTAATAAGGAGATAATTAAAAGCACTCATTTAATCAATCAACCAGCAATCGGTTTAAAAAAGATATCACCTCATAATTTTATTGGTCACAATAAGAAACCACTATTTTTGATTATGTTTAGCGTTTTTATTTTGTTATTTATTATAAATTCACAAACGAATCTAGATAAAGAGTCACTACAAAAGGTTGCGTTCCCTGAAAATGAAAGCCATCAAGAAAATCAAGTTAATGTAGCAAATATAAACCCATATTTAATTGCGCATGTTCGACAAAAAACGTATTTAAATACAGATAAAGAAAAGTGTGATGACCCACTTTCTACAAATAGATTAGATTTAATTAATGGTCGATTTAAAACTTTAGCCCATGCCAAATTATGTCAGTTATTATTTATCGCACCAGAAAATACCAAGCAAGTAATTATGTTTACTAGGTATAAAAAAGAGCTAGTTAATTTAAAACCTGAAAAAAACACTTGGCCGATTACAATACCGAGCAATTTAAAAAATGACCTTTATTATTTATTACTGCCTTTATTTACATCTTTAACCGATGCTCAAATTATTTCTTTAAATAATGAAATACAACAGATTAAGGGGCCTGTGACAGTCGCTTCCATTTCACCTATATTAAAACGTTTATCAATTAATGAGCGTTTGCTTCAGCATAAAATAATGACTTTTTAAATTAATTTAAAATTAAATAACAATAAATTAGTTACAACCCCTAAAAAAACCGTCAAAGCTTTTCATAGTTAATTTCATACCAATAAATTAATAATTTTGGAGTGAAAATGAAAACGCATCAGTTTGTTTATTTAACTTTAGCAACAAGTATCGCCTTATTAACAGGGTGTAGTTCAACATCATCAAATAGTGATGCCGTGCAACCTATCTCAAATGTTGCTGTTCATGATGTTAATCAAGCAGTAAAACCTCAGCAATATACTTTAGATCAAGACTGTAAACATAACGCTTTGGCTTTAGATAGTGCGGCAAGAACTTCAAGTTCAACTGCGCAATATTTAGCTTCAGCACGTTTATTATCAAATTGCATTAGTGACTTTTCTGAAAAAGTACCCTTGCAGTTGTCTCAAGATGTGATGCAACTTCATGCTTTATCTATTTTCAATTACATCAAAGGTGGCGATATCAGCCAGGCGAAAATGGCCTTTGTGCAATTTAAATCATCGTTCCCAGGGCAAGACTTATATTTTAATGATTACACCTCGCTAATAGATACGGCAACGGCGTTATTAGAGCCATCAAGTATCAATGCACAGCAGATGGTTTCTTTAAATATTAGCTCCCAATTAAGGGAAGAACTGAAACGTCGCCAATATTGGCTAAACCATTAATCAAGTCATTTAATAGTGAGGAGAAAGTCATGTTATTAAAAAAAGTAATGTGTTTAATCATTTTTACCAGTGTCAGTTTTTCAGCTTTTAGCTCTGCAGATGGTCAAAAATCAAAAGTAAACTGGCAGCCAGTTGCAAGTGATAAGTTGATTCGTTTACCTGTAAATATTATTGAAAAACGTGTTGAGCAAGATTTTAATATGTCGCCTATGGCATCACGTGTTAGCAATATTGAAAAAGAAATGCTTAATACCGTAAATAAAATGAAAGCCTTAGGGGAGCAGTTAGCAAATGCACAAGATGAAGATTTATTAGATCAACGTCACGCACTTTTACAACAGAAATCACATTATTTAGATTTATTACAAGAGAGCCAAAGCTTAAGGCAGCGTGCTCTAGCAACTAAGCAAGATTTGTATCTTAATATTCTAGATAAAATAACAATCCAGAATAAATCGAATACCAGCAGCTTAGGTTTTCAGCTTCGTCAATCACAAAAAGCAGCCAGAGCGCGTATGGAAAAGATGATCACTCGAGTTGACCAGCATTTAGTAAATGGCGGTTATGACGAGGCATCACCTTATGCTACTGAATATGCGACAAATTTGGATAAAATTAATCAGCTGAAAAATAAAATAAGCCAACACAGTGCAAATAAATCACCCACTTTAAATGGCATCGAAGTGACATCACAAGAATATTTACGTCAATTATTAATCGATGTATCGTCAGAGCAATCACTGTTAGACCAAGAAGGTTTGTTATTAAGTTATATGGCAAGACTTGTAGCGTTGGATGCCAATGAAATGGAATACCAAATGTCATACGGCGCAGATGAAATGGAGATGAAAAGACAGGAAACAACATCGCCTTCAAGTGTTGCAGATTTATTTTTATAAGAACTTAGGAGCATATTATGAATAAAGTAATGAAAACTAAAACAGTGATTTACGCATTGTCTATTGGGTTATTAGCAAGTGTTTTATCAATATCAGCTAATGCACAATCGGCTTTAACGCTTGAAAACTTAGAGCGAGAGCGTGCGGCAATGTTAAATACATTTACTAGCGATCAGATAACAGCAAAAAAACAACAGATGAGCATAAATTCAAGTTACCGTCGGTTAACTGATGTTGAACGTATGGTCTTACGAGATGACAGACTATTAAATAATCAATCAGCAATCGTGCAAAGGGCATTTAAAAACTATGAACTGACATTTTTGATTCATGCCAGCGCAGAGAAAAACATTTTACCTATGGATCTTTGGTTAAGTGAACTGAATATAACAAGTAATAGTATTTTATCTACTAAAAAAGGGCGCCGCTAATGTCTTCTATTGGGGTTACGAGCACACAGTTTATGGTGCGTTTTAGCCAAAATATAAAAAGCACGCTAGGCCTTATGATAGGCGTAGGCGTTATTTTATTGGCTTTAGCGAGCTTTGTAATGCAAATGAATTTAGCTGACTTATTTGTTTGGCTTGAAAAGGTATTTAGTTGGAGTTTTATCTTTTGCTATAGCGTGTTGTTAGTCATAGGCATATACGCGGGCGCTAAAGTAAAAACAGCCACTAATACCGAGTATTGGTATGAAGTGGGTAGCCAAGTATCAAATGGCATTGCAACCTTAGCCTTAACTTTTACTTTATTGGGCATTAGCCTAGGAATAGGTTCTTTAGGTCAGCAATCATTGACCCCAGAATCAGTTCACTTAGTGATTGGTGAACTAACAACACATTTTTCAACGGCATTTATGACAACCGTAATTGGTTTACCAACTGCAAACGTGGTTAGAGCTTGGGTATCTTTACGTGCAATTCCCAATAAACCAAATTAAGTCAGAATATTTTAAAACTATTAACCAATAAAGTTGATTGATTTCGATCGAATAAAAAGAGGACAAAATAATGAAAACACTTATTTATGGCATTTTTTATCTAAGCGTTATTACTGCAGTAGGTTATCTTGCTTATAGCAATTCAAGTAGTAAGGCTTGGATGTCAGGTATATTTTCAAGTGGAAGCCAAGGTAAATCTACTCAAGATATGCTGATTGATATTACTAAATCCATTAATGGACAATTTCAAACATTGCAGCAAAAAAACGAAACACAAAGTAAAACAATTGCCTTGTTAGAGCAGCAAATGAATGAGATAAAAACGCAGATGAAAAATATGTCAGATGCAGCTAAAACTAAAGGCAATCCAAAAGAGCAACAAATAGTAAAACAAGACAAGTTTATAACCCCAAATGATTCTTTAGCAAGCAAAGTTCAAGATAATCAAAATTCACAGCAGCAAGATATACAGGCGATAGCACAGCGAAAAATGTCTTTAAGAGAGATCGCAGATAAAATGAATATGAAGGCATTAAACAATCTTAATCCAGGTTAATTACTTAATGTATATTTTGTGTATGCTTGTTTGATACGGGTTTGATTTAGGTGAGTTAATTATGTTAAATATAAAGTCGTACTTTCAACTAAAATGGCTATTTATACTAACCACTTCATTGTGTTTAATCGCGATTTTCTATTTATTAAATCAAAAAGTAATAGAACAAACTCAAATCAAAAAACTGGCTGAAAAGCTCATGCCAGAACAGCAAATACAAAAAGAACAACAGTCGTTTAATGCCTCACAAATCAATTTATCAAATATTGAATTACCCGCACCACCAAAAATAAAAAGGGGTCGGAGTCAATTAAATCAAAATAAGCCAAATAAAATTTCATCAACTCAATATAAAAGTACTAAACAGCAAAATACCAAACATAAAAATATCAAACAAAGTAATGCACCTGTTTCGCAACAACAAGCAAAGAAAAACTATCAAGATGTATTAGCGGGTAAAGGCCCTGCAATAGAGGTTGCGTGGCCTGATTTAGTAAGTGAACGTGAAATGCTATTTCAGTTATTAACACAATGCACAGGTATGAGATTAGGTGTTTTAAATAAAGGCGAAATTAACTTAATCAATAATACTCATGTGAAAAATGTAAAACTGAGTGATTTTGTCAGAATTATTAATGGAAAAATGACAAAAAATGAAAAATATCAATTTTCAAATTATAGTTCAGGAACACCTGTTCGATTATTTCCATTATCTATAGATATAAACTTAATAAAAAAATTAAGTGAAACTAAAAATTATTACAAAAGTAAATCTATCACGGGGCAGTATCAGGTTGCTTTAGGCAATATTTGGCTTAAAGAAATCACTTATGATGGTATTAAAGTGAAAGGTCCTAGATTATTGTGGCAAAATGATTGTTAACTTCCTATTTATTTGGCTTAAATGCTGCATAATAGAAATGTATATTTATTAAGGCGGTAGTCAGAATGCGACTTTGGAACAGCATATTATTTTTATTATTTAACCTATGCATTGTACTGCCAACTTTTGCTGCAGATAAACCAAATATTCTTATAATCGGTGAGGATGCGGCGGGGGATTCCGTTCCAAGTGATAGTCGAATATTCAAACGCGTATTAGATGCCCTTATAAATCAAATGCATGATCGTGGTTTTGATGTGTATGATGAAGCAATACTGACCTTATCCAATAAGAATCCAGTCCATATTCGTAGAACGGACCGTGAAATCATAGAAATAGCGCGAGCAAGTAAAAGACCTCCGATTGATATTGTGGTGATTTTCCAAATTTATGCCAGTACTCAAAACCTCGCATCGCAAACCCGAATTAATACCTTACTGATGGGCCGTTTATTAAATGTGAAAACAGGTAAACACTTAGGCAGTTTTGAAGTCGATAGTGGTCAAAACTTCAATGGCCCAGTCGAATGCAAGCAAGAATGTATATTGACAATAGTAGGAGATAAATCACGTATATTAGCAAATGATTTAGGCGCGGTATTAGCCGAAAAACTACTTTGGATGAATAACG
>Ga0209292_1006887_pt1 | contig 11008 bp, 9 predicted proteins | sample GOMGulsemesocosm_2_FD_184634 | JGI IMG/M metagenome (GOLD analysis project Ga0209292, IMG submission 184634) | Methane-oxidizing microbial communities from mesocosms in the Gulf of Mexico - GOM9C Gulf of Mexico (SPAdes) (version 2) | ecosystem: Environmental > Aquatic > Marine > Cold seeps...
CGACATGAAATTATTTCAAAATAAACCTATGGTATTGCTTGCCACTTCGCCCGGCCCAGGTGGCGCTAAAACGGTATTAACTGCAGCAGCGGGATCAGCGCCTTATTTTGCAGCAGATGTCAAAGGCAGCTTATCAATCCCAAGTTTCTTTGATAATTTCGACAGCGAAAAGCAGCAAATAACTAACCCAGCAATACTTGATGAATTGAAAACGGTTCTTGCTCAACTGAACTAATTCGAGTTAAATCGAATTAAACCCAGTTAAGCTGAGCTGGGAAGCAACCTCCTATGAGTCACTTAACTGAGTTAAGTGACTCAAAATATAAGCATTCTCATCAATTTATAATCTCTCGATTGATGTAAATATTTTCAGAACCATCAATTGAAGCAATGAGAAGTTAATCAGTAAGACCTGATCTTATTGATTCAAGTTATCTGCTATAACTTTTACCTAAGTCTTATTACCTTTCCCCCCTTGAATAGTTTAACCAGTTAGCATAAATTGACTTACATTATCTTTGCCCAATACTTATAATTATTCTATGACTCCAGTTAGCTTTTTCCCGCACAAAAATAATGAAATGTTTGTTGAGAATATTGCGATTAGCGATATTGCCAAACAAGTTAAAACGCCTTTTTATTGCTATTCAAGCACAGCTATAGAATCAAGTTTTCAAGCATATCAAGATGCTTTTAGCAGTCAAGATGCTTTAGTTTGTTTTGCCGTAAAAGCGAATAGTAACCAAGCCGTTCTTGCCACTTTGGCTAAATTAGGCTCTGGTGCTGACGTGGTCTCAATGGGAGAGATCCGCCGAGCAATTACGGCAGGAATTCCAGCGAATAAAATTGTTTATTCTGGCGTAGCTAAAACACAGGAAGAGATCACCTATGCGTTATCATTAGATATTTTGCAGTTTAATGTTGAATCTGAGCCAGAACTCGAGCTTATTTCTAAAGTCGCCACGTCACTTAATAAGACCGCTGCAATTGCTTTTCGTATTAACCCGGATGTTTGTGCGCAAACTCATGCAAAAATTTCAACGGGCAAAGCAGAAAACAAGTTTGGTGTACCCATTTCTAAAGCTCGAGTAGCTTATAAGCTAGCAGCATCTTTACCTGGCATAAAAGTACAAGGAGTTGATGTACATATCGGCTCTCAATTAACCAGTTTGGCTCCTTTTGAAGAGGCATACCAACGCATTGCTCAGCTCGTTATTGAGTTACGTTCTGATGGCCATGAAATTAGTGTTGTAGATGTTGGTGGTGGTTTAGGTATTACTTATCTTGATGAAGTCATTCCAAGCAAACAAACTTATGCAGAGTTAGTTAAAGCGCAACTAGGTCATCTCAATTGTAAAATAATTCTTGAACCGGGTCGTTCATTATTAGGTAATGCCGGTATTCTTGTTTCTAGCGTTGTCTTTGTTAAAAATGGTGAAGAGCGACAATTCTTAATGCTTGATGCTGGTATGAATGATTTAATCAGACCTAGTATGTATGAAGCATACCATCAAATTATTGCCGTGAACAAAAATAGCAAAACCTTAAAAACCTATGATGTAGTTGGCCCTGTTTGTGAAACGGGTGATACTTTTGCCAAAGCAAGAGAAGTGCACGCGTCAGATGCAGGTGATTTAATTGCTATTATGAGCAGCGGTGCATACGGTGCAGTGATGTCATCAAGTTACAATACGCGTATGTTAGCGCCAGAGGTGATGGTAAAAGGAAGTGATTTTGCGATAGTAAGAAAGCGTCCGAGTTATGAAGATATTATAAAACAAGATATTACACCAAGCTGGCTGTAAACCTTATCAATGACTACTCATAATTATTGAGTAGTCATTATTATTGAGTAGTGATGATTGAGTAATCCCGAGCAGGTTATTTAATAGTAAACACTCCCCTCCATTTCCTCATTTATGAAAACGACTCTCAGAGCCAATAGTTGAAATTAAATCAGCCTTTGTAGGTCTTAGTAGCTTCATTTAAACTTTTCCCTCTGATTTTCTATGTTAGGAGGAGCGCTTAAGGCTATAGAGTAGTCTGACTTCATAGCTCCTATATTAATAACTAACGGATTTTTTTACTATAATGGACTAGGTTATATTAGGGTATGTTGAGCTTTCGAGATTACTTTTACAGCAATTTGTTTGGTATTTAGACAAGGCAGAGTATGTGACGTGTAGCTGGCTACTTGAACAGACGATAACGTAGACTAAATTTCAAACAAGTGCTGCCCTTTAGGGTTCATTTAAAACAAACTTATTCATTGTTGCTCGCTTTTTTAATAGAATGACTATGATACAAAGCTCGCGTCGCGATTAAATTCGTTTTAAATTGAATAAATTTTAACCCTGAAAGATCAACAGCCCCTAGGTAGTCATTAAAAAGTGAGTGTATAGATGAGCGAAAGTAAAAATGTATTATTTTTAAACCATGATGTAAACAATCACTTAGGTATTGTTATGGGGTCATTTGAGTTGTTGATGCAAAAACACCCTGAATTACAGAAAAATCCCCATGCAGGGCGAGTGACAGAAGGGTTACTTCGGGCGAGAGATATATCTCACGAGCTAGCCAAAACATATCAACATGCTGAGAAGTCAGTGCTGATTAAAAAAGATTTTTTACTAATTTCCGTACAAGAACACTTTCTTAAAAATTCGCAGCCAGCTTACGACAAGCTAATGGAAATTTATAATATAAAAATAAATTTACACGTTACTTTGATTGCCCCCCCGAAAAAGGCTTATTTAAATCCTATTGAATTAGTACGCTTACGTGAAAATATTGTCAGTAATGCTATTGCCGCTGGTGCTACAGAGCTTGACGTTCATTTAACAATGAAAGAGAGCTATTTAGTCGGAACCTTTACGGATAATGGTAAAGGGATGAGCCAAGAAGAATTAGATAAAACAATATTGTTCCAACATGGTGACGGCATGGTACATGGCATAGGCACAAGAAGTATTGTCGAGGGAGCAACTAAACATGGTTATTCAATAAGTTATTCATCTATTGAAGGTAAAGGCACTTCAATTCGTACTTTAGTTCCTTATTATGAAGGGTAATTTTACTTTAATTGTGGCTTATGTTTTCAGCATTTTTCAAAGGTAAATAAAATATTAGCCTAAATTAAAATAGTGTATTAAGCCCAGAAGCCATTTCACTATTTTATCTTTCATAAAGAGTCACTAAAGGTTCGAAATATTTAACACCAACTGGCTTCTTCTGTAGGCTGTTTTAAATGTTCTTCAATATTGGCTAACAAAACACGATAACCGACATTGCCATAAAGCACCTGTCTGCCATTATCGATGATATAAGATGGACTACCTTTTAAAGACATTGCTTTAGCTTGCTGATAGTCGGCCATTAATGATGCCATGGCACTGCCATTATCAATCGTTTTTTGAATTGGTTGAATATTAATACCAGCACCTTCAAGTAGCGAAAATAACACACTAATTTGTGAGATATCTTCCGCTTCAATAAAAAAGGCTTGGCGTAGTAATAAAGCAACTTCAATGCTCTTTTCTTTGCCATAGCTCAATTCAACCGCTTTAAGTACCAGGTGTGAATTAGCCGAAGTGGTAGGCCGAACATCTGTCCAGAGTTTTGAATTAATAGGTGCATCGGGGTAAGGCGCTGCCGCTTGGTGAACATGTTGAGCAAAACCTGAAAAACCACCCTTTTCTTGCCACTTATTTGGGATTTTATTAACCGCATCACCAAAAACATCGAGGTAGTGATAGCGTAATTCAATTTTTCCCGATAACTTTTCATTTAGTTCATCTATGCGTCGTTGTGCTATCCATGCCCACACGCATAGAACATCACTGTAATAATCTATTACTACTGGCTTCGCCATGGTTTATTCCTCCTGTCACTTAAAATTAAAAGCTAACATTAACTAACCTATTTCTCTTGCCTAGGCACTAGGTGAATCCTACTAAACCAATTCAACTAGTTACACGCGTTACAAATATCATCGAGGCTTGAGCTGATCACTGAAACATTGTTATAACCCACACGTTTCAATTGCTCAGCAGAAAAAACCGCACGTGCGCCTGTTGCACAATGAATAAAGATCGCGAGATCTTCATTGGCATGCATTTGCAACATTTTCATTTCAAGCAAACCTCGAGGAATGTTAATCACGCCTTTTGCTGATTTATCAGCATATTCACTTGGCTCACGTACATCAATAATTAAGCCATCATGTTGCTTAGCTAATGCTACCGCTTCATCTGCAGAGACTATTGTTACCGACTCTTTCGCTTGAGCTATGACTTCTGGTATTGTTTTTAACATGGTTATTCCTCTTACTTAAGTTTAGATTTAGGTTTAGATCTTGTATTGCTTCAGTTATTGACCGCTAGTTGTTTTCTTACCTTTTAAGCCAATATTTTTCAAAATAGTCATCATTAAACACCATTTAGTAAATGATGATTGGATCAAATTAACAGCAATAAAGACGGTGAACCATAACCAATTTAACGAAAAATTAATCGCTAAAAAGAGTGACAATAAAATCATAGTACCAGCAATAAGCCTTAGCGCTTCATTGATAGTCATATATATCTCCTCAAAGTTGAAGTGAATAATTTTGTATATTTATGGCCTAGCTAACAACTAAATAATGAACTAATTAAAGAGGCAAAAAGCTAACAGTTATAAATATTAGCATTTGCTAATAAATGGTATATTAGCCTTTACTAATTTAGAAAACAAGTATAAAGTAAAAAGCATCAAATCGAGCTAATTATATTGGATAATCCTATGAACACTGAACAACAAAACCTGTTAGAAAATGCTCAAGAAGTATCGTCAATTTTGAAACAGTTATCTAACCCTTACCGATTAATGATCCTTTGCTGTTTAAGTGATAATGAGCTAACCGTTGGTGATTTAAATCAGCGTATTGACCTCTCACAATCTGCATTGTCACAGCATCTTGCTAAGCTAAGAGAAAGTAATATTGTCGATACAAGGCGTGAATCTCAAACCATTTTTTATCGCATTGCTAACCCTAAAATAGAAGAGTTACTACGAGTATTACATGAGAAGTTTTGTCGTACTGAGCAAGGCACTTAACCTAATAGAGTAGCTATAAAATGAAAACAGCCACTAACTTTACCTCGCGTTTACTTACCAAGGTACTGAACAGCAAAATTCCTTTATTTATCTTAATCTTGTCAATTATTGCCGGTTTACTGGCACTTAACTTCACTCCACGTGAAGAAGAGCCACAAATCGTTGTGCCTATGATCGATGTTATTGTTGATGCTCCAGGAATTAACGCCAAACAAGTTGAACGCTTGGTTACCACGCCACTTGAGAAACTTCTTACTCAAGTGCGCGGTGTTGAACATGTTTATTCGGTAACCAATAATAGTCAAACTGTGGTGACATTACGTTTTCATGTAGGAGAAAATCGCGAACAGGCACTGCTAAATACTTATAATAAATTACATTCTAATACTGAAAAAATTCCTGCGATTGTCAGTAATTGGCGAGTAAAACCCATTGAGGTAGATGATGTTGCTATCGTTATGCTTGCATTGTATAGCACCGATGCCGCCCTGGTTGATGATTTTGCCCTAAGGCGTCTTGGTGAAGAAGTATCTACTTTTTTACAAGCAATAGATAATACCAGTGAAGTCAACGTGGTAGGTGGTCGTCCTAGACAAATTCAAGTCAATATAAACCCTGAACAGATGACCGCACGACAGGTTACTATCAGTGATATTTTTAATGCTATTGACTCTTCAAACGTACTGGTAAACCTTGGTAACCTTAGCATAGAAAATCAGTCAATCACCCTTGAAAGTGGTGATGTATACAGAGATGTTGAGGCATTAAAACAAACCCCAATCAGTGTTATTGATGGCAGTGTCATTTTGTTAAATGATATTGCTGATATTGTTGATGGTCCTGCAGAGCAAACTAGCTATACTTGGCTCGATTTCTCAAACAAGCATGTTAATGGGTACAGCGCAGATAACCCCATGATAACGATAAGTATTGCCAAGCAAGGTGGTAGCAATGCGGTGACCGTTGCTAAGGCTGTGCATGAAAAAATTGCTCAGTTAAAAACAACCATTTTCCCTGCCAATGTTGAAGTAGAGGTTTTACGTGATTACGGTGAAACCGCTAACGAAAAAGTTAATAACTTAACAAGCAGCTTAGCCTTTGCCGTGTTTACCGTAGTGGTTTTTATCGGTGTTTTTCTAGGTTGGCGTTCTGCTATTGTGGTTGGTTTAGCCGTGCCTATTTGTTACGGCATTACCTTATCTTTAGATCTTATCTTTGGTTATACCATCAATCGTGTAACACTTTTTGCACTGATATTATCCTTAGGTTTACTGGTAGACGACCCCATTACTGGTGTTGATAATATTGAGCGATATTTAGCAAAAATTAAAGGTAAAGCCACGAAAAGCAAAGTAAGTGCGGCAATAGTAGCAGCGATCAATGAAATTAGAGTACCGTTATTGATGTCAACCATCACCATAGTACTTGCCTTTATTCCACTCGCCTTTATTACGGGCATGATGGGACCGTATATGGCGCCTATGGCCTTTAATGTACCCTTAAGTGTTATTAGCTCAACCTTAGTTGCTTTTCTAGTAACACCTTGGTTGGCAGCAAAGTTTATCAAAGCGAAATCAGCAACAAGTCCCTCGACGACTTCGACAAGTACGGACACAAATACCACGAATGGCTTCCAGTCGTTTTACCGGAAAATACTAACGCCCCTACTCGATAGCCGTGCCAGAGGAAAAGCGGTACTTAGCCTAGTATTAATTTTATTTATCCTCGCAGCGCTATTACCCGTCATGCGTTGGGTTCCGCTTAAACTATTGCCTTTTGATAACAAAAATGAAGTGCAAATAATTATTGATATGCCAGAGAGTGCCACCCTAGAACAAACCGCAGCCATGGCTAAGAAGGTCTCTGTCATTTTGCAAAAGCTACCAGAAATAACCGCTGTTGCCAGCTATGTAGGCTTGCCTTCACCGATAGATTTTAATGGCATGGTGAGACAATATTACCAGCGACATGCCCCCTATATGGCAGATTTACGGGTATTGTTACTCGATAAAACGCTACGTGAACACCAATCACATGCACTGGTACTTAGATTAAGAGAGCATTTAGCCGTATTAACTCAAGACTTGGAAAAAGACCAAGGTGTGAATATTCGTGTGGTCGAAGTACCTCCTGGACCTCCGGTATTAAGTACCTTAGTGGCAGAGCTTTACGGTGATGAATTCACCAGCTATGCCCGTTTGCAACAAGCAGCAAGCCTTGTTGAAGCTCGTTTAAAGCTAGAGCCATTTGTTGTTGAGATTGATTCAAGTGTTGGTGGAGAACAAAAACATTTACGTTTTATTACCGATAAAAACAAGGCTGCGTTATCAGGCATATCAACCCAGAGCATAAACCAGGCTATTTCAGTGGCAACAAAGGGAGAAGTAGCTGGCTATCTTCATCTTGATAATGAAGCTTCAGCGTTAGCAATTAATATTAAGTTACCACTTAAGCAGCGCCAATCATTAAGCGACTTCAATCGCCTATCACTTAAAGGCCAAGAAGGTATTGTGCAAAATAGTACTCCTCAAGGCATAGATATAGCGCCACAACCGCTGGTTTCTTTAGGTGAATTAGGCGGTTTTGTTGAGCAAACCCGTGATAAAGCTATTTTTCATAAAGACTTAAAACCAGTGGTCTATGTCATGGCTGATATATCTGGTAGAACGCCAGCAGAGATCATCGCAGATGTAAGTAGCGATATGGTTACGGGGAATAATGCTATCAGTGCCAAGCAAAGCCATGCTAGTAATAGACAGAGTGAACTAAGCCGTATTGAGAATAGCAGTTTTGATACAACCAACTCGGCTGACAAAGCATGGCAAAATCGTACCTTCTTAAATAACGGTGCTGGTATACCTTGGCAACTACCCAATGATATTACCCTTTCTTGGAGTGGTGAAGGTGAATGGCGCATTACCATTAGGGTATTTCGTGATATGGGTCTTGCCTTTGTTTTTGCACTGCTAGCAATCTTTATAGTACTGCGTATTCAAACAGGCTCTGCTGCCCTGTCAGGCATTATTATGTCAGCTATTCCTTTGACAGTGATTGGTATTATGCCGGGCTTTTTTATCCTTAATCAGTTTGGTGAACGTAACATTGCCAATGCCCCAGAGCCGATATTATTTACCGCCACCGCTATGATAGGCATGATAGCCCTAGCAGGTATTGTAGTGAGAAATTCATTGATATTAATTGAGTTTATTAACCAAGCTCAACAACAAGGTGCCACGATTAAAGAATCCCTAATACAAGCGGGGGCAGTAAGAATGCGTCCGGTATTACTCACCGCTGGCACCACCTTATTGGGTAATTTAATTATTACGCTAGACCCAGTGTTTAGTGGACTCGCTATTGCCATTATTTTTGGCATTATTTCTTCAACTGTATTTACTTTACTGGTTGTGCCTATTGTTTATTCACTCGTTTTTGACAAAAGCAATAGCCCAGAGAATCAGCAAAACAATACCGAAAGCGGTCCTGTTAAAAGTCCCCAAAAAATGGCAACAGACATGATGTCAAAAAAGACAGAAAAAAATAATGTAGAGGTTAACTGATGAATACTCCAACAACTCAAAATAACAATGTAGCAAAAAAATGGCTGATTCCCTTATTAGCTATCAGCCTATTATTAATAATGGTTGCATGGTTGGCAGGCTCATTTAACGATAAGGTTACCCCTGATTTTAAAGAGAGCACACCAACACTAACGAGCGAGAGCAGCTTTACGGTAATAGCCAGTGATGAAGTTATTTTTGAGGGGGTTGCCGCCAGTATCACCGCTAAGCTAGCGACGGTAATATCATCAAGATTACTAGCCCGTATAGATAAAATTAACGTTCGTGCAGGTGATGATGTTAAAAAAGGTGATGTGCTGATCACCTTAGAGCAGAAAGATTTGTCTTCTAAAGTAATTCAAGCCAATGAGCAAGTTAACGCTATGCAAATCAGACTTACCGAGTCTAAACAAAATTACTTGCGCGCTAAAGAATTATACCGCAAAAAAATTGCCTCTCAGTTTGATATGGATAAAAGTAATGCAGACTATCAAAGCAACATTGCCGAGTTAACGGCAGCAAAACAAAGCCTAGGCCAAGCAAAAACTACACTAAGCTATGCAACGCTACGCGCGCCTATTGATGGTAAAGTCGTTGACCGTTTTGCCGAGCCAGGCAATACCGCACAAGCAGGTGGCAAATTATTATCACTTTATAATCCACTGTCTTTACGGGTTGAAGCGCAAGTGCGTGAACAATTAGCGGTAACCTTAATGCAGGGACAAAGCATCACCGTTGACTTACCGACAATTAAACAAAGTGTATCAGGCTTAGTTGAGGAAATTGTACCCGCTGCCAACACTGGCTCTCGCAGCTTTTCTATTAAAATAAGTGTACCTTATCAAGAAAATTTATTACCCGGCATGTATGCACGGTTATTAATTCCAGCAGGGCAAGCAACTAAACTTTATGTGCCTTTGAGCAGTGTATCGCAAGTTGGTCAACTCGACTTTGTCAATGTAGTGATTGATGGGGAAAGCCAAAGACGCTTTGTACGGGTAGGTAAAAATAGTCGAAAAGGCTATGCCAATATCATTTCTGGCCTTGCAGCTGGCGAGCAAGTGTTACTCGCAGAATAGGCTCCATTGCAGATAACATCAAATATCAACTTGAAACAATTTCTAGAATAAAAATCAAATTACCAAGCCTAGTCAGCTAATAGGATGAGACTACCAAAAAATGAATTTTCTTGCTTTTTTGCATTAACATAGAGTTTACAAGTTGGTTGTCAGCAAAAAATTTGATAGGATCGCCCAAAATTAATACCTATCGATTCTAGCTAATAACTAAATTTGTTAACCGTCATTTTTTAAGGATGAACATGAAATCTAAAATAGCTGCTGCAGCTCTTATTTTACTACCTTTTACTGGTCAGCACGCACTTGCTGAAGAAGCCGTTGTAGAAGAAAAATCAGCATTAACCCTTTCTGCTGAATTAGGCTTCCTATTCAAAACAGGTAATACTAAAAGTGGTGATATCAAAGCAGGTATTAACCTTAAATACGAAAAAGAGCAATGGTTACATTTAGTAGCTTTCAATGCCCTGGCTAAAAAGCTTGAAACTGAAGATGATACTACAGGTGAAGACTCTTTTGAAAGCACTGATAATAAGTGGGACATTCTAGGCCAAACTAACTACTCACTTGAAGAGGGTGGCAAAAATTATCTTTATGGTAGTGCTTTTTACCAACAAGATAAATTTAGTACTTTCTCAAGTCAAAGTTCAGCTTCTGTAGGTTGGGGCCGTCACTGGTTTGAAACTGAAACTAGCTCATTTTTTGCAGATATTGGTCCAGGTGTAAAATACGATAGAATTCGTGCCGTAAATGCGACGTTAACCGATCCTGCAATTATTGCCGAAGGTAAAACAGATGTTATCGTTCAAGCACAAGCGTTATACACAAAAAAAATCAATGAATTTGTTGAATTCAAGCAATACTTTGTTGCTAAACAAGCATTCGAGTCTGATAAAAACAGCATTTATAAATCTGAAACGTCACTGACAACAAAATTAATTGACTCATTAAGTTTTAAATTTAATTTTGTATTAGATTACGATACTGAAGTCGCTAAAACTGATGAAAATCTGAATACAGAAACATCACTGACTTTAGTTTATAGTTTCTAGTCTACGTTGTAGTAATACCATTAAGTATTATAAGAGGCTGTCCCTCACTATAGAGGCAGCCTTTTTTATTGTCCAATTTTTACTTATTGAGCTCTAATACCAAGTACATTAATTAATTGACCACTTAGCGAGAATTAAAAGGCTTAGAGGCAAGGCATTGATTGAAGAGAATGGTTATTCCCTTATCGAAATCAATAACGACGCATGTAAGCCTTTTAAACTC
>Ga0209292_1006889_pt1 | contig 11004 bp, 8 predicted proteins | sample GOMGulsemesocosm_2_FD_184634 | JGI IMG/M metagenome (GOLD analysis project Ga0209292, IMG submission 184634) | Methane-oxidizing microbial communities from mesocosms in the Gulf of Mexico - GOM9C Gulf of Mexico (SPAdes) (version 2) | ecosystem: Environmental > Aquatic > Marine > Cold seeps...
GTTGTCGCCACCAGCAAGTCTAACTCCCCTGCTTTAAAGGCATCCATTACATACTGTTTTTCATTACCCTTCATACGTCCATGTACTAAACCGATACGTAGATCCGGCAGGCTTAATTGTAAGTTATTGGCGGTATCTTCAGCTGCTTGACACTCAAGCGCTTCCGACTCTTCAATCAATGTACATACCCAATAAACCTGACGCCCCTCATTTTTACAGGACTGATACACACGTTTAATAATATCATCACGACGAGTATCAGCTAATGCCACCGTTTGTACTGGTGTACGCCCAGGTGGAAGTTCATCGATAATAGACACTTTTAAATCAGCATACGCAGTCATTGCTAAGGTACGTGGAATAGGTGTTGCAGTCATGGTTAACTGGTGTGGTGCAAAATCTGCTGATAATCCTTTTTCTCTCAGCGCTAAACGTTGATGCACACCAAAGCGATGTTGTTCATCAACAATAATTAACGCTAGTTTGTTAAAAATAACATTTTCAGAAAACAGTGCATGGGTACCCACGACCATTTTAGAGAGACCAAGTTGTATATCTTCAGTTTGGGAGCGTTTCTCTTTCACCTTCATTTTTCCCGATAGCATACCAACACGAATGCCTAACGGTTCAAACCATTTCTGAAAGTTAATATAGTGCTGCTCAGCAAGTAATTCAGTCGGTGCCATTAATGCAACCTGGTAACCTGCTTCAATCACGCTTAATGCAGCAAACGCGGCCACCAACGTTTTACCTGAGCCTACATCCCCTTGCACTAAGCGCATCATAGGGTGTGCTTGCTGGAGGTCTTCTTGAATCTCTTTGGCCACCCTTGCTTGCGCATTAGTGGGTGAAAAACCTAAGTTTGCTAATAGCTGATCATGCACAGAATCCGCCCCATCAATAGCAATCGACTGTTGTGATTGTGCGCTTGCGCGCATCGCAAGCATACTTAACTGTTGAGCAATTAACTCCTCAATAATTAAACGTTGCTGTGCTGGGTGGGTTTTATTTTCTAATTGTTCAATATTGGCATCTGGTGGAGGCTGATGTAGGTATAAAAGCGCATCTTGTAAACTAATAGGATGGCTGAGTAACTCAGTCGGTAATAATTCATCAATACTATTTTGCTTTAACATCTCCACCGCTTGCAGTGCTAACTTACGCAGGCCATTCTGCTTCAAACCTTCGGTGGTTGGGTAGATGGGAGTGAGCTTCTCTTCCGCTTGTGAGGTTTCACGTTGCTGAATCAGTGTGTATTCAGGGTGCGTTATCTCCATACCTTGATAACCACGCTTAAACTCACCAAAACACTTAAGCAGTTGCCCTTCTCTAAAGCTATTTTTTTGCGAGGCATTAAAATGGAAGAAGTTTAATGTTACCCGGCCAGTCTCATCAGCGATTTGGCACTTAAGAATACGGCGCTTACCCATTTGCACATTACAGCTCATAATGCGTCCCTGTATACTTACCTGCATACCATCTTTGAGTTCGCCGATTGGGTAGATAGAGGTTCTATCTTGATAGTGCAATGGCAGATGAAATAGTAAGTCCGCAACACTCAGCAGCCCGATCTTCTCTAATCGTTCAGACATCTTAATACCAACACCATTTAAAGCGCTTAATGGTACTTTTTCCAATTTCATTTTAACCCCCAAATCGTTACACTACGCGCCCACTTTACACTGTTTATCAAGGAACTATAAATGCGTTTACTTCTTTCCCTCACCATTTTGCTATTTAGTAACGCAATACTTGCAAAAGAGAGCCCGATTGATCAAAGACTTGAACAGGAAGAAGAGATAGAAGATATTAGCTTTGCGCTTACCCCTTATAAACCCACTTATATTTTACCTTTTACCTACAACGATAAAATCAAATCCTACGATGCTTATCCAAAGGGTGCTGATGGTGAAAATGAGATGCAGCGAATGGAGATTGAATTTCAGATCAGCTTTAAAATGCCGGTGCTCATTGATATTGCCGATCTACCGTTATCACTCTATTTTGCTTATACGCAAGTCTCACTCTGGCAAGCATATAATTTCGACAATTCTTCTCCATTTCGTGAGACGAATTACGAGCCTGAGATTTTCGCGACTTGGCAGCAGGATACTGAACTGCCTTTAGGTTGGACGTTTAAACTGGCATCGTTTGGTTTTACTCATCAGTCTAACGGCCGAGGAGAGCCATTATCACGCAGCTGGAACCGTTTAAATGCAAACATTGTTGTGGAGAAAGGAAACCTTGCTGTTGCATTCAATCCTTGGTATCGCTTTGATGAAACAGAGAGCAAAGATAATAACCCTGATTTATTAGACTATTACGGTCACGGAAAGGTGACTTTAGCTTATAAATTAGATAATCATACATTGTCACTGATGAGTAGAAATAATCTAGAAAGTGGTTTTAGCAAAGGCTCTATAGAAGCGTCATGGAGTTTCCCAATTCATAATAAAGTACGTGGTTACTTACAGGTGTTTAGCGGGTATGGTAATAGTATGGTGGAGTACGACCAATACACTAATACCATTGGTTTAGGCATCTCATTAACCGATTGGTTATAAAAAGTATCAAAACGAGAGTCAATGCCCATAAGCAATCTTCACACTGTCTCTCGTAAACAGCTCATTTATTTTATTATTTAAAACGGGCCGTTGTTAACACTCTACTATCCCCCCAGCAAACGCGTACCAGCAAAGTTTTTAATTCATCAGGTGGATTATTTTAAAGTTGTTATAATGCGCATCTAAATTCCAACTTTAAGAGTCTAATTTGCAAACGCTACTTGCCCCCATTCAACAGTTTTTACACTGCGAAACTCCCGATGCCTGGATAGAAAAAGCCAAACAACCAGAAAACCTTAATGGGTTGCTTATTGATCATATGATTTGTGAATTAAAAGCGGCGCAAACAGCAATGTTATTAATTCGCCGTTATGCCGTAGATAAAGAGACGGGCAAGGCATTGATGAATTGGTTACAACCTTATCAAGATTATGCTTTCCGTAAGGGTGGTGATTTAGCAAGCCTTACAAAAGCGAATGGTTTGTCTAAGAAGATTGAAATTAAAAGTGATAGCCCCTACGCGCAGGAGCTGGTTGATAAGATGGTTTTATTAATAAAAGAGGAGTTACACCATTTTTGTCAGGTCGTTGAAATCATCGAGCAGCGTGAAATAAAATTTGGTTTTATAGACTCTAGCCGTTATGCCAAAGGGCTAATGTCTCATGTGACTAATCATGAGCCAAATACCCTAATCGACAAACTAATTTGTGGTGCTTATATCGAAGCAAGATCCTGCGAACGATTTGCGAAAATAGCGCCCTTTCTTGATGAACAATTAAATAAGTTTTATATCTCTCTGTTACGTTCAGAAGCGCGTCATTATCAGGACTACCTGACATTAGCGGAACAGGTAGCAGGTCATGATATTAGTGATCGCATAAAACTATTTGGTGAAGTGGAAGCACAGCTAATCTCTAGCTCAGACGAAGATTTTAAATTTCATAGTGGTGTGCCAGTTAACTAAGCCCATCAGAAAAATAAGGCTTTAAGTACGGATACAAGCTTGAAGCCATCCCTGCATAGCCTGATATAAATATACTGACTATTTTCATTTCTCCCAAAAAATCACTCATTAAATAATTAGTTAACTAAATGATCTGTAAAGATTAAATAATCTGTTCTTTTCTCTTTTTAGTTAAACTAAATAACAGCAGACTTTAACCCTCTTTACAGCCATTGTTGTTAGCTTTTAAACACAGTAAACTCCATTGCCGATAATAATTATCATTATACTTAATGGAGTAAGTTTTGCCTCATACCGCCACCAAAGTTCTCATCATTGAAGATGACCAATCATTAAATAAACAACTCACTGAAATATTACAGGACAAAGGGTTTGTTATTACCCAATGCTTCGACGGTGAAAGCGGTTTAGCACAAGCCTTAGCAACTAAATTTGATCTGGTTTTACTGGATGTATTATTACCTAAACTCGATGGATTTTCTGTCTTAAAGCGCCTGCGTAACAGTCGCAGCACACCAGTCATGATGCTCACCGCCTGCGGTGCTGAGGAGGAGCGCATTAAGGGTTATAGTCGTGGTGCCGATGACTACCTACCAAAGCCTTTTAATATCCAAGAACTGATGTTACGTATTGACGCATTATTACGTCGCACAATGGCCAATCAAAACACTGCTTTCAAATCTCCGCAACTAAGTGCTGACTTATTAAGCCTAAACCGCAGCGACTTAAGCGTGCACTATGATGGACAATCACTTACTTTCACAACGATTGAATTTAATCTACTTTGGACATTACTAGAGAATAAAGGTGAAGTATTAACCAAACCTTATCTTTATCAAGTTGTACTAGAGCGTGAATTTAGCCGTTATGATCGTAGCCTTGATATGCATCTAAGTCGGGTAAGGCGAAAACTGGTGGACAACGGTATGTTTGCCGATCGCCTGAAAACAGTGCATGGAAAAGGTTACTGCTTATCATGAAAAACACGCTTTTTTGGCGCCTGTCAGCTTCTATTGCGCTGGCTACTGTCGCACTATTTTCACTGATTAACTACCTTACCGATGAAACCGAATGGCACATGAGTTTTATTAAACAAAAGTATCAAATACAGCTACAGAATTATGCTAAGCAGGCTGAACATCTTTACCTAGAGGGTGATAAAAAAGCACTCACAGCGTGGTTACAAGCTTTACAGGAAAAAGAAAATACCTGGGTGGCGATTGTTGAATCAAGTATCGATCCTATTTTAGGGACTTATATGGAAAAACAATACCTCGATGGTTTTATGCTTGGACGAGGTATTGACTGGAAGGTGCATCTGTATTTTGATTACAACCCCGTGATGGAAGTGCCCTTTGTAGATAAAAACACGCACTTTTTAATTCGTTTACCAGAACGGATGCGCCCAGGGGCTTATTGGAAACATATGGACTTGTTGTTACAGGTTGGGCTGCCCCTATTACCCTTATTACTGCTCACTTGGCTTATCTACCGCCACCTTATGTCTCCGCTTCAGCGACTAGGACATGCCACCAGAAAATTTAGTGAGGGTGACCATAAAGTGCGGGTTAGGCCCAGTTTAGGATTACGCAACGATGAATTAACGGATTTAGCCGATGCCTTTGATCAAATGGCAGAAAATACAGGGCAAATAATTATCCAACAGCGTCAATTAATCGCAGATTTATCACACGAACTACGCACGCCTATTACGCGCATGGAGATGGCGATTGGTAGTGCCAAACAAGGTATTGCTCAGTCAGAGCTTGTGCCACGTTTAGAAAAAGAAACCACTGAAATTCGAAGTTTAATCGAAGATACCTTAACCCTTGCATGGCTCGAAAATGAAAAACCAAAATTATCGGGTGAGGCTTTTGATCTTATCGAGTTACTTGAAGTCATTATAGAAGATGCACGATTTGAGTTTCCAAGCGCCATACTAGTGACAAAAATGCCTCACCAGTTAACACTAAAAAATAGTAGCCAGCGTGCACTAGCCCCTGCAATAGAAAACCTAATTAGAAATGCACTGAAGTATTCCCCGGTGGGTAGCGAGGTCTCAATTAACGTTGAGAAAACCTCATCTGAAGTATTTATTTGGGTATGTGACCAAGGCGAAGGGGTGCCTCAAGAGCTATTAGATAGTATTTTTCAGCCCTTCTTTCGTGTTGATAAATCACGTGATAAAAAACCGACTGGCTTTGGGCTAGGCCTTGCTTTGGCAAGACGCCACATTGAAGCGATATCAGGTAGTTTAAAGGCAACAAATATTAATCCAGGTTTGCAGATGCAAATTCAAATCCCACTTAAATGATATTAACTCTCATTTGTAACAGATGTAAAATTGCTTTCATTATGTGACCTAAATCATGAGTATAGCGATATTGAGAATTACTATCATTAATAAAGGGTTATAAAAAATGGGCATGGAAAGCAATATCTGGATTAAACGTACCGCCATTTCATTAGCAGTGACATCGGCATTATTTAGCCATACGCTAATCGCCAAGCAACAAAAAGAACAACTTGAAACAGTTGTTGTCACAGGACAAAAATCATCAGCGCTAAATATTGAGATCGACCAAGATGCCTTAGATAACATGCAAGCCAAAGATCTTGATGATGTTTTCAGCAAAGAAGCAGAAGTAGCAGTCGGTGGTGGCACCAGTATTTCACAGAAAATTTATGTACGTGGCTTAGAAGATACCATGCTCAACGTGACCATAGACGGCGCAACTCAAGCCGGCAACATGTTCCATCATCAAGGACGTATTTCCATTGAACCTGAATTACTTAAACAGGTAGAAGTTCAAGCTGGAGCCGGAGATGCAACAGCAGGACCAGGCGCATTAGGTGGGGCAATTAAGTTTATAAGCAAAGATCCTGAAGATCTATTACATGCAGATGAGAAATTTGGCGCGTTGCTAAAAGGTGGCTATTACACCAATGCTAATGCCTATAAAACAAGTCTTAGCTTGTATGGCAACATGTCAGAGACTTGGAGTGCGATGGGTACGATCATACAAACAGCAGGTGACAGCTACACGGATGGCTTTGGTGATGAACAGCAATATACCGACTTTGATCAACAAAATGCGTTAATAAAACTGGTTGGTAATTTTTCAAATAATCAAAGATTAAGCGTTAGTTATGATAGTCGAATTGATGATGGCGAAAGGTTAACTCGCGCGCATTGGGTGCCAAGCGTTAAAAACCTGCCTATTGATCAAGAAGCAAACCGTAAAACAGGTACGGTGAAATACTCAATCGACCCAACTAACAATCAATGGCTAGCATTTGATTCAAGTATCTATTACACCGATAACAGCATCACTCAAGATGGAAGCTACGGGATATATGAAGGGGTAGTTGAAAGCTATGGCTTGAATATTGAAAACAGTAGCTTAGTTAATGAGCACAAATTCATTTATGGTGTCGACTACCGTAATGATAAAGCAGGGTTGCACAACCATTCTGATACCAGTGTCAAAACTGAAACAGATGAAGGTGATGTCTATGGGATCTACCTGCAAGCGAATATCTTTTTAACAGACGCGTGGGCATTAAGTGTAGGGTCTCGTTACGATGTGTATAGCCTTACTGATACCATTGATCAAGAGTTTGACAGTTCAGGTTTTAGCCCTAACGCAAGCTTGATCTTTACACCGCTGGATACATTAAAACTACAACTTGGATACGCTCAAGCGATGCGTGGTGTGCAAACTAAAGAAACATTTGTATTAGACTACTACCAAAATGATGCAAACAGAAAAGAAGAAACGGCAGAGAATATTGAGTTTGCAGTTGATTATCAATTATTTGATGTTGGCTTATCTGCAAAGGTATACCACTCAACCATCGATGACGTGGTCAGTACCATGAACAATGCTACGCCAAGTGGCTCAAGAAGTGTCATTGGTAATGTCGGGGAGCTTGTAACACAGGGCTTTAGTCTCGCTGCAGCCTACAATTGGCAAGATCTACAAACAAGCTTAGCTTACAACAGTAATACCTCGGAATTAAATGGCTCCCCATTAAATGATGATACTTGGGGCCTTGGTACCTCAATGGGCGATAACTACGTAGCCGATGTGAATTATCAAGCAACAAGTTCAATTGAGTTTGGCTGGACGGGTAAATTTGTAACACGTTTAACTGATGTTGTTGAAGGTTACGGTGAAAAACCTGGTTATGCTGTTCATGATATCTACGGTAACTGGTTACCACTTGAAAATGATGACTTGAAAGTAACATTGTCAATTAACAACCTATTCGATAAAGGTTATCGTAATCATGCTTCATACGGTGATTATGGCGATGTTGCACAGGGTACAACTGAACCAGGCCGTGACTTTAGAGTTAACCTTGCTTGGGCACTTTAAATCAAGTAGCAAGTTAACTTAAGTATCTAGCCAGTAGCTTATCTAAGCGACTGGCTATCAACAAATGAAGTCATCCAACCACCAGCCATACTGCAACACCTAACATCATGGTGCCCGCAATACGGTTCATCAGTTTTACGTTATTTTTCTTTTCCAGCATTGAGCGTAAAAACCGACCACCGCTCGCATAAAGCAACAAGCAGATTAACTCTAAAATCAAAATAATGATGAGCAACAAACTAGCTTGCGGTAAAAGCGCTTGTTGGGTATTAATAAATGGAGGTAATAAAGAGATGATAAAAACCCAGCCTTTTGGGTTAGCAATAGCGGTCACAAATCCCTGCATTGCAAGACTCAATGGAGCCACATTTTGTTGCTCATTAGAGTCAAGATCAATAGCCATCTTGCCTTTACTGCGCCACATCTGCATGCCCAGATAACACAAGTAAGCCCCACCACCATATTTTAATAGCAGAAATAGACTTGGGTAAGTAAGTAATATTGTTGCCACACCAAGCAACGCAGCAAGCACTACCACAGCAACGCCCACTAACTCACCAGCAATCATCCATAAACTACGGCGAACGCCGATGGTCATGCCAAGCGTTAGTGACAATGTCATGCATAATCCCGGTGTTGCCGACACAGCAAAGAAGGTCACAATAAACAAAGACAGTAATGAGTTATCCATTGGAAACAGCCTATAATCGCTAAATGGGTTATTGTAGACCACACAAGAATACACTGCACTCTTATATTGTAACTGCCGCTAGCTAAAATTTCCCGGACGCATAATGTTTAGTGGCAATAAAAATCGGCTCCCTAGGGAGCCGATTTTATATCACCATTATTCCCCCCTATTTATAGGGAATCTTTAACCGCTTGGTTGCTATTACCGTTAATTTTTCCAGTTGTTGTTGGTACAGAGTCTTTAATAGATAAAGCATCTGTCATTAAAGTATGATTTCCCGTTAGCAAGTCCCCTAACGTGCCATTTTCGCCATTCACTAAACCTAACTCTCTTACCATTGCATCAACCATAGGAGCTTGTGCACGATAATTCAGAGCAGCCCCTGTGATCTGTTCCGCTAAACCAGCATTGCTACCTGTTGTAGCCGTAGTCCCTGTAGATCCAGCAGCACCTGCACCGTAACCCTGTAGGATTTTAATACCTTCAATGTTTTCCAGTGGTTTCACTGAGTTTGCTACAACTTCAGGTAGTGCTTGTAAAATCGCTAATGATTTTTGCAACTCAATTTGCTCATCACGTAGGCTATTTTCTGCTTCATATAAAACACGCTTACCTTCCGCTTCAACAGCAAATACTTTCTCATCAGCTTCAGCTTGTAGTTTCTTCGCATCCGCATTAGCTTTTGCTTCAATTAATACAGCAGCCGCTTTATCTTCAGCGGCTTGTTTATCCGCTTGTGCTTGCACGGTAATACTTACCGCTTCACGTTCCGCCTCTTTACGTGCATCGATAACTTCAATCTCTTTACTACGGTTTGCTTGCGCAACTTGTTGCGCGGTAACAACCGCTTCCTCTTTTTCTACTTTTTCTCTTTCTACGTCAGCCGCTTTTGCACGCGCTGCAGATTCTTCCTCTGATTTTTCTGCAATCGCTATACGCTTATCTTGCTCTGCTACCTCAATATCACGCTGTTGTTGAATTTTTGCCTGCTCTAGCGTTTTAATCTTTTCAATCTCTTGAGATTCAATATGACGCGCTTTCTCAATTTCTGATATTTCTACGGCACGTTGTTTAGCAATTTCTGCTTGGCGCTCTTCCTGCTCACGTAACTCACGCTGTTTTACAATGGCAGCTTGTTGTTCAACACGTTTAAACTCTAACGCTTGCTCCTGCACCAATTGCGCTTCCTCTGTCTCTTTTTTAATGGTCAGTGAAAGTTTTTCAGCTTCTAAGTTTCGTTGTTCGATTAAGATACGGCTCTCTTGTTCAATATCATTGGTCTCTTTACGTTTTCTTTCAATAATTTGCGTTAACCGCGCACGCCCTTCAGCATCAAATGCGTTGTTTTCATTAAAGTATTTAAGCTCTGTTTGATCGAATCCAGTTAATGAAACTGACTCTAGCTCTAAACCATTTTTTTCTAGATCATTAGCAACATTTTGTTGTACTTTTTGCACAAATTCAGCACGTTGCTCATGCATCTCAATCATGCTCATCTCAGCCGCAACAGCACGTAATACATCAACAAACTTCGATTCCATCAACACCTTAAGCTCTTCTACACGCATAGTACGTGTACCTAGCGTTTGTGCTGCCATAGAAATACCTTCAGCATGAGGTGCCACACGTAGGTAAAAATCTGATTTCACATCAACACGCATTCTATCTTTAGTGATCAGTGCATCTTTTTGTGTTTTTTCCACTTCAATACGCAGGGTATTCATGTTCACAGGAATAGTTTCGTGAATAACAGGTAATACAACCGCACCACCATCCTTAACTACTTTCTCTCCGCCCATACCGGTACGAACAAATGCAATCTCCTTGGTTGCGCGTGTATAGAGTTTGGCAAAAATAATCGCAATCGTTAGAAATGCAACAAAGGCGATACCCACCATGATTAAGATGAACTGTAGATCTTGGTCAAAAATTGAATCCATTATGTTATTTCCTTAAGTTAAAGATATTTATGAAGGTTTAAACTCTATAGCTAGCCAGCTATGTTGTAATTTTTCGATTAACACTACTTGGGTGCCTTGAATAAACTCCTGATCTTGCTCTTCTGGCTCAACCAGTAAGTAATGCTTTTGATTAAATTCGTCCTGCAATACCGCTTCTGCTGCATTGCCTTTAGATGCTTTACCCACGGTAATGGTGGCAACTTTTCCTGAGAATGAGTTTGATGAGATCGCTGAGCTTTCATTTTTCGGCATGATAGTTGCAATTTTTTTACCTAATATCCGACAACTAAAAATGGCAATAACAAGTGCAATGGGCAAGCTGATTAAGCTAGGCAAAACAGAGAGATAGTTAATTGATAATCCTGCAATACCAAAACTGCTTAAAAACAACAGCAACCAAACTAAAAAGGGTAAGCGGTGCAGGTAGAGCCAACCAATGATG
>Ga0209292_1006895_pt1 | contig 10997 bp, 6 predicted proteins | sample GOMGulsemesocosm_2_FD_184634 | JGI IMG/M metagenome (GOLD analysis project Ga0209292, IMG submission 184634) | Methane-oxidizing microbial communities from mesocosms in the Gulf of Mexico - GOM9C Gulf of Mexico (SPAdes) (version 2) | ecosystem: Environmental > Aquatic > Marine > Cold seeps...
TTATTAATGGCAATGACCTTCTTGGTATCGCGCAAACAGGAACAGGAAAAACGGCTGCATTTTCATTACCTATTATCAATAATTTTGGACGAAATAAAATTGATATAAAAGCTAAAAGCACACGTTCTCTTATACTAACGCCAACACGTGAGCTTGCCTCGCAAATAATGCAAAACATTGATGACTACTCTGATGGTTTAGGGCTTAAAAATAAGGTTGTTTATGGCGGCGTTGGAAGGCAAGCTCAAGTTGACGCTATCGCACTTGGACTTGATATTTTAGTAGCCACCCCTGGTAGATTATTGGATTTAATTGAAACCGGCGATATTAATTTTGAAGCGTTAGAAGTATTTGTATTAGATGAAGCAGATACAATGCTTGATATGGGGTTTTTTAACGATGTTCAAAACATCATATCTAAATTGCCAAAGAAAAGACAAACACTTTTATTTTCAGCGACTATGCCTGCTGAGATAGAAATACTAGCGACAGCAATATTAAACGAGCCAAAAAAAATTCAAATTTCTGCACAAACGGTTACTATCGACTTGGTTAATCAAGCTGTATACCAGCTTGAAAAGTCAAACAAAGTGCCTTCACTGTTTAATATATTGGCAACCCCTGACTTTGAAAAAGTACTTATCTTTTGTAAAACCAAGTATGGCGCTGACATCATAGTTGATGCACTAGAAAAGTCATCAATAACTGCCGCCAGCCTGCATAGTGGTAAAACACAAGCTGTTCGAGAAAAAGCATTACAAAACTTTAAAGAGTCTAGCTTAAGAGTATTGGTTGCCACTGATGTGGCTGCGCGCGGTATTGATGTTGATAATATTAGCTTAGTCATTAACTATAACCTTCCTGAAGATCCAAGAAATTACATACACCGCATAGGCAGAACGGCTCGAGCGGGGAAAAGTGGCATGGCCATTTCATTTGCTGTTGAAAATGATATAAGGCAATTAACTATTATTGAAAATAGCATAGGGCAAGTTATTCCTGTTGTGACAGAACAGCCTTTTCATAAAGAGTTTTCAAAAGCGCCGATGCAAACCAAGAAAAAGAAACAGGTTAAGAGCTCAGGTAAAAAACCAGGTAACAAATCAAATCGTTCAAGAACCAAAAGAAGATAAGTGTCTACTTAATGAAAGGGGAAGAACACTCCCCTTTTTACAAAAGTATCAGGAGCCTTTTACACCGCTTTAGCGGGTCTGCGTAGCAGGAGAACCACATGAATATAGTGATCCGCTAGAGCTACTGACTCAGCAGAACATTCAATTTATAAACTGGGTTTATCTGGGCTTATCCGAGGCTCTTCGCTTCTCTAGCCATTGGTTTAATAATAACGATACAACAATGAGCGAACCACCAAAGGCTAAGCGAGTAATATCTGCATCACGATTCCAAATAACTAAATTAACGATAATACCTGCAGGGATCAGTAAGTTATTCATAACAGCCAGTGCGCCGACATTAACCAAAGTCGCACCTTTATTCCAAGCAAAAAAACCAACACCTGATGCGATAATACCTAAGTAAACTAATACGCCCCATTGGAACACTGTTGTAGGTAGCTTATCGGCATTGCCAAAAAGTAAATAACAAATGCTAGCTACACAAAATGCCCCGATGAAAAACCAGGCAAAGATTGCTTTTTGATCGATAGACTGTTTTAGCTGCTGATCAGCCATTAAGCGTTTATAGCAGACTTGTCCGGTAGCAAAACACAAATTAGCTGACTGTACTAAGAGCAAACCAATAATAAAGTTACCGTCAATAGAATTAAAACGAATGGCAATAGCACCCGAAGTTGCCAGCAATGCGGTTAACATAAAATTGAGGTGAAATTTTCGCTCAAAAGCATCGTTTAATAAGGTGATATAAATAGGCGTCATCACCGTAAACAATAAGACTTCAGGTACAGACAAATACAAAAAAGACTGATAATAAAAAACGTACATTAAGCCTAATTGAATTGCGCCTATAGCCATTAACTTAACCGCGGTTTGCCAGCTAATTTCATTTAACCTTAAAAAGGGGAAAAAGACGACCATAGCTAGACCAATTCGCATTAATACCGAGAACCAAGCATCAACCTGCCCAGCTAAATACACGCCAATTAAGCTAAATGAAAAAGCCCACAATAAGGTAACCGAAATAAGATATGACATTAAAACTTAACTTGATGATATTTTTTGCCATTGTAAACAACAATCAAGCTCAATCGTAGTTATTTAACATTAACCATTATCTTCACTTAGCTGAACAACATTGCTTAATAGCAGAAAAATGAGCTAAGGCATGATGATAAAGCATTCTGCTTTGTTTGATGCTTTTGTTTGGGGCTTTTCTTTAGAGTATTGCATGGGAGTTAATCCCTACTTAAAAAGCGACATAAAAACCTAGTTATTATGACGCTATTATTATCGATAGCAGATGATTTTACATGCGCGTTAAAAGGAGAACATTACGCCTAGCATTGGTTTTTAAACCACTTGCTTTGAAGTAAATAAGTTTTCCCTTGTACAACACCAAAAAATACAAAGTTTCCTGTAGGGCTGTGTTCATGGCCTATTTTTGTATTTAAAGCGATTTCATTACTTTTTCCTGCATCGCGCAACAGCTCATTAGAAAGTATATTTTCATTTCATTATATTACCTCTATAAACAAGCAGTTGTCTGCTTTAAACAGCGGTAGCCTTTGCCATATATTGGATGATTAACTGATAGACTTTATTTTTGTGTCTCTGATTGGCGTCTCGGTAGCGATCAAACCCAAAGGAAAATAATTAGGCTCGGATATATTTTATTCTTACTGTGTCCCCAAGCAATTTATTCTAGACTGCTCCGCCCTTATTTATTATTTTTATCTATCACTTCCCCCCTTTTACCGAAGCAATAACCTGTATTGCCTTACTAGAACTTATTGTTTAGCATACGGTAAAAAGCACTAAGGGATATCAAATGCCAAGTTCAAAGCTAAACATTCGCACTATGCGCCAAGATGAAGTTGCTATTGCCCTTGAGTGGGCAAAAAAAGAAGGCTGGAACCCTGGTATTAATGATGCTGAACTATTTCACCAGGCAGATCCTAACGGCTTTTTTGCTGGAGAAGTTGAAGGTGAGCTAGTTGCTGTTGGCAGTGCGGTTGTGTATGACGACAGCTTTGCTTTTTGTGGCCTTTATATTGTTGCCCCTGAACATCGTGGCAAAGGTTATGGACTTGAGCTTACCGAGCATCGACTTAACTATTGTGCAAACCGTAATATAGGCATTGATGGCGTATTAGAGAACGTTGAAATATATCAACGCATTGGCTATTTGCCCTTTTATCAAAATAAGCGCTATCAGTTTACTGCCTCTGCTACCGTCTACGACTCAACAAATATTAGTAGTATAACTGCTGGTGATATACCTCAAATCCTAGCTTATGACAGACAATGTTTCCCTGCCCCAAGGGATAACTTTATTAAGACTTGGATAACTCAAGAGAACGGCAAGTCAGTACTATTTAAATCTAACGATAGAATTCAAGGTTTTGCGGTCAGGCGTCAATGTAGTGAAGGCTATAAGATAGGGCCTTTATTTGCTGATAATATTGATATAGCCAAACAATTACTAACGGCGCTACAAAATGATATTTCTGGGGAGAGTGTCCTGCTAGATGTGCCTGAAAACAATAATGATGCTATTCATCTCGCCGAATCGCTCGATATGACAGTTGTTTTTGCTACTGCAAGAATGTACCAGAAAGGCTTACCTGATATTTGTAATAAAAAAATATTTGGTATCACTACCTTTGAGTTAGGATAATTTCCGCTGACGAAAGTTATCGACATTGAAACTGTATTGGGATTGAACAAGTGGCATTTTTACTACAGAGCAACCCTAATTCAGCCTTGAAGTAATAAGTAAATCATTAGAGGCAGATACACTTTATTTTTAATGTGTACACGACCGATTTACTCTCATTCGAAATCAGCTCTGCCCCCATTTATTACATTCCAGTTATAAATCTCTTGAAGAATATTTATAAGCTGACTTATCATCAGGCCAGCCGCTTAACGGGAAAGGGTATTTATCTGAGTTTACCGTTAAAAAATCATTAATTTGGTAAATATAGTTATTTAAACTTTGACCAAATAGTTTTAAAGCTGCATTAGGTTTACTTGTTATTAATAACGAGAAAAATTGAAATACTGCAATTAAGGTAACCATAAAACGGGCGAAACCACCGATAAAACCGAAAAGTATCATAAAGAGTCCTCGCATCCATACGCTGGTGCTTTTCCAATTTTTTGTTTTTGTAGAATTAATATCTCGCATAATATACCTCTGATTAACTTCATTTTTTTGTTACAAGTTACTTATAAGCAAAAATAAAACCAACTAGTTAACCTTATGTTTTTTATAAAGTTAAATAAATTTGGTTTTAATCATTTTGTTCAAATAACTAATTATCGGTCTATTTGGCTAATTAACGTTTATTATTAAGCCGTTGATTTTTCGGTTCATACGTAAACGTATGGGGAGCACCTCTCCCCTTCTCAATCCCCAGAGCTCACACTATTTATCTTTCATATGTTTAATTGAACAGCTTGGAGTTTATTTCCCTGCTTGTCGCTGTGGTGGCGCCTCCACCTAAGAGCTACGTGCCGTCTCGCTTTCCCTTTGACCCACTGCGACACCCTATTCAGTAAAAACATAAATATCAATTTTGAGCTTATAGTCAATACCTGCGTTATTTATTAGTAAATGTCGTGTATGAAAAACGGCAGTCTTCGCCATCAGGGCAATATGCTTCCTGCATTGTCTAATATGTTTCATCCATATAACGTCATGGCTCAGCTTGACTAATACTTTACAAAATTGAGATTTAGTTACTGAGATGGGAATTAGTGCTCTTGATCAGATCTGGATTCATATCATAATCAAAGAGCTCTTTACTCGTTATAAACAACCGCTATAACACCTATTTTACGAAAATTAGTAATAATTAGTTTATGTAGTTTTACGGCCGTAACAAATTCATTGCTTTGAAATCAGGTGAGTAATAAGTCAGTTTAATACTCGACTATTAATAATATTTCTTGAAATTAGCGTTATAAGATCAAAAAAGCGAGCCTAAGCTCGCTTTTTATTATTCTATATCAAGCAGTTACTAGTCTATGTAACTTTCAATCGGAGGACATGAGCAAACCAAGTTACGGTCGCCATATACATCATCTATACGGTTAACCGTTGGCCAAAATTTATTTGCCGCCGCTGCTGGTACTGGGAATACTGCTTCTTGAATCGTGTAACCACGATCCCACGTAGCAGTAATATCTGCTAATGTGTGTGGCGCATTCTGTAATGGGTTGTTGTTTGCTTCCCATTCACCAGATTCAACTTTACGTACTTCGTCACGAATACACGTCATCGCTTCAATGAAACGGTCAAGCTCAACTTTAGACTCTGATTCCGTTGGTTCGATCATGAACGTGCCAGCTACAGGGAAAGACATAGTTGGTGCATGGAATCCATAATCGATTAAACGTTTAGCAATATCAACTTCTGTAATACCTGATGTTGCTTTTAGTGGGCGTAAATCAACAATACATTCATGTGCAACACGACCATTTTTACCTGTGTATAAAAGTGGGTAACTTTGGCTTAATTTAGTTGCCATGTAGTTTGCATTAGTAATGGCATATTTACTTGCATCAGTAACACCTTTTTTACCTAAAAGTGCAACGTAAAGGTAAGAAATACATAAAATACCTGCACTACCGTATGGTGCTGCTGATACTGCGCCGTTACCCTTAGTTTCTTCACCTACGTTAATTAACGCATGGTCTGGTAAGAATGGTGCTAAATGCGCTTTAACGCCGATAGGACCCATACCTGGACCGCCACCACCGTGTGGAATAGCGAAAGTTTTGTGTAAGTTTAGGTGGGAAACATCAGCACCAATATGTCCCGGAGATGTTAAACCAACTTGTGCGTTCATGTTTGCGCCATCAAGGTAAACTTGACCGCCGTTGTCATGAATGATGTTACAAATTTCTGCAATCGTTGTTTCATATACACCGTGTGTAGACGGGTAAGTGATCATGATACAAGCAAGGTTTTCGCTTAACTCTTCTGCTTTAGCAGTTAAGTCAGCCATATCTACGTTACCTTCTTTATCACAATCTACAACAACAACCTTAAAGCCAACCATTTGTGCTGTTGCCGGGTTAGTACCATGTGCAGAAGATGGGATCAAACAAATGTTACGATGCGAATCACCACGGCTTTCATGATATTTGTTTATTGCGATTAAGCCAGCGTATTCACCTTGAGCTCCAGAGTTAGGTTGCATAGACATTTTGTCGTAGCCCGTTAACTCAACTAACCAGTCGGCTAGTTCATCAATCATTTTCTTGTAACCAACTGCTTGGTCAACTGGCGCGAATGGATGCATATTAGCAAATTCAGGCCATGAAACAGGGATCATCTGCGCGGTTGCATTTAACTTCATCGTACAAGAGCCCAAAGAAATCATTGAGTGGTTCAATGCTAAATCTTTGTTTTCTAATTTTTTGATATAACGAAGCATTTCTGTTTCGCTGTGGTATGAGTTAAATACTGGATGAGTCAATATTTCAGATTCACGTACTAATGAAGCTGGAATTGAAGAGTGACCACAGCTAACAACTTGCTCGTCAAGCTCACTTACATTTAACCCGTGACCTGCACCTAATAAAATATCGAATAAACCATCGATATCAGCACGTGTTGTTGTTTCATCTAAAGATATACTGATTTGATCTGCAACATCTGTGCGGAAGTTAACGCCAGCCGCTAATGCGCGTGTAACGATTTCTTCTTTGTTGTCTACGTTGAAGGTTAATGTATCAAAGTAGTTAGCATGTACGGCAGTTAAACCTTTACTTGCTGTACCTAAACATAAAATATCGGCGAAACGGTGAATTCGTTCAGCTATAATTTTTAAGCCTTTAGGACCATGGTAAACAGCGTAAAACGCCGCCATGTTTGCTAATAATACTTGAGCTGTACAAATGTTTGAGTTGGCTTTTTCACGACGAATATGTTGTTCACGTGTTTGCATAGCCATGCGTAGTGCGTTGTTACCGCGTGTATCTTTAGAAACACCAATAATACGACCAGGTAATGAACGTTTGTATTTTTCAGAGGTAGTAAAGAATGCAGCATGTGGTCCGCCGTATCCCATTGGTACACCAAAACGTTGGCTTGAACCAATAACAGCGTCAGCACCTAATTCACCCGGAGCTTTCAACATCACTAAACTCATGATATCTGCGGCTACTGCAACGATACCTTTCTTTGCGTGAATTTTTTCAATTAACTCACTGATGTCTGTTACTTCACCCGTTGCGCTTGGGTACTGTAATAAAGCACCAAAAATATCGTGGTCTGCCGCTTCATTTGCAGGTGCAACAATAATGTCAAAACCAAACATTTGTGCACGTTGCTTAACAACGTCGATAGTTTGTGGATAAACGTCACTTGAGATAAAGAATGAGTTTGACTTTTTGTTTTTAGAAACACGTTTTGCTAATGCCATTGCTTCAGCTGCTGCAGTTCCTTCATCCAATAATGAAGCAGAAGCAAGCTCTAAACCTGTTAGGTCGATACACATTTGTTGGTAGTTTAATAAAGACTCTAAACGACCCTGAGCAATTTCTGGTTGGTAAGGTGTGTAAGCCGTATACCAGCCTGGATTTTCTAATACGTTACGTAAAATAACGTTTGGCGTTAAGGTACCGTAGTAACCTAAACCAATATAAGTATCATTTACTTTGTTCAAGCTTGCTACGGCTTTTAAGTCGCGCAATGCTTGTACTTCTGTTTTACTTTCTTCAATCGCAGGAAGATCTGATAAACGAATATCACTTGGTACGATTTCATTAATAAGTGCGTCAACAGATTCGGCGCCAATGTCATTCAACATAACTTGAGTTTGTTCTGCGCTTGGGCCAATGTGACGACGAATAAAGTCTTGAGTTTGCTCTAAATAAGCAAGTGATTTTGATTGAGTAGTCATAAAACAGCTTCTCTTAAAATATATAAATAGTTAACTTGGTTTTCAGTTACTTAGTAACTAAAAGAAAGCCTCGAACATGCAGTTAGAGGCTTAATAACAGGTTTCTTAAACAGTCAGCTTTTAAACACAGGTTAATTGTTCCTTACTTAACCTAAATACCTACATCCATGTAGGCAAAGCGCTAAAGTTATGAGTCTAATGAGCTTAGCGTACTAAGTGAGTCAGACGAATAACAAAAGCAACACGCATAAATGCTGAATGTGCCCGAAACTAGTCTTCGTCTATAGAGTTTGCGTAACCTTCAGCATCTAATAATGCGTCTAAATCTGAAGCATCATCTAGTTGAATTTTGAATAACCAACCTTCACCGAAAGCGTCAGAGTTAACTAATTCTGGAGAATCATCTAGCTCTTCATTTACTTCAATAACTTTACCTGAAACAGGTGCGTAGATGTCTGAAGCTGCTTTAACAGATTCAGCTACTGCAACGTCGTCACCAGTGCTAACTTCGTCATCAACGTCTGGTAATTCAACAAACACCATATCACCTAATAAGCCTTGTGCATGTTCAGTAATACCAACAGTAACGACACCGTCACCTTCGTTGCGTACCCATTCGTGTGATGTTGCATATTTTAGTTCTGAAGGAATGTTGCTCATTTTTTTATTTTCCTAAGGTTAATTATTATTTATTGTAAACTTATTTAAATTGCCACTACTTGCTAACAATTAAATACTATAGCTTAATTATTCTACGATATTGACCTAGAGTGAATAATTTTTCTACTAGGTCAATTCTTTAATTTTTTTCGTTATTATTCAACTTTTTTAAAAATGTTGAATCGATAAAGCTCTAAGTAGAAAAGTCGATTAAAAAACTTTTTTACCATTACGAACAAAACTTGCTTTGATCACTTTAACGTTAACTAATTTTTTACGCATTTCAACTTCAACTGTGTCGCCTAAGCTTACGCTACGAGGTACACGTGCCATAGCAATACTATGACCTAATGTTGGAGAGAATGTGCCAGAAGTAATAACGCCTTCACCAAATGGAGTAACCACTTTAAGACCAGTACGTAATACGCCTTTCTCTTCGAAAACTAAACCAACAAGTTTAGGTTGGTCACCAGCAGCTTTTTGTGCTGTTAATACTTCACGGCCAATAAAGTTACGATCTGCTGGCTCCCAGCTGATTGTCCATGCCATGTTTGCGGCCAATGGCGAAACTGTCTCGTCCATATCCAAACCGTAAAGGTTCATGCCCGCTTCTAAACGTAATGTATCACGTGCACCTAAACCACAAGGTCTAACACCCGCGTCTAATAATTGTTGCCATAAATCTGCAGCTTGGTCTTGTGGAACAACGATTTCATAACCGTCTTCACCCGTGTAACCGGTAGTCGCAATAAATAAATCGTCAGCTTGAACACCAAAGAATGGCTTCATACCTTCAACGGCTTGAGTTTGCTCTGCATTTAATAAAGTAGCAACTTTTGCTTTGGCTTGTGGACCTTGCACAGCAATCATGCCAAATTCAGGGCGTTCTGTAATAGTAATTTCGAAGCCTTCCGCTTGCTCGTTCATCCACGCTAAATCTTTTACACGTGTTGCAGAGTTAACGACTAAACGGTAATCAGTTTCAGTGAAGTAATAAATGATCAAGTCATCAATAACACCACCTTCGTGATTCAACATTCCAGTGTATAGTGCTTTGCCTGCTACTTCTAATTTTGCTACATCGTTGATAACTAAACGACGTAAATATGCTTTTGCATCAACACCTTTAATATCAACAATGGTCATGTGTGATACATCAAACATACCAGCATCAGTTCGAACAGCGTGGTGCTCTTCAATTTGTGAGCCGTAGTTAATTGGCATTTCCCAGCCGTAAAAATCAACTAGTTTTGCGCCAGCTTCAATGTGCTTAGCATGTAATACGGTTTTATTAGTCATCGTATGTATTCCACTTTTATTGTATGAATTCGCCATTAAGTGAGCTTAAAGGCCGTCTAATTACAAAATAATTGGCGTGATTATACCGATGGTCAGTAAGTGATACAACAAAAAGAAAAGAAAACAGCCAAAACTTCAAATTTTAAACCAGATAAATATTTTATTCCAAATTTAATATTTATTTTTCAGGATTTGTAAAATTATCATCAGATTTAGTTCGACATAAAATAGTTTGATGGGGTTTTATTTTGTCTTTTTTATTTAGATTTTTTTTTAGGAAAAAAAAATCTATATAAAATGATATAAATCAAACGGATAAGAATGGATTGATTAGCTTTCCACTTAACAAAATATCATTTATCAATGCTTAGCGTTAATTTAGATTATACCTTGTATGTATACTTTTTATTTTCAGCTAAAAAATTAAGTAAACACTTTTACAGTTTATCTGTAGGGCTAGCTAGTTGAGGTAAGTCATTTTTAATGCCGAGGGCTTGTTTTATCATGATTTGTTTTACTGGTTTTATATTATCGAGTAACGACAAACCTATACCTCGTATCAGTTTTGCAGCACCTTGTTGAGGTGTAAAAACTTGCTTAATAGCTTCCATAGCGGTAATCATTTCTGCAGCTTCCGATTTACGCCAACGAGAATATTCATTTAATAAACGTGTAGTTAACCAAGGCTCATCGATTAATTTTTGTTGCTTCATTGTCGTTATTTTTTCGCTGATAAGTTGCGATAACGAAACAGCGTCTAATAAACCTAAATTAACTCCCTGCCCAGCTAACGGGTGAATAGTATGAGCTGCATCTCCTACTAAAGCTACGCGATCTTGGCTGAACGTTTGTGCCATGCGCATAGTTAACGGGTGAGTAAAACGGTCACTTTCTAAAGTGATACGGCCTAATTGTCCATCACTTGCTGCGGTTAACTCTTTCGAAAACTCTTCGGCTGTTAATGCGTTTAAACGCTGTGCATCCT
>Ga0209292_1006900_pt1 | contig 10988 bp, 9 predicted proteins | sample GOMGulsemesocosm_2_FD_184634 | JGI IMG/M metagenome (GOLD analysis project Ga0209292, IMG submission 184634) | Methane-oxidizing microbial communities from mesocosms in the Gulf of Mexico - GOM9C Gulf of Mexico (SPAdes) (version 2) | ecosystem: Environmental > Aquatic > Marine > Cold seeps...
TCAGCGTATTACTGAGCACGTGGATTTTTAGAAAGAACATGAACATCAGCCGGTCTCTGGAGCATCAAGCACTTCACGACTCCCTGACAGGAATATTAAATCGCCGCGGTTTAGTCGCCGCAATGCGAAATAACGCGGACGGCGTAGTGATTGCCTATTTGGACTTAGATCGCTTTAAATTGATTAACGATTTATGTGGGCATACCGTAGGCGATGAGCTGCTGATAAATCTCTCTAAAAGTATGAATGTATTATGTAAGAAAGCCAACTGTACTCTAGCGAGAGTAGGCGAAGATGAATTTGTAGTTTGGCAAAACAACCGATATGCGCTGGAAGGAATGCAAAAGATTTCTGAGCAATTGGTTGACCTTGTAGAAGAACATCACTTTCAATGGCTGGGGCAGAAAATGAGCCTAGGGCTGTCCGTTGGCTTAGCTGTAGGTCAAGCTAACTTCGAATTAACTGAACTGATTTCACGTGCTGATGCAGCGTGTCGTATCGCCAAAATTCCAGGCAATGCAAAAGTATCAAATTATGAAGAGTCCGATCCCGATTTATTAGAACTGAGGCGTCAAGAACGCTGGGCTGCACAAATTCCCAACATGATAATCGAAAATTCTTTTTGTCTGTACGGCCAAAAAATAATGTCACTGCAACAAGACTCTACACACAGTCATATTGAAGTGCTTTTAAGGGGACTAAATAGTGCGGGAGACATCATTCTTCCGGGGGCATTCTTGCCAGCAGCAGAACGATTTGGGCTTATGCCAAAAATTGATCTATGGGTGATCGAAACCCTACTGGATAGCAACCTCGATACTCAATCACACTTTTCGGTCAATATTTCAGCGCATACGCTAGCAGATAAAGCCTATTTGCCAGAGCTAGTACGGATAGTCGAGGAGTCTGGTAAAGCACATCAGTTGATCTTTGAAATTACCGAATCTGCAATTATGACCAGCATTGAAACCGCTCAAGAGTATATTAGCAACTTGAAAGCTCTGGGATGTCGCTTCTCTTTAGATGATTTTGGCAGCGGTTTTTCATCTTTTGCCTACTTGCGTGACCTCAAAGTGGATTACTTGAAGATAGATGGCAGTTTAATCAAAGTTTTAGGTCACAGGGATTCTGATACTGCACTTGTGCAAGCCATTGTCAGTATGTCACTATCATTGGGACTAAAAACCATCGCTGAATATGTCGAGACGCCCAAAATTGCCAATATACTGCAGCAGATGCAAGTGGATTTAGGGCAAGGTTTCGGGATGCACAAACCTGAACCGCTAGATAATCTACTCTTCTCTCCCGCAAAAATTCTTAAGTGTAGTTAGTCAGCCATTAAGCCGTATTCATTGATGTATTACTTTCACAATGACTTCATAAACTTTCCTGTACGCCCCAAAGAGTGCTGCGTTTTAAGAAAGCGCAGAGAAAACCTGGGGCTTATTCGCTAATACCTCAGACAACCGATAGAGTTTAATTACAAGCTCATTGTGTAGAACATAAAGGTCTGAGCATTAACTTAAATTAGCTATATAGTTGATGAACCGTATATTTTCTCAGAGCACCCAAACAAGACTTAACAGCGAGAAATAGCCAAGCTTTAGCTTATCGTTATAAGCTTGTCAGCTATGTTTTTAGCCGTAATAGTCACGCTGTCCACCCAGAAACTGGCGGCAGCGATGAGTAACAATATAAAGCATGACTTTTTAGAGTCGTACCGCTTAGTTCAATCCTCCGTTGCAATACTCTAAAAATCAGGCCTTAAAGAGACCCAAAACTTAGAGTAAAGGCGCAAATTTTACCTCTGATGGCCTCTGTCTCACTGTTACAAAGTCAAGTATCTGCTTTCAAGGCAGGCTATGCAAATGGTGATTATTTTCGTTTATAACATGCAAGATAAGGCGAGTAGACAGCTGTTTTCCGCGACGGCTGATACTAAGTTTGTGGTTGAGCTAGCACTGATGGAATCAGTACGAGGATCCAACAACGACTTTTTTTAAGCGCTAATTTAGAACAAATAGGCGTTAAGTCACGCACAGATATAGCATTAACTGAAGATAGCTATGACCCCAGAGTATCAGTCTGGTTTAAACAGGCGCTAGAATCAGAACCGCTAATTGCCGACAGAGAAGATCATATAATTCATCGCAGTGACAGTGATAGGATGCCGATAGACAACCCTTGGGGCTTTAATACACAAGCACCTGAGCACACGTATAACCGAGGGCAATTATATAATTTATTGGTCTCTCAAGGAACACTCTCTGCTGAGGAGCGTTATAAAATTAATGAGCACATGATTCAGACGATCATCATGCTTGAACAATTCCCTTTCCCTAAACATTTACAGAATGTACCGGCAGTTTCCTGTGGTCACCACGAAACGATAGATGAAATAGGCTACCCCCGAGGGTTAAAGCAAGAGGAGATGCCAGCCACCGCCCGGGTGTTAGCCATCACAGATATTTTTGAAATACTGACCGCCGCCGACAGACCCTACTAAAAGGCAAAGTCTTTGTCCGAGCACTGGTAATCATGGATAGAATGAGAGATAACCAGCATATCGATAGCGATTTATATGCCCTCTTTATCTCCAGCGGGGTGCACTTAGAGTATGCAAGGAAATATTTAACTCACGCCCAACTAGGGAAGTAGATATATAGTGCTACATTATGATTAATCGGAGAATTCATACTTTCATTAAGCGAAACCATAGTGGCATCATGAGTGTTAAATTTTTCAGAAACGCTACATGTTGATGTTAAGTTTAGTGAAAGTGATATCGTTTTATTCTGTTAACGTGTTTTCTCTCATTGAAACCTTCGCTTCACCAATAATCACTTTACTCGAATGAATAACCACAAGTGCGATTAAAGCACCAATTACCCAATCAGGCCATGCGGCCTCTAATTTACTAACCAAAACGGCGGATATCAATACGCCTATATTCGCCAGCATGTCGTTACGTGAGCATACCCAACTCGCTTTTAAGTTAACGTCACCTTTTCTGAATTGATACAGCATGGCAAAACAAATCATATTGATGATCAATGCGAATAAGCCAATCGTAACCATCAGGTCAGACTGCGGTTCACTCCCTTGAAATATGCGCCTAATCACATCGAAAATAATTAATAGACCTAATGACAGCTGCAAATAGCCGTTTAGTAATGCTGCGCGGCCTTTATGATATAGACTTCTCCCCACAGCATACAAACTCAGGGAATAAACGGCAGCATCAGCAAGCATATCCAGCGAATCTGCTAATAAGCCACTGGAATTAGCCAATAAGCCCGCTACAAATTCGACGATAAACATGATGAAGTTAAGAATTAGAACAATGATCAGTAATTTTCTTTCGGCAGCTGTTTCTGCTTTACCGGCACAGCAATTTGACATAATAAGGAATATTCTCTTTTGCTAATGTATAGATAGCGGCATCATAAACCTTCCAGTAACAGTAAGGTCAAGTGTTATGAAAATCAGCCAACTTGCTAAATTAGCCGATGTGCCAAACAAGACAATTCGATACTATGAAGATATTGATTTACTGCCAAAAGCCACTAGGGATTACAACGGCTATCGAGAGTACAATCGCGCTGATGTCGAACCCCTGATATTTATCAGGCGTTGTCGGGAGCTAAAGATACCACTGGAACAAATTAAAACCTTGATCCAAGTGCAATCCGATAAAGATTCATCTTGTGAAGAAGTGGACTCACTTATTGAGCAACAATTAAGTAAAGTGCGGCAAGTGATTTCAGAATTAACGCTGCTGGAGAAGAGCCTGTTTAAACTATCTAATTCATGCCCAAATGATAAAGTTGGCGATTGTCAAATATTGAAGAATTTGCATAAAATAAATACCTGAACATATGCCTCCATGTACGCAGGAGTCCTTTAAACACTGAATAACAGCCCTATATTAGTTATTCTTCGTACAGCAATAAAAATCTCTGAATTCTATAATACAATTTCAGATAGTGTTTAATTTCCAAATTGAAGATTATTGTTTATCAGCCCTACACACTGGTTATAGTTATGCTGATACGCATAAAGCAGCTCATTCATTGAGGTTAATCCAATGAGAACAAGGTTAACATCGCCGTTCGATGCTCTTTTTTTTACTGTTTGGGCATTACTGCTCTTACCGTTAGAGGCTGCTAGTTCTGAACGCAAAATAGGAATGATTGCAATGGAGCAAATTCTCTATGGTTTTGAAAATGATCAAGGAGAAAAAACGGGAGCCCTATACGATTTGTTAGTAGAAATCAGGAAAACGAGTGGTATTGGCTTACCCGTAGTCATACAACCTGCCAAACGTCTCTTGGCTACGATGTTTAGAGGGCAAAAAAATTGCACTGCCGTCATCGACTCACCCGATGTTATTAATAGTCTAGACGTTATAGAACCTATAGGTTACACATTAGCCGCTGGAATATTACCCGTCGCTGGAATAAAGTTAAAAGAGTACTCTAGCCTGAAAAAAATAAAAATAGCTGTGCCATTAGGCATTGTTTTTGATGATAAATTCCATTCAGACAAGACGTTAAATAAAGTGAGTACCCCCAAGTATATAAATGGCATAAGAATGATGAAGCTGGGTCGTGTAGAGGCTGTTGCAGGAGCCGTCTCTGTCTTAAAATTTATCGCCAAGCAGGAGGGCCTAAGTCATCATTTTTTTGATGAACCTTTAATTTTTACTGAGTCGGACCTTTATCTCGTCTGCAGTTTTCAGTTAAATAATAATGAACGAAATACATTACAACAGGCAGTCATAAAATTGAGGTCAAGTGGTAAGGTACAAGGCATTTTTAATCGCTATTTTAGCGTTGCAAACTAAGTTGTGAAATCGCTGCTTTTTACACTTCATACATCCCCCCAAATAGACAAGTAAAACCCATCGCTTATTTAGGGAATACTTAAAGTATGCTTGGTATTGTTTAATTAATCACAATGACATAGAAAGCTAATAGAGGCGATACTAGTCTCGAGCAGAACATTCCCAATAGATCTAATTTGAATAGACATTGTTAATTAAGTGGCACATTCATTGCTTCCTTATATTTTTTAGCCCTTGGAAGGACCCAGCAATGCAGATCAACAACGCCACTACAAGCCTCACCCTGCAAAAACAGTCACTTAGCAGCGAGAGCAGCGGTAAAAACTTGCCGCTAACAGCACAATCTTCCACGTCAAATAGCTCTTTTCAACAATATGATCTGCACAACATTTCAGCTACAGAGGTCGATCAGCTAGCAGAAAAACTCAGAAAATCAGGCGATTATGATGTTCGCAGCATTTTGATGCTAGAAACGCATGGCGAAAAATTTCAATCACACGTGAGTATCAATGGTGGCCGAGAATTTGATGCCAGCGCGAAAAAAGATCTTTTAGGTTTAACAGAAGAAAAAATTGAAATGAGTAGACAGCTAAATGAGCCTGCTGATTTAGCAAAAGGGTTACTAAAACTTTTACAACAAATTGATGTGTCCAGATCAATGCCAAAAGAAGGTTTATTTGCATGATGAGACAGCTAATTGCAATAATTTCACTGTCATCCCTAAAGCACCTCTTTTAGTCTCTGCGCTGAACAATAGCGTTCTTTAAACCGGCCTTGTAAATGGGAATCAGATGAGCATAGCTATTCATTAAGGGCGAGGTGAACTCGATTACGACCAGCTCGTTTCGCCTGATACAAAGCCGTATCCGCAGCCCTTAATAAGCCTTCAACATCCTTATAGACATTTCTATCCAATACGGCTACCCCAGCACTAATCGACACGTAATTTAAAGGCGACTGTTCATGTGGTATTTTGAGCGAGGCCACCAAACTACAGACTTGTTCAGCTAAGTAACGCCCAGTGTCGGCATCTGTGTCAGGCAATATGAGTAAGAATTCCTCACCACCATAACGGGCAGCAAAATCTTCTGCACGTTGAGCAGCCCCTTTAATGACATGAGCGACTTCTTGTAGGCACTTATCCCCTCTTTGATGACCATACTGATCGTTATAGCTCTTGAAGTAGTCAAGATCTAGCATCACTAAAGTCAGAGACCTATCATGACGACACGCACGAGCCCATTCATTACCGAGAGTAACGTCCAAGTTACGTCGATTGGCTAGTTTTGTAAGCTGATCTGTATTCGATTCTTTTTTTAATTTTAGTTGGGCTTCTTCAGTATAACTGAGTAAAGAAAACACCCCGCTGATCACACTAAAAGCAGGCCAAATTATTTGTGATGATATAACGGTTCGACTGAAAACTTCGGGAGCTAACTCTAATAATAATGTACGGGAAACAACGATTATCGCCATACAAAAACATGCGTAAGCCAAAATAACGTCAGATGGGTTTCTGTTTTTTTTGATATTGATAAACAGATACCCAACAATACTTAAAGCGATAGGCACAAAAAAAGCACTCACATGAAAAACACTGGTGAGCTCACCTACACTGATAAAATATGCCAGAAAAGAGCAATTAACAAAAAATACCGCCAACAAAGGTATTAGTGGTAAAGCCAACTCGCAGCGCTTAAAACTAAAAACCACCAAACCCCAAATAAATGCAGCGGAGAGGGTTACCGATAAAATTTGCAGAGGCACATTGATATCGAATACATATAAAAACCAACTGATGAAATTTACAAAAAAAGCCACGATAAAAAAGCGGATAGATTTCTGCTTACCTTCAGGATCACTGACTCTTGTCCCCGAAAAAGCCAAAATCAAATTTATTAAAGCCACGGTTAGAAAATAGGCTTGTGCTGTTGTCATTAACTTCACTCAGAGATTTATTATTAGAAAACACTTATTTATGCTTAATCCAGCGATATGATACTGAGGATGTAATACATAGCAAACACATTAGATAAAATTAGTGACAACATTATGATTTCTGTTACTTCTGCACGATAAAATCCCCACAGTCTTCGTTTATGCCTCAAATATAGGGAGTCGTCTTGGCAGGAAACATAGGTTTTATTGGAAGTGTATCTTTTGTGAAATGAGGATTAGCCTCCGACCAATAGGCCCCTAAATCGAGTGATATTGACGGCCATATAAACGTTTTTTTGCCGCTTCGTATATATTCAACGCAAAATTAAGTTTCTGTAGCAGGGTAGGTTGTTAGATGTTTTTCTAAATGCGTTGCTATGTCCTGAGTTGCATCGGCCATATACATCTTCTGGTGTTTGACCTTTTTTGTCTGTTGCATGTGAGTCAGCACCGAACTAAATCAGTACTTGGATCACTTTCGTATTTTTAGCCGTCTATTCCTCGTCGCTAATAGTCTATACTTAAAGTCCCGTATTATTTTATAGTACTGAAAACTATGATGATGAATAAATACTTCGCCCTCTGCTGGATTACTATACTGTGCTTAAGCGCGCCATTGGTAGTGATGGCAAAACAGCCACTACGAATATTAGCCTGGGAGGGCTACGTCACTCAGGAAGAGCTGCGAGAGGTCAATTTAATACTGGAACAAAAAGGTTATGATTACCAAGCTGTATTAGTTGAGCCCTACGCCGAAGGCGCAGAGCAGATGTTCAACTTAATCAGAACTCACAAAGTGGATATTACTTTTCTGACGCTATTTTTTATTCGCATGGAGAGCGAGCAGACAGCCAAGCTTTTACAGCCAATTAATATCAAATCTCCCCGGTTATCCAATTATGCTGACCTACTCCCTAGCCTAACCCACTTGTCAATGGGACTTAATGCCGCCGGCTCTCCACTCTACATTCCATGGGGTGGCGGCATATATGGCTTTTATATAGACAGGAATAAAGTGGCAGCTAAGGATATCCCCCGCTCGGTAAAGGATCTTTGGTTACCTCGCTGGGTCAACAAATTCTCGCTCAACAAAAGTCAGGAGTGGTATAACATCGGTTTGAGCTTAATGAGTTTGAATCAACCTCCTTTTTATATCTACCACCTAGCGCAAATGCAAAATCGCCGAGAAATGCGTACCAACATAGATCCAAAGGGAGAATTACAACAGAAATTGAGTAAATTGTATGCCAGTGCCGGTGGTTTTTGGGAAGCATCTCCTGAGTTTAAACCGAATTTCAGCATCATCAGCAGCTGGGGGCCGGAAATTGTCCGTGAAAATAACAGTGGCGGTAACTGGCAGTTGATTCAGTTTAAAGAGGGCCATATGGCTTGGCTGGACACTATCAACTTTGTCAAAGGCCTTAATGGAAAAAAACTGGAGGCGGCTGAAGTTTTTGCCAATTACTACATAAGTAAGAAAGTGCAAAGCAGAATAGTTAAACAGTTATCTATGGTGGCAGCACACTCAAAGGTGGAAGCTAATAGCTCCTTAGGCAATCCCAGAGAGCTTTTTCGAGCGCACATGTTTGTTCCTCCCTACGATAAAGTGACTTACAATGCGATGAAACAAATGGCCGATAGGGCCCGCAAAGTCACCAAAGAAAATAGGCAGTAGTAGAGGCCGAAAAAACATCACGTTAGGGGGTAAATGGGGAATAAGTTAAGTAACTACAATCTAGAGACTAACTTTCACGCATCGATAGTTACGTTTTCATACTTCCAATTCCAACCAATAGCGTTTTGGTACTGGACAGTTATAACGGCCCCTGACCCTACATGCGATAACAACTTTATTTTTTGTAACATTGCAGGTTAAACTGAATTCTTTGTGCAATATAATGACGAATCAAAATAGCGACTCGCCTTAAGCAAAATCCATAGTAACCACTATACGTCTATCATTCTTAGGAACTGCGGGAGATCTGTGTACTATTCCCGACCCTTCATTGTTAAACCAACCGTCGCCTTTTAACAATACAACATCGCTTTGCTTAACCTGCTGGATATTGGCAGGATCAGTATATATCCCTGATTTATCATCACCCAATCCCATATTCCCCGTGCCTAATTTGCTGCGATCAACATCACTGTTATAAAGCCATTGTGTGCCCGGGCCGCTATAGGTACAAACTAAGCGGCAACCTAGCCTGTCTATATGAAAGCGCGGACACATAGCCCGATCTAATACCTGCAACCTCAAACCAACCTCATCGAGATCAAAAAGGTAAGAATACATCTCCATTAACAAAACGAGATCTTCCACAAAAGCTGATTGATCTGTTAATTGTGGCAATGAAGATGTGATTGACTGTAGGCATTTTTCAGGGTTAATAACAGTGCGTAAATTAAAATTCGGATGCCCCTCAAGTAATTCCCGACAATAATTATCCACTTTTTTAGATTGGGATCGCTGTAGCACTACTAAATTAACCTGATCATCATAAATCTTTGTCATCACCTCAGGAGACTTGCCTGTTATGCCGTTTTCTTTGCTTTGAATATCAACAAAATTTACCTGACTTGTTACTTGTTCTAGCGTACTCACCATAGCTCTCTTCTTCATTTAATTAGTTTCCATCCAAACACAAATGCCTACTGTGAACACCTCACTGGCTCAATCTGCACACCACTAGATAGAGTTATTTGGAACAACCAAACGCCCCTATCTAGCCGTGCACATCTAGAACCATTGCGTCGTTCTCGATACGGCCATGTTTCTGGATGAAAACTAGTTAGTTTCCATCCAGAAACAAATGCTGATGGTAATCGTGCAACTGGGTTAAGCAGCTCACCAATAGCTAGGTATATTTAGAATAACGAAATACCCATCTCTAGCAGTATCCCTGTCTGATCATTGAACCAACTTCGCTATGGGCTCGTTTCAGGATGAAAAATAGTGACATTATATTATTGCCTCGCTGTAATATGTTATGTTATAACATTTCAAACATATTTGGTCTACTTTTTGTGTAGATAAGCCTTGAATAACGATTATAGACGGGAGAAACCACTCGATGAGCAAGGCATATTTTCAAAGTATCGAAAGCAGCCCCCTAACCATAGGCCCCCTCTGACAGAAGCAATGGAAAATTTAAATTTTAATACACAAGGGTTAATTCCCGTCATTGCGCAGGATCTAGAGACTCAAAAGTGCTAATGCAGGCTTGGATGAACCGCGAGGTTGTACAGAAGACGCTATATGCGAAGCGCATGATCTACCGGTCTCGAAGTCGTCATTGCTACAGGGAGAAAGGGGCGACGAGTGGCCCTATACAGTCTGTATGACTGTTTGATAGCGATGTTATTCTATGTCAAGTGAAGCAGCTAGGCGCTGCTTGTCTCACCGGCCGCCCCACTTGTTTCTATCTTGAAGTTGAGATGCAACAGCAGCAAGTTAGCGTTATTGGAGAGGCCCGCCTACCCTTAAAGCAGCCATAAACAGAATATCCCTAGTTCCAATTAACTTTTAATGTCAAAGAAGATGCTGCACAGTAGTATCAAATAGACGCTGCCAATATAACGAAGATGACAATGGGTTTAAAAAGGGCTGAATACCGTTGTTAGCTATTAGAAATAAACAGAAGGTCACCTAATATGTTACGAAAAAATCCATCTGATATAAGCCCTATTGTGGCAAAAACGGCTTTTATCGATCCCACCGCCATTGTCTGCGGCAATGTGATTATCGAAGAGAATGTATTTGTCGGGCCTTATGCCGTTATTCGTGCCGATGAAATAGATGCCGCTGGAAATATGGAGCCAATCATTATCCGCCGAGATTCCAACATCCAAGATGGTGTCGTTATCCACTCTTTATCTGGTGCTGCAGTGACCGTCGGCCAACGGACATCTATCGCTCATCGCTCTATTATTCATGGTCCCTGCGAAGTGGGTGATGATGTTTTTATAGGCTTTAACACTGTAGTATTTCGGTCACATATCGGTAATGGCTGCGTTATTCGTCACAATTGCGTTATTGAAGGTTTAGAGCTACCCGCTCAGATGCATGTGCCATCCATGTCCAACATTGATCCAAATTTCGACCTAGGAAGACTAGAAAAAGTACCTAGTAATTACTCCACTTTTTCCAAATCCGTGGTTGCTGCCAATCAGCGCTTAGTAAAAGGATATAAGAAATTAGCCA
>Ga0209292_1006903_pt1 | contig 10984 bp, 11 predicted proteins | sample GOMGulsemesocosm_2_FD_184634 | JGI IMG/M metagenome (GOLD analysis project Ga0209292, IMG submission 184634) | Methane-oxidizing microbial communities from mesocosms in the Gulf of Mexico - GOM9C Gulf of Mexico (SPAdes) (version 2) | ecosystem: Environmental > Aquatic > Marine > Cold seeps...
GAGGGTATTGTAAACGGCTATTGTGTGTAGCATTAGCGCCTCGTCTTTTTACTACTCGCCTCTGACAATAATTCGTTGATAGCCCTCTTTATAGGAGGGGAGCGCAAGCGGTGGTATCCAGTTTATAAACATATCTTGATAGGCTTTTGTGTTGCGGTGTTGCTCTATAATAAGGTTTATTGCCGCGATTGCCGCTTTGCCCGCGCTGTTGTTGGAGCAGGCTATATATGCCTTCACAAAAGAAGTAGACTCAGCTATAGGCTCTATGCTTATGTTGGCGGCAATGTTTTGTGAGCGATTTACATAGTAGCTGATAAAGGGCAGTTCTATGGTCAGATCTATTTTTTGTGTCTGTAGCATTTGCATGAGTTCTGCAGTGGTAGTGGTCTCATCCAAATTATTAACTTGCTGTGAATATAGCGATAAAATATCGTTAATCGAGTCGCCGAATGAGCGGTGGATATTTAATCCAATAGTCAGTGCAGACGATTTTGAGAGTAGTTTTTCCAGTGAAATAATGCCTGCTACACGCGCACTTTTTAAGATAGATTTTAGCTTTGGGTTATTATTGGAATAGTGCAAATTATGGCTAGGTAAAACTGAGACAGGTGTTGAAAATATCATCAGATCTTCACGGCCTTTTTTGCTGGTCATTGCGCTGCAAACGAGCGCTTTCAATTTGAAATCCCGCATAATACGGATACCGACGGATTGATATTCACTATGGGAGTATTGTTCTAGATGGCTCTGTAAAAAGTGGTAAACTTGATCTCCCATACCTTTATCTTTGAATATACCTTTATCGATAAAAACGGGAGGCAGTTGGTATTTTGCCCATTTAATACTAGGTATAGCATGGGTGTTAAAAGAGAGGGAAGTCAGTATGCAAAAGCCTAAAAACCACTTTATTAAATATACGCCTTTCTTAATTAATGGAGATATTGAAGCTTCCATTGAATCACCTATTGTCCAGTGTAAACTTTAGCGGTATTGATAAGTTCGCCGTTTGTCTTACTTTTGTCGGATTTAGATACTTGCTTTAATATGATCAATTGGTGAGAGTTAATTTTCAGTTAATAAATAATAAAATAAACAATCACTCGATTCAATCTTAATATTTCAGTATTAGTTTAAAACACATGTATAAATGAAAGAGCTTGAGAAATAGAGAAGGGGGGTAAAAAGCAGGTTGCGTAATAAAAGCCCTCAGTTAAGAACTGAGGGCTTTTGTCGATATTATTACAAGCTATCTTGGTATGCTTTAGCTGCTGCTTCTATCGCTTGTTTAGCAGCGGCGGCATCGCCCCATTCTTCTACTTTTACCCACTTGCCTTCTTCAAGGCCTTTGTAGTTTTCAAAGAAATGTTTGATACGAGCAAGTTCTAGCTCAGGAAGATCTTTAAGATCTTGAACGTCTTTGTAGGCTTTGCTTAACTTGTCGTGTGGTACAGCCACTAGCTTAGCGTCTTCGCCTGCTTCGTCAGTCATATTTAAAATGCCAACGGGGCGGGCGCGAATAACAGAACCTGGGATCACTGGGTATGGGGTAATGACTAAAACGTCTAATGCATCGCCATCATCAGCTAGAGTGTTGTTGATGTAGCCGTAGTTTGCAGGGTAAAACATAGGCGCAGCCATGAAGCGGTCAACAAAGATAGCGTCTTCGTCTTTTTCAATTTCATATTTAACAGGCGAGCTTTCAGCTGGAATTTCAATAATGACGTTAATGTCGTTAGGTAAATCGCGACCTGCTGATACTTTTGCAAAACTCATGTTGTGTTCCTTAATTTTAAAATAAAAATGTTAAAAAGAAATAAAGACTTCTGCATAACCTAGTGAGCGGCGATAAGGCAAAGGTTAAATTAGTCACTTGTACTAGTGTTTAATCTTCGCGAATCAAGTGTCGGCGTTATGCTAAACTCTTATGTTAATCTTTCTTTTCTATAACAGTCTCGATGCGCTGATGATACTCCATCAACACTTCTACTTCTTTTTTCGAGCCAAGTGCAACAGACACACGCTCGTGAATATCTTTAGGTTCTACATCTAAAATATCACTGTAACAGTTGGTCGCGATGCCGCCGGCTTGCTCTATTAGCATGCTCATTGGGTTTCCTTCGTACATTAGACGAAGCTTGCCTGGCTTTTGCGGTACACGGGCATCCCAAGGGTAAATAAAGATTCCTCCGCGAGTAAGAATGCGGTGAATTTCCGCGACCATCGCAGCGACCCAACGCATGTTGAAATTCTTACCGCGGACACCGTCAACACCTTCTAAAACATCATCAATGTAAGAGCGCATGGCAGGCTCCCAGTGGCGATAATTAGACATGTTGATGGCAAACTCTTGGGTCTCCTGCGGGATCATAACTTTTTCACGGGTCAGTAAGAAATCGCCGGTTTCCGATAAGGTAAACATGCTGACGCCATTGCCCGTGGTTAGCACTAACAAGGCAGAAGGACCATAGAGTACGTAACCTGCTGCCAACTGCTTGCGACCTTTTTGTAAGAAGGGTGCTTCGTCGTGATATCCTTGCGCAGGGTCTGCTTCTAAGATAGAAAAGATAGTGCCGACTGTGACATTGATGTCGATGTTTGAGGATCCATCTAGCGGATCAAAAACGACCAGGTATTTGCCATTAGGGTTCGCCAGTACGGGTTCACTTTCCTCTTCAGAGGCAAGTCCTGCAACGGTTAAGTGGCTCAGTAAATATTTCTTTATTATTTCATTGGAAATAACATCGAGTTTTTTCTGAGTTTCCCCTTGTACATTGACATCAGTGGTAGCACCTAATACTCCTGAAATCGCACCTTGGCGAAGTTTTAGAGTAATTTCTTTACAAGCGACCATTAACGTAGCGATTAAATCCGTTAATTCTTCGTCAGTTTGTTCCTGTCGCAAAAACTGGCTGAGCAGTTGCATGGTAAATTTACCTTTAAGGTTGAGGAATATGCGCGTAACTCCTGAGTGTTCACAGCGATATTAGAACGCTCATTACGCCTAAGGCGTTTTGGAATTGTTCACATGTTCCTTATTTATTTGCGGCGTATTTTACGCGAAGCGGCGCTAAAAATCACACATAGCTGTTAAAAACGCACATAAATATTCACTTATTAGGGCTTTTAAAGGGAATTAAGTAAATTCTAGCCTAGTGGGGTGCAAATTTTGTTGTATCATAGCGCCTTTGAATTTTTAAGCTATTAGACCAAAGCCCTAATGTTGCATGCCATGCCGTGATGAAAGAGGCAGTTGAGCATGAGAAATTTAGGTTCAATGTTCGGGTTCTGATCGCACAACTTTAAAAGGAAATAGTACGTGCATATTCACATTCTAGGTATTTGCGGGACCTTTATGGGCTCAATGGCCATACTGGCACGTGAGCTAGGTCATAAAGTGACAGGTTCAGATGCAAACGTCTATCCGCCAATGAGTACTCAGTTAGAAGCGCAGGGCATTGAGTTAATGAGTGGCTACAAGGTGGAGCATTTAAAACCGGCCCCAGATTTAGTCGTTGTGGGTAATGCGCTATCACGTGGTAACCCTGCGGTTGAGTACGTACTCAATACAGGCCTTGCCTACACCTCTGGTGCGCAATGGTTAAAAGAGCATGTATTACAAGATAAGTGGGTACTGGCCGTTTCTGGAACGCATGGAAAAACCACCACAGCGTCGATGCTTGCATGGATTCTTGAATACGCCAATATGCAACCGGGCTATTTGATCGGCGGTATTCCCGCTGATTTTGAGGTATCGGCTAGATTGGGCGGATCACCTTTTTTTGTGCTGGAAGCGGATGAGTACGACACGGCCTTTTTTGATAAACGCTCTAAATTTGTCCATTACATGCCGCGTACTTTAGTGATTAATAATCTGGAATTTGATCACGCGGATATCTTTCCTGACTTAGCGGCGATTCAACGACAGTTTCATCATTTGTTGCGTGTCGTGCCTCAAGAAGGCCAAATCATTTACAACGCGGATCAAAGCAGTATCAGTGAAGTGCTTGAGATGGGGTGTTGGAGTGATGTGCAAGGCGCTGGCGCTCAAGCATCAGCTGGAGATTGGAGTTTTGAATTGTTGAGCGATGATGGCTCGCAATTCACTTTATCATATAAAGGAGAAGTACAAGCGCGCATCCATTGGCGTTTAAGCGGTTTGCACAATGTTTATAATGCCATGATGGCCTTAATCGCTGCGCGCCATGTGGGTGTCGATATTGAACATGGAGCTGTTGCTTTATCATCATTTCAAGGTGTGAAAAGGCGCATGGAATTTTTGGCAAAGGTGAAAAATACTTGTGTTTATGATGATTTTGCCCATCATCCAACAGCGATTAAAACGACCTTAGATGGCATGCGTAAAAGCGACCAGCAGCAACAGATCATTGCAGTGATTGAGCCCAGATCTAATACCATGCGTTTAGGAGCGCATCAACAACATTTAATGCAGTCAGTGGTTGATGCAGATGTGGTTATTTGGTATCAGCCTGAGGGGTTAGACTGGCAACTAGATGCGCTGATTAATAGTGTTGCTATAGAGAACACGCTCATGTTTGTCTTGCAAAATATTGATCATTGTATTGATGCTGTTGTACAAAATATGGATGAGACGAAATTGAGCTCTGTGGTGATCATGAGTAACGGTGGCTTTGGTGGTATTCACCAAAAATTGGTTTCACGTTTACAAACTGATGCAAAATTAGAGGTTTCAGATGTCTAAATACAAGCAGCGCATTACCCTTGCGATCACCGGAGCTTCTGGCGTGCAATACGCTATGCGCTTACTTGAAATACTGGTTAAACAAGACGTGCAAGTGCTGTTATTGGTCTCTAAAGCTGCGCAAGTTGTCGCTGCCACTGAGACCGATTTAAAGCTCTCTGGCAAGATTGAGGTACAGCAAGCGTATTTGAGTGAGCGGTATCAAGCTAAAGAGGGGCAGATACTGGTCTTTGGTAAAGAGCAGTGGATGGCGCCTGTCGCATCGGGGTCGGGCTCACCTAATACCATGGTGGTTTGTCCTTGTAGTACCGGATGTTTGTCGGCAATAGCGACAGGTGCAAGTAACAACTTGATTGAACGCGCTGCTGATGTGGTGCTTAAAGAGCGCAAAAAGCTTATATTAGTGCCACGTGAAGCGCCGTACAGTGAAATACACTTAGAACATATGCTCAAACTGACACGCATGGGCGCAGTTATTTTGCCCGCCAGTCCTGGGTTTTATCAAAATCCTGCAACAATTGAAGATTTGATTGATTTTGTGGTGGCTAGAATTTTGTCGCAAATAGGTCTTGAGCAAGATTTAATGCCCGCTTGGGGTCAACAATATTTTAATGAGACCACTGTATAACGTAGCGAATATCGCTATGCAAAAGTCTCTAAAAGAAGTGAGAAATAAATAATGGCTAAGATTTTGGCCCTAGACACCTCGACTGACGCCTGTTCAGTGGCGTTAGAAGTTGATGGTGAGCGCAGCGAAATATTCAAAGTAATTCCGCGCAAACACACCCATGAATTATTGCCAATGATAGAGAAAATACTGGTACAAGCTGAGCTTAAAGTTGCGCAGCTTGATGCGATTTCTTTTGGTCGTGGCCCCGGCTCTTTTGCGGGCATTCGCATTGCGACAGGGGTTGCGCAGGGTTTGGCTTTTGCTGCGGACCTGCCCGTGATTCCTGTTTCTTCACTGGCGGCGCTTGCACAAGGTTATTATCGTGAAAGCAATGACAGTGAGAGCATTATTATCAGCGCCTTTGATGCGCGTATGGATGAAATCTATTGGGGTGGTTACAAAATTGTAGATAGACAAGCGGTTGTTGAAATTGCAGAATGCGTCAGCGCTCCTGAGCAGTTAATGATTGCCGATGGTGCTCAGTACATCGCACTGGGTAGCGGCTTTAACTACAGTGAGAAAATGCCGTTTGAGGAAACGCAGTTTAAGTTAATTAATCGTGATGTGTACCCACACTCATTAGATATTGTCACTATTGCCAGTGCGCAATATGCATTGGGGAATACAGTTTGTGCAGAGGATGCTCAACCGGTGTATCTACGCAACCAAGTCACATGGAAGAAAAAGGATCAGCAGTAAATGGAATGGATTCACGTTTTTGGTTTGGCGGTGATACAAGGCCTGACAGAATTTTTACCGGTATCAAGCTCGGCGCATTTAATTCTCCCTTCACAGTTGCTTAACTGGCCAGATCAAGGGTTAGCATTTGATGTCGGTGTGCATGTAGGCACATTAATAGCGGTGGTCTTCTATTTTCGTAAAGATGTCGGCAACATGTTATGTGCTTTCCTTAACTCTTTACGCGGTCGGGAATCGGTGGATGGGAAAACAGCTTGGTTTATTATTGGGGCCACAATACCGGCGTTAATCAGCGGTTTTCTGTTACATGATTTAATCGATCACTTTGGTCGATCTTTGTTGGTGATTGCTGCAGCAACGATGATTTTTGGTGCGCTATTATGGTTTGCTGATACGCGTGAAAACCCGCAAAAAAAACTGTCTGAACTGACCTTAAAGGAAGCTTTATTGATTGGCTTTGCGCAAGCGTTAGCACTTTTTCCGGGTACATCTCGCTCAGGTATTACCATGACTGCTGCTTTAATGGCCGGTTTTTCGCGTGATGCAGCGGCGAAATTTTCTTTCTATTTATCCATTCCCATTATATTGGCAGCTGGTAGCTATAAAGGGTTGGAACTGGCAAGTTCGCAGCTGTTAGTGCGCTGGGATATGGTTATCTCTGGGGTCGTGCTCTCAGCTGTGGTCGCTTTTACCTGTATCCATTATTTTCTTATCTGGTTGGAAAAGGTCGGCATGCTGCCGTTTGTTATCTACCGGTTTATTTTAGGGCTAGTTTTGTTGGCCGTGTATTTTAGTAGTGTTTAATGTTGAATAATGATCTTTCTTCTATCGTAAAAGTGGCTGCAGCGCACGGTGCTCTGCAAAACCACGCACAACAATTGGCCGATAGCTTAAATTTGCCTTATGTGAAAGTGATTGCCGATCCTAAAAAGAGCGGGCACTCTCATCTTTTATACATCACCGATAAAGGTGTGCAATTACAGCAGTGCGGTAAAAAAGCACCGGGACCAGTGTGGGTCGATTTTGTTACAGGTTCAGTTGCCCATAGACGTAAGTTTGGTGGCGGATCAGGGCAGATGATTGCCAAGGCCGTAGGCCTCAAATCAGGGGTGCGCCCGAGTGTTTTAGATGTAACAGCTGGTTTAGCTAAAGATGCTTTTGTGCTCGCGACTTTAGGTTGTCGGGTGCAAATGATAGAGCGCTCGCCAATCGTGCATGCATTACTGGCAGATGGTTTAATGCGTGCTGAACTTAACATTGAAATTATGGATATTATTGATCGTTTGCAGTTGCTGCATGGCAATAGTATTGATCTGATGCAGCAGTGTGAAACACCACAAGTTGTCTATGTAGATCCAATGTTTCCGCACAATACAAAAAGTGCATCTGTGAAAAAAGAGATGCTGATTTTTCGTGAAATTGTCGGTGATGATATGGATGCAGGTACTTTGTTAGCTCAAGCATTAGAAACTGCAGAGGCAAGAGTTGTCGTTAAAAGGCCGCGTAAAGCGCCTATCATTGAAGTGACAGGGTTAAACTTAAAGCCGAGTTATGCGCTTGAAGGCAAATCTAGTCGCTATGATATTTACGCCTTAAAAAAATTGCACTAACACGGCGTTTATTACCGTTATAGTAATCTATAAACCCACCCATCTACTAGTGATAGATGGGCACTGAGTGAGCCGCAATTTAGCTTTTAGTAGGCACTTCTATACGCAATAAGTTATCTTCTTTTAACAGCGTATTTAGTCCCTCACTGTGCTCTATATTGACTCGATCAATACAGATGCTTAAGGTCTTGTCTATTTCTCCTTGTTCATCAATTAAATGCGAGGTTAGTAGTGGGAAGTGTTGACACAGTGCTAGCAATGCTTCACCGACGTTGACAGCGACGAGTTCTACATGGGCAACCTGCTCAGTATATTGTTGCAGTTGTAATGGGATTTCAATAGTAATGTTTTTCATTTTAGCCTCTTTCAATAGTGATGAATTAAGAGAAATCAAAATCATCAATGAGTTGACTTTTCGCAGTGTGCTAAGGGCGCTGAAATAAGCTTTAAACCGCTATCCATATTCAATGTTATCACTGTAGAGATAACACTTCACTTAGCGCCTCTTTTAGGCTTGGGTACTTAAATTTAAACCCGGCCCTGATCAATTTTTGTGGTTCTATCCTCTGCCCAGTGGTGACTAACCTGGACATTTCTCCCAGCATGAGTTGTAGGCAAAAGCTGGGTACGATTAAAAACCTGGGCCGGTGCAGCAGATGGGCCAAAGTCTTAGTAAATTCGGTGTTAGTCACTGGAGTGGGACTCGATAGATTGAACACACCTTCAAGTGGCTTGTCATCGCTCAGTTGAGGTGTACTGTCATCGATCAAGAAAAGTAATGCGTTGATCATATCCTCAATATGTATCCAAGACATGTATTGAGTGCCGCAACCCAATCTAGCGCCTAGGCCGAGTTTAAAGCTGGGAAGGAGTTTGGGTAAAAAACCTCCAGTGGGATGAATAACTAAGCCCGTTCTAACGATACACACCCGCACATTGCTATTACTCAACTTGAGTGCTTGACTCTCCCACGCTTCGCACAATATATGCGTGTATTCAAGGTGCGCTTTGCTCGTCTCCGTGAGGATGCGAGCTTTGCCATCGCCATACCAACCAATGGCGGACCCGCTGATGATTGCTTTGGGGAACTGCTTGCGTCGTTGTATCCAAGAGATTAAATTATGAGTTAAATCCACACGACTGACCCATAATTTTTTTTTCTGAGCATTGCTCCAGTGATGTTCAGCGATCGGCTCTCCGGCAAGATTGATCACATAGTCGATAGTATCTGAGTCGGATATCTGACTGAGTTTTTCTACAAGATGAACACCATTGGCTATATTACCTTGGTGCTCATCAATGCTGCGAGTCATCACGATTACCTTATGCTGCGATTTCAGTAGCTGTGTAATCAACGCTGTGCCGATCAAGCCTGTGCCTCCCGTAATTAGATAGCTACTCATCTTTGTCTCCAGTTTTGTGTGCAGTGGTAGCTTGAGTAGATTGCTTCATTAGAGAGTTAAGTAATTCCATGGGAAGGGGGAAGAGGATAGTCGAGGTTTTTTCGCCGGCAATTTCAGTTAATGTCTGCAGGTAGCGCAGTAAAATAGCATTGGGTTCACTGGCAAGTTCCGCGGCCGCCTCGACCAGTTTGTTTGCCGCCTCTTTCTCTCCACAGGCATGAATGACTTTAGCTCTTCTGCTGCGCTCGGCTTCAGCTTGGCGTGCGATAGCTCTGACCATGTTTTCGTTGAGGTCGACATGTTTAATCTCAACATTAGACACTTTTATTCCCCAGCCATCGGTTCGCGCATCTAAAATACCTTGTATATCAGCATTCAACATTTCTCTGTTGGCTAATATTTCGTCCAATTCGTGCTGGCCTAGTACTGAGCGCAATGTGGTCTGCGCCAGCTGCGAAGTTGCCTGGAGGTAATCTTCAACATTGATAATCGCTTTCTGTGAGTCTATCACGCGAAAATAAATCACTGCATTGACGCGAACAGAGACGTTGTCTCGACTAATCACATCTTGAGAGGGAACATCCATGACAACTGTACGTAAATCTACCCGTACCATTTGCTGAATGATGGGAATAACGATGATTAGCCCTGGCCCTTTTACTTTTTCGAAGCGACCGAGGAAAAAAATCACGCCTCGCTGGTATTCGCGAAGAACCTTGAACATGCTCAGGACAATCCAAAGGAATAATGCGATCATCAGCACCATGGCTATTAAATTGGTATCTACCAATAGACCTTTCATTTTTGCTCCCCCTCTGGGTGAAGTTTGACAACTAAGATTAAACCTCGCACTTCCTCTATCGAAACTATTTGGCCTTTTTTGAGCGGCTGTGCTGAATAGGCAGCCCATGACTCGCCAGCTAAAGAAACATGACCTGAACCTTGAAAATTGTCGCTCACGCTCGCTTTAGACGCCAGAATTAAGGACTGACCGCTGACAACCTTGGTCGTTCTGTTACGCCACAAGTACCCCAGTACAAACAGGCTAAAGAAAATGCTCAGCAATGCTGTGAATGAAATGGTGAGAGCTGATATCTTGAAGGCTTGTTGCTGGGTATCTATCAGGAAGATGGAGCCGACACTAAAGGCGATAATGCCACCTAACCCAAACACGCCAAAACTCGGTCGTAGGGTCTCGATAGAAAATAACAAAATACCCAGTATTACTAAGCTTAAGCCAGTGAAGTTAAGCGGTAGCATCTGCAGGGCGTACAAACCTAAAAAGAGTGCAATAGCACCCGTTACGCCGGAGATGCCAATACCTGGGCTAAAGAATTCTAAGATTAGGCCATAGATGCCAATCATCAATAAAATATAGGAGATATTGGGGTTGGTAATAGTGGCGATGAACTGGCTACGCCAATCGGGATGACGGTAAGTTAACTGCGTGTTTGTGCTATCTAATGGTTGGTTAAAAGCAGCTAGGCTCAGCTGCGGATCACTTAACTTTATTAATAATTGTTCGGGGGACTCTGCAATGATATCAATTACTTGCTTGTCGAGCGCCTCACTCGCAGTCAATGTTGCAGCTTCAGATACCGCCAATTCAGCCCAAGCTTGATTGCGTTTGCGCAACTGTGCCAAAGACCTAATATAGGCGACAGAGTCATTGATAACTTTACTCTGCATGGCGCTGGGCTGGCTGTTATCTCTATCTGCGCCGGCGGGTGAGGGCAGTGGAGAGGGTAACATCACAGGAGTTGCTGCACCTATAGTAGTGGCTGTCGCCATGGCGGCGACATGGCAGGCATAAAGCATATAAGTGCCTGCGCTAGCGGCACGCGCACCGCTTGGGTGTACTAAGCAGACAATAGGTATGACC
>Ga0209292_1006911_pt1 | contig 10977 bp, 7 predicted proteins | sample GOMGulsemesocosm_2_FD_184634 | JGI IMG/M metagenome (GOLD analysis project Ga0209292, IMG submission 184634) | Methane-oxidizing microbial communities from mesocosms in the Gulf of Mexico - GOM9C Gulf of Mexico (SPAdes) (version 2) | ecosystem: Environmental > Aquatic > Marine > Cold seeps...
ACTACGTGCCGAGCAAAGTTTAAAAGAAGAATTTGAATTAGAGCTGCTTAATGGCTTACTTGAGCCAGTAAAATTAAAAGGTGAGCTATCAATTGTTTCGCTAGTGGGTGATGGTATGCATCATCAACGTGGCGTTGCGGCTAAGTTCTTTAGCTCACTTTCTCAAGCGCGCGTTAATGTAGTTGCGATTGCGCAAGACTCATCTGAGCGAAGTATTTCCGTGGTAGTAGAACAACGTAAATGTACTGACGCGATGAAAGTTAGCCATCAAAATTTCTTCTCGAAAAAGCCAACCATTGATGTATTTTTAGTAGGTTGTGGTGTCGTTGGTAGCGAGCTAATTGCGCAAATATCTAGACAGCAAGCGAGCTTGAAAAAACAAAATATCGCGTTAACTGTATACGGCATTGCTAACTCTAAGGGTATGGTGTTTGACCAAAACGGTATCGATTTAGATAACTGGCAAGCGGTAATGAGCCAAGGCCTTGAAAATGGCAAGTCGTTAGCAGTAACGCCAGAAAATGTTAAGACCTTTGTTAGAGATAACCATTTAATTAATCCGGTATTAGTTGATTCAACCTCTAATGAAGCATTGGCAATGAGCTATGTTGATTATTTAGCCGAAGGCTTCCATGTGGTGACGCCAAACAAAAAAGCCAATACTGATTCTTGGGAATATTACCAACAGTTACGTGCTACTGCACAAGAAACTAACCGTCGATTTTTATATGAAACTACCGTTGGTGCAGGTTTACCGGTTATTGATACCTTGCAAAACTTAATCAAGGCGGGTGATGAATTACAGCGCTTTGAAGGGGTGCTTTCGGGGTCTTTATCTTACATTTTCGGTAAATTAGATGAAGGGATGTCAATCTCCAAAGCAACCGCTATCGCCAAAGAGAATGGCTTTACCGAGCCAGATCCTCGTGATGATTTAAGCGGTATGGATGTAGCACGTAAATTATTAATTATGGCTCGTGAAGCTGGAATGCAGCTTGAATTGTCGGATATCAACATTGAATCAGTATTACCTGATGACTTTGATGACAGCGGTGATGTTAGTGAATTTATGGCTAATTTAACTAAGTTAGATGACAGCATTAGCGCACGTTGTGCAACCGCTAAAGCCGAAGGTAAGGTTTTACGTTATATCGGTAATATTGTTGACGGAAAATGCCAAGTATCAATTGAATCTGTTGATGCTAGCCACCCGCTTTATAGCATTAAAGATGGTGAGAATGCCTTAGCAATTCATAGTCGTTATTACCAACCATTGCCGTTCGTTTTACGTGGTTATGGTGCGGGTGCTGCGGTTACGGCTGCGGGCGTATTTGGTGATGTATTACGTACTCTAGCGTGGGAGCAACAACAATAATGTCAACGGCAACTAACCAAAAAGTTTCAGTGTTTGCCCCTGCATCTATTGGTAATGTAAGTGTTGGGTTTGATGTACTTGGTTTAGCGGTTAAGCCTGTTGATGGTACCTTACTCGGTGATGTTGTTTCGGTGGCAAAGGCCACTGAAAATGCCCAAACTGATAGCTTAATGGTAGTTGGCGCTTTCGCGAACAAACTACCGGCAGCAAAAGAAGACAATATTGTTTGGTCATGCTTACAATTGTTTAACCAAGCATTAGCAGCTCAAGAGCAAGCTGTTGTTACGGTAGACATGACTCTAGATAAGAAAATGCCCGTGGGTAGCGGTTTAGGCTCTAGTGCCTGTTCAGTGGTTGCGGCATTGGCAGCATTAAATGCGTTTTATGCTAAGTATCAAGATTTTAGTTTTGATGAAAAAACCTTACTTAAAATGACCGGAGCAATGGAAGCGCAAATAAGCGGTAGCTTACATTATGATAATGTTGCCCCTTGCTATTTAGGTGGCTTACAGTTAATGATACCTGATAGTGACATTATCACTAGAACCTTACCGGGCTTTAATGATTGTTACTATGTGATGGCGTATCCAGGTATTGAAGTGTCAACCAAAGCGGCGCGTGAAGTATTGCCAACCAGTTATAGCCGTGCCGATGTGATAAGCTATGGTCAAAATTTAGCTACTTTTGTCGACGCCTGTCACCGAGCAGATAAAGCACAGGCTTTCTCGGTGATCACTGACGTTGTTGCAGAACCCTATCGAAAAGGGTTGTTACCAAAATATCAGCAAGCACATGATCATTTAATGGCATCAGGTGCCCATGCCGTAGGCATTTCCGGCTCTGGGCCAACATTGTTTTGTATTTGTGATAATGAGCAACAGGCACAAGATTTTGCCCAATGGTTGCAAATAAATTATCTACAAACTGACTTGGGTTTTGTTCATGTATGTAAAGTAGACGAAGCAGGCGCTGTCGAAGTTTAATTATTAGGTCTTAAGTAAGAGTCACTCTTGCTTACCAACACTACCGAATTATCAGGATTAAAAAGTGAAATTTTATAATTTAAAAGAGAATGACGAGCAAGTAAGTTTTGCACAAGCGGTTAAACAAGGTTTAGGGAAAAATCAAGGGTTGTTCTTTCCAAAGACTATGCCCAAGTTTGACAATATTGACGAATTATTAGCGCTACCGTTAGTTGAGCGTAGTGTGAAAATTTTACAGCCGTTTGTTGAAGAAGATTTAAACGAGCAAGAGTTAACCGAGATTGTCACCGACGCGTTTAACTTCCCGGCGGTGTTACAACCTATTAGAAATAACCGTGCAATTTTAGAATTATTTCACGGGCCAACGTTAGCATTTAAAGATTTTGGTGCGCGTTTTATGGCTAAATGTTTACAAGCATTTGTTGCTAAAGAAGCGAAAGCCACTGGTCAAGATAAGCCCTTAACTATTTTAACCGCAACATCTGGTGATACGGGCGCTGCCGTGGCACATGCTTTTCACGGTATTGATAATATTCGTGTGGTGATCATGTACCCTAAAGGTAAGATCTCGCTACTTCAAGAAAAAATGTTTACGACCTTAGGTGGTAACATTGAAACGTTAGCTGTTGATGGTGATTTTGATGATTGCCAAGCGTTAGTGAAGCAATCATTTGATGACAGTGAATTAGCGACAACGATTGGTTTAAACTCAGCCAACTCGATTAACATTAGTCGATTACTAGCACAAATTTGTTATTACTTTGAAGCAGTTGCACAGTTATCACGTGCGAAAGAAAACCTAGGCGATATTGTGTTCTCTATCCCATCAGGTAACTTTGGTAACTTAACGGCAGGTTTATTTGCTAAAGCAATGGGCTTACCAATTAAGCGCTTTATTGCGGCAACTAATCTTAATGACACTGTGCCTCGTTACTTAGAAACAGGCGAGTGGACACCTCACGATACGGTGGCGACTATTTCCAATGCAATGGATGTTAGTAACCCGAATAACTGGCCACGTGTTGAGCATATGCTTAAGTCAGGTATTGTTGAAAATGGCTGTGTTAGTTCAGTGTCAATTGACGAAGAGCAAACGCAATCAACCGTTATTGGTTTAAGTAAATTAGGTTACATCAGTGAACCTCATGCTGCGGTTGCTTATAAAGCGTTACAATACAGTGCTCAAGACGATGAATTAGGTATCTTTTTAGGTACTGCTCATCCGGCTAAGTTTAAAGAGGTCGTTGAAAGCATTTTAGGTCAACCGCTAGGTTTACCAAAAGAGTTAGCTGAATGTGCCGGTGAGCCTATTTTATCGCAAGATTTAAGTAATAGTTTTGCTGATTTACGCGCTTACTTACTTGCATAAGTATTATTAGCAGGTAAGCATGATCAAACCTCACTGGCAGAAAATAATTACCGAGCAACAATCGCAAGATTATTACTGCCAGCTGCAAGTCGAAATAGCGAACCAAAGAGCGCAGGGCATCCCCATCTTCCCGCAAGAGCAGGATGTTTTTCGCGCTTTTGAATTTCATGATTTAGCTGATATTAAAGTTGTTATCTTGGGACAAGACCCATATCACGGTATGGTTGGAAATACCCCCCAAGCACATGGCCTCGCGTTTTCAGTACCTTTTTCACCGGAAAATGGCAAAGTAAAAATCCCCCCTTCATTAGTGAATATTTATAAAGAATTAGTGACTGATATTGATGGTTTCGACACTCCTGAACATGGCAATTTAACCCATTGGGCGGAGCAAGGGGTATTGTTATTGAATACCGTATTAACCGTTCAGCAAGGCAAGGCACATTCTCACGCTAAATTGGGTTGGGAACGTTTTACCGATACTATTATTGAGCAAGTAAATCGACAACATCGTGGTTGTGTATTTATACTGTGGGGCGCCCATGCGCAAAAGAAAGGTCGAGGTATTGATGCCGATAAACACTTGGTATTAAATGGGCCACACCCATCGCCATTATCTGCTTACCGTGGCTTTTTTGGCTGTCAGCATTTTTCAAAGACTAATGCTTGGCTAAAATCAAAAAAATTAGCCAGCATTAAGTGGTAAGGTTGTTTAGTGAGCTTATTTTCGTAAACTCACTATTATCATAACTAGCTAGGTTTTAAATTGAGCGACTATCGATTTTAATTGCTCTGCCATAGCAGCCATCTCACTGCTTGCTTGTGATGTTTGAATTGCCCCATCAGCGTTGTGACCACTCATTTCATTAATTTGGATAATATTACGGTTCATCTCATCAGTAACAAACTTTTGTTCTTCAGTTGAATTGGCAATGTGGTTATTCATCTTATCTATTTGTGCAACAGAATGGCTGATTTCTTTTAAAGTGCTATTGGTTAGTTTAGCTTTTTCTACCACTATTTTAGATTGCTCTTGGCTATGGCGCATTGCTTTTGCTGCGCTTTTTGCCCCTAATTGTAATTGCTCGATGATTTCATTAATTTCAATGGTTGAGTTTTGCGTTCGACCCGCTAAGGTTCTGACCTCATCGGCAACTACGGCAAAACCTCGACCTTGATCACCTGCCCGCGCAGCTTCAATAGCGGCGTTTAACGCCAGTAGATTTGTTTGCTCTGCAATACTTTTGATGACATCGAGCACGGTGTTAACATTCTCACTATCTTGTTCTACTTTGGTGATAACTGAAGTTGCACTTTCAACTTTCATTGCCAAATCTTCTATACATGAAACGGAGTCTTCAACAATAGATTGACCTTTATTCGTTTCTATATTTGCCGCTTGGGCAGCGTCAACCGTTTGGGTAACATGATTCAATACTTCATTCACGGTGCAGCTCATCTGGCTCATTGCTGTCGATATTTGTTCAGTTTCCGATTGTTGTACTAAAATACTGTCGCTACTTTGTTCACTTATTACTGATACTTGGGCCGCTGCTGTTGATAATTGCTCGGTCGTGTTACTGATTTGACTAATAATATTGAGTAACTTTTGGCGCATACCATTCATCGCCGTTAATAATTCGCCTATTTCATCACGACTCGTTATTTGAATCTTATTCGTTAAATCACCAGTGGCAACTAAGTTAGCTACTAAGGTGGCACTTTTTATATCAGAGATAATGCGGTTACTTAACCAAATACTCGAAAGGTAGGCGATTAGTATCGCGCTAAACGTCAACATTATTAACCAAAACTCAGCATCACTTTCATGCTCTTTGGCTACTTTGGCCGCGGTGACAGTAAACTTGGCGATGTTGTTAAGCAAACTATCTAATTCATTAATAAGCTTGTCTTGCTCTTGATCTACTTCGCTTGTAGCCTTTAATGCTTTTTGGCTGTTATTAGCGTTAAGTAATATAAAGACCTCTTTAACATGCTTTTCATAGCTATCATGAGCGCTATCAATAGCAAGTAATTGTTGTTCAATTTGGGTAAACTTTTGTTGTTCATGTTCTAGGTGGCTTTGTTTGAATGCTGTTTGAATAATACGTTCTGCTTGTTGGAATTCTACTGTTATTTTTTTAGAAAACTTATGAAATAGTTGAACTTCTTTTTCAATGTTAGCGTGTTTTTGGTTGATTACGGCTAAGCGAGCAATGCGTTCAAAGTGTATTGCTTGTTCAAGTTGGTGCTCGGTTATTGCCGATATAACTTTAGTGAGTGGTATATCATGATTGGCTATGCTGGATAACTCTTCGCCAATACTCTTCATGGTAGTAAAAGAATTGAGTGAAATAGCACCAATAAAAGACAATAGTAAAATTGAATTGAACATTATTTTACTTTTGAGGGATAAATTATTAAAAAAATTATTCATTACAGCATCTCTACAACAGCGATAAATATGTTATTTATCGTAAATGGATGAATTAATACAATTTGGATTGTACATATGAAAGTTATTGAATTTAATCGTTAATTTAACATGTTGAACGGCATTGGTATATGGGTTTTGTGGTACTACTTAAAAGTGAATAATCATCTCTGCCGCTTCGCAGTGACAATCGTCACCACAAATAATGCAGTGATAACCACGCTTACTGAATTCATTCCACTTGTCTGGGTGGGAGTTAACTAGCTGGCCGCCGCAACGAGTGAAATAAGCAACAGCGCTATTGTTAGGGCTTTGTTTCCATAAATGCGCGATACCGGCTTGTGCACCTTGTTTTTTAGCGGCTGTGATAGCGAGCTGCAATAGTTTTTTGCCGACACCAAAACCACGATAGTTTTCATCAACGGTATTACATTTAAAGTAACAGCATTGATGCTCAGCTACTTGCCATTTTTTTGGTGTGCACCACTTATCAATGTCCCATTGTTTGGCGGCATAGGTGATCCTAAAGCCAATCACTTGTTCGTTAAGTAGTGCGACCACACTGGTATTTATATTTTGGTTAATACCACGGCTCACCCACTCGGTAAGGCTAGTCGCGTCAAGGTAGCCAACACCATGTACTGTATTGGCAAGCGTAATTACTTGCGAGAAGTATTTAGGTGTTAGCTCGGTGTAGGTAATATTTTCCATCAGCGTTATAACAAGTTAATACTGCGAGTTAGTGTTGTTACATGGCCGTGCGGCGTGGTGATCACCATGGTTAATATGGCTACCTGAGGTGTCGCGCCTAGCTCTTGAATAACAAAAAAGTTCATCGCTGAGAAACCTGCATTGCTGTTACTTGTGACAATTGTATTGGTTTCTCCTTCAAGAGTACCCGCACTGAGCGAAATACTTATATTTGTGTCAAGCGGCATGGTTTGCTGAGCGGTATCGGCAAAAGAGAAGATGAACTCTTGGCTGCCACCATTAGTAACATCAGGCAGTGCTTGGCTAACTCCAGTAAGTGAGGTGTTATATGTGGTAGCGCCATCGCCATTGGTTAAGATGGTTTCTGCGAGCGAACTAGCCATCACTAGTCTAAGTGACTTTCTAACATGGGTGTTGGTCATATTGTTGCTAGCACAGTTAGCACCTTGACATTGTGGACCGTTAAAAACACCATCGGCACTGCTGAAAGCGCCGTCTTCATTGTAATCAATGAACACTTCACCGTCATCATAAGCGCTGTTTTCATCATCATCACGCCATGCTTCCGACATATCAATAAAGCCGCTTGCTTGTGCTGCTAAGTTATCTAAACCAGAATCAATGTTAAAATGGTCACCATTAGCTGAGTTGGGGATATCAACAATGGCAGCACCGTCGCTGTCATCAAAAATATTGTTACCATTAGTATCAAAAAACGTTTCATGACCAAGCGCGGTGGCTAAAATAGTAATGCGGTGATCGGCTACCCGTGGCTCACTACTGGTCCAGGTTACAGTACAGCTACCGTTAGTGGTCGAGCAGCTTGGCTCAATAGTGCCACCTTCGGTGGTGAAGTTTACGGTAGTACCATCGGGTACCGGGTTATTGAAGTTATCAGATAACCATACGGTGATATCAGACGTTTCGCCACTGTATCGATGTGCTTCTGGATTGAATACGCTCGCGGCGATGGTCATTGAACGTTGCTCGGGTAAGCCAGTATTAATCGATAATAAATCTGATTGGCTAGTAGCGATAATAGCTTCACCATCAATATCCATACTCGCGGTAGCGGTAACGCGCACTGCGGTTGGTACTGATCCTGAGGCTACTTGGGTGGTAATTAAGCCTTGGCTATTGGTAACACCTGAATATCTGCTTAAGGTGATATCACCAACAGTAGTATTTAATGAAAAGCTTACTTCTTGTTGTGCCAATACATTGTTTAGTTGGCTTTTTACTTGAAACGTTAAGGTAGAGGTTTCTTGCTGGTTTTGACCACCTGTGCCTTTAAGCACAATGGCAGTTGGCTCGGCAGAAATAAATTCAATAGAGCCTAATTGCTCGCCATTAATGGCAATAGTTTCACTGGCGGTGTTGGTGATATTGTTGATGGAAACTGTCGCTTGCAGCACATCATCAGTGCCTGATGCACCAGCACAGTCGATATCTTCAAAGGTAGAGTGGGCGGTGCCATTAATACTTAATACCGACTCATCAATGCTGGCACTACCGTTTTCAACACAATTTGAGCTAAAGGTAACGGTGATAGGGGTAACGATTAAGTCGCCATTCTCATCAACTAAATCAACGCTTAGTCCTAAGGTGCCACCGGCGCTAATGGTGTTATCTGCGATTGATAGCTCAACAGCGCCTTCAATAAAGTTATTGTTACCGTCAAAATATCCCAGACGAATGTCGCTATCGATAATGGCATCGGCAGATAGAATTTGATAATTAACCGTGCTGCTAATATTAGTTTCGTCGTTAATGGCGTAACTTGCTGTTAGTACGCCTGCGCCAATACTTTCATCTGTACCGCTTAAGATGACTTCGGCAATGCCTTGACTGTTGGTTAATGCGGTTACTGCACTTAATGAGCCGACATCAGCAGTGAAAGTAATAATTTCACCCACAATTGCGTCGTCATTATTATCCGTTAAGGTGGTGGTTATTTGCGCTTCTTGGTTGGCTTTAAATTGATTAGTGGCGACATCATCTAGATCCATCACAATGGTTAAGCTAGGGGATAATACTGAAGACGTTTCGTCAATAAACTCATAATCAACCCCGTCAGAAGATATTTCATCAACACTGGCGCTGACTGATCCGGCACCGAGCGCTAATGATTCATTGGTAATATAAACAATGGCGATACCATCGCTATTGGTTAATTTTGAGGCGATAGCTAAGGTACCAATTGAGGCGGAAAAGGTAACCGCTTTGTTGGCAACGATCAGGTTATTTTCATCAACTACTTTAGCTTGTAGGGTAATTACTTCGCTTTTCGCAAAACTTTGCTGGGCATTACCATCGCTATTGAGTACTGAAAATTCGACCGTGGTAACACTTTGCGTAGAGGCTACTGTGCTAGTTTCATTATGACCGTTACAACCAGTTATTAGTAAGGTAAACAATGCAGCAATTACAAGATAAAGCTTTCTCATGCTTTAATTTCCTAGGTAAAGTAAGATAAAAATTCTTCTGTAAGAATAATGTGATACAAATTGAAAGTCTATGAAAGTAGCGAATAAATTTGACGAATTAATGAGAATATTATGTACGATCCTTTGATAGATAATGATCCTGGTTGTGGGCAACAATATCCACACAGTTATTGGGCTGAAACAGCGAAAGCAAGTAATAGTGAAATACCACTAGATGATGGCGCTTTAGCAACTGATATTGAGGTCGATGTTGCTATTATTGGTGCGGGCTATACCGGGCTTTCTTGCGCGATACATTTGGCAACAGCGCATGGCATTAAAGCGCATGTGTTTGAGGCAAATCAAACGGCGTGGGGTTGTAGCGGTAGAAATGCTGGTTTTGTTTTAAAATCGTCAGGGCGTAAGCCATATAGCCAAATGCAGCGCCAGTGGGGCGGTGAGGTTATGCGCGGTGTTTATGATGAAATGTGTGCCGGTGTTGACACCTTAAAAGGGTTAATTGCTCAAGGAATTGACTGCGATCAGCAAGCGCCGGGCTATATTAAAGTCGCACATAAACCGAGCATGTTTAAGGCATTACAAACTCAGGCTAAATTACAACAGCAACAATTTGGTTATGATGTAGAAATACTGACCACCAACGAGTTGCATCAAAACTATATGGCGGATCAGAATGCCTATGGCGCTATCCGCTATCAAGATGGTTTTGGTATTAACCCCTTAAAGTTGGCGTGGGGCTATCAAAGATTAGCTCGCCAAGCAGGTGTTAAAGTGCATACGGCAACGCCAATAAGTTTTGCTAAAGAGCAAACTCAATCGAAAGAAGGTGTTTTACTGCATACTCCAAACGGTATTGTCAAAGCCGCTAAGGTAGTTGTGGCAACTAATGGTTATACGCCAAAGAATTTTCATCCCTTGATCACGAACCGTACTTTACCGGTATTGTCGCAGGTTATTGTTACCGAACCACTGACGGCAGAGCAGCTTATTGCCTGTAATTTTATCTCTAACAATGTGGTGATGGACACGCGAGCACTTAAATACTATTACCGAAAGCTCCCTGATAATAGAATATTATTTGGTGGTCGAGGGGCTATTACCGGAAAAAGTGCTGACGATCCTTATTATGCCCAGCGCCTACTGGCGGTGCTTAAAACCAGCTTCCCAGCGCTTGCTACCTTGAGCATTGATTATGCGTGGTCAGGCTGGATTTGTATGGCGCTAGACGACTTACCGCATATTTATCAAGGTAACAAAGGCAGTGAACACGAAAATGTTTTTTATGCCATGGGGTATTGTGGCAGCGGGGTGTCGTTCTCTGCACAAGCAGGAAAGCGTTTGGCACAAAAAGTGGCCGGTGAAACCGTGCCGAATTTACCCTTGTATCAAACGCCGTTACCCAAATTTCCCTTTGCCCCGCTTAGACGAGTAGGGCAGTGGGGTTACTTTCACTACGGAAAAATTAAAGATAACTATTTGTAGGTAAGTCTATAGTAAATGATTAAGTAAGACGATTTAATGGCTTCCCTTGCTTGAACGCCGCAATGTTCTGACTAAGCAAATCGATTAGTCGCTGTTGCGCTTCACTACTTGCCCAAGCAATATGCGCGGTTATTTTTAGGTTTGGTAACGCGGCGTTGAGTAGCGGATGATCCTGT
>Ga0209292_1006912_pt1 | contig 10976 bp, 8 predicted proteins | sample GOMGulsemesocosm_2_FD_184634 | JGI IMG/M metagenome (GOLD analysis project Ga0209292, IMG submission 184634) | Methane-oxidizing microbial communities from mesocosms in the Gulf of Mexico - GOM9C Gulf of Mexico (SPAdes) (version 2) | ecosystem: Environmental > Aquatic > Marine > Cold seeps...
AAACTCCGCCACTATCAGGAAAAAACCGGCGATGCATTTTGGGAACCCAGTAGCTATCTGGTGTCACTGGCTGAGAAAGGTGAGCGCTTCCAGTAGCGGCTTCCACACTTGATCAATGGCAAGCAGGGGGTTAAAAACAGGGCGCAATATGAGCAGTGATTATCCTCTCTATAGATAAGGATGAATGGATAAGGCCGCAAGCAAGGAAGCTAAAGGGCTGATTGCTATGATTAAGGTCGTCGCACCACAGATGGCTTTGGTCGCAACCTGGCTGCCAGTTTCGAAGAGTGAAACTTAAATAGTACAACACTAATGAGGGTATACATGTCATCCGTTGATGCATTGGATGAACTGGCACTGGCTTCCTATCTGGAAGCCAATGTCGAGGGATTCAAAGGTCCGCTAAGCGCAACTAAATTTGCCGGTGGGCAATCCAACCCAACTTTTAAAATCGATGCGGAATCAGGATCCTATGTCCTGCGCCGCCAGCCACCGGGAAAACTGTTGAAATCCGCTCACGCGGTCGACAGGGAATACCGTGTGATACAGGCGCTGCGTGACTCCGATGTTCCTGTGCCGCGTGTATTTCATCTCTGCGAAGACCGAGATGTCGTTGGCTCCATGTTCTATATCATGGAATTTATGGACGGCAATATTTACGGGTCGCCAACACTGTCCGACATTGACAGCAATGAAAGCCGTAGTGCTATGTACGATGAAATGAATCGGGTGCTAGCTGCAATGCACAGTGTCGATGTGGATGCGGTTGGATTGTCTGATTACGGTCGTCCCGGTAATTATTTCGAGCGTCAAGTTGGCCGCTGGAGCAAGCAATATAGGGCGTCAGAGCTCGATGTTATTCCCGAGATGGATAGCTTGATTGCTTGGTTAGAAGATAACCTTCCAGAAGACGATGGAAAAGTGTCACTGGTACATGGTGATTACCGTCTCGACAATATCGTTTTTTCGCCCGATAATTCTGAAGTCATTACCGTGCTTGACTGGGAGTTGTCGACGCTGGGTCACCCCTATGCTGATCTTGCCCATCAGTGCACTGAGATGCGACTGCCGGTAAGCGATGATGAAGAAAATATGTCAGGCCTGCTAGGCGTTGATAGAGCCGCGCTCGGAATCCCCTCCGAGGAAGAGTATGTGGCGAAATATTGCGAGCGGGTCGGTATCGACAAGATCGAGAATTGGTCTTTTTACCTGGCCTTTAGTTTTTTCCGTCTGGGCGCGATTGCCCAGGGAATCGCGAAACGTGCCGCCGATGGTAATGCATCCAATAAAAAGACGGGTAGTGTTGCTAAAATGGTACAACCGCTGGCACAGTATGCGATGCAGTTAGTCAGTTAACAGTCCTGACTTTAGATTCGACAAGCCGAAGTTATTGATATCCCAGTTTATTGCATTGGTGGCGTCGGCTGTACACATAAGTATTTGGAGGACGCTGGCATGCAAGATCCCGAGCTAAGAAAAAATCAGCTGCTGCGGGAATTACCCTCCGTAGACAAGCTCCTGCTTGCGTTACCAGACTCAGTGGCTGAATATGGTGCGCAGGCGGTGACTCAGGCTGCCCGCAGGGCGCTGCAACAAGCCCGCGACTCGATTTTGCATGATGAGCCGCTGGAAACCACTCCTGCAGCGCTTAAGCAGCGCATTACCTGTCACTTGACCGCCGAGACTCTGCCTAGCCTCAAACCGGTGTTTAACCTGACCGGAACGGTCTTGCATACCAACCTGGGACGAGCTGTGATGCCTTTGTCCGCCGTTGAGGCCATAGTCACTGTAGCAACCCAATACAGCAACCTGGAATTTGATTTGGCCTCAGGTAAGCGGGGGGATAGAGAAACACACGTTGAGCAGCTTATTTGTGAATTCACTGGCGCCGAGGCCGCCACCGTCGTTAATAACAACGCAGCGGCCGTGTTACTGGTTTTAAACACCCTGGCGATGAATAAGGAAGTTCCGGTCTCCCGGGGGGAGTTGGTAGAAATAGGTGGCTCTTTTCGCATACCAGAAGTCATGCAAAGAGCCAATTGCACACTGGTAGAGGTGGGCTCAACCAACAGAACCCACCTCAAGGACTACCGCGAGGCTATCAACGAGCAAACCGCCCTGTTGATGAAAGTACATACCAGTAACTACCGGGTTGAAGGGTTTACCAAGGAAGTAACAGAGGCCGAGCTGAGCCAGCTGTCCTCTGAGTTTGGTATCCCCTTTGTAATGGACCTTGGTAGCGGAAGTCTGGTGGACTTTGTCAAGCTGGGTTTGCCTGCGGAGCCAACCGCGGCCTGGACGCTGGAGCGCGGCGCGGATCTGATTACTTTTAGCGGCGACAAATTACTGGGTGGCCCCCAGAGCGGGTTGATTGCCGGCCGCAAAGACCTTATCGACAGGATCAAGAAAAACCCGCTTAAACGAGCCTTGCGACTTGATAAAATGACACTTGCGGGTATGGCGGAGGTACTCAAACTGTATCGAGACCCTGCCAGCCTTACCCAAAAACTGCCAACCTTGAGATACCTTACCCGTAGCCAGGCTGACATTCGCGATCAGGCGCGGCGCATCCTTCCCGTCCTCTCACAGACGCTAGGTGACAAGTATCATGTCACAGTGGTAGATACCACCAGCCAGGTGGGCAGCGGTTCGCTTCCCACTGAAACCCTGCCAAGCACATCGCTCAGTATCTCCCCTGTGAGCGGGGGTGACGAGGCGCTCAAGCCGCTCGTCGTTCAACTGCGAGAGCTGGACAGGCCAATGATAGGACGCATACATCGTGGCGCACTACTGTTCGACCTGCGATGCCTGGATGATGAAGACGTGCTGGTCTCTCAGCTGCAATTGCTCGCACTGTGATCATCGCAACAGCCGGACATGTTGATCACGGTAAAACCTCTCTGGTCAGAAATTTGACAGGCGTAGAGACCGATAGCCTGGAAGAAGAGAAAAGGCGCGGACTCTCTATCAACCTGGGCTACGCCTTTAAAAACATTGACGAGAATGTCGTGCTTGGCTTTATCGATGTGCCAGGCCATCGCCGATTTATCAACACGATGATCTCCGGCATTAGCGGTATCGACCTGGGTATGCTGGTGGTCGCCGCCGACGATGGCCCTATGCCACAAACGCTAGAGCACCTTCAAGTAATGAAAGTGCTGGGAGTAGAGCGGTACTTGCTAGTGATTAGCAAGGTCGATCGGGTCGACGAAAATCGAGCTAAAACCGTTGAAGCTGAAGTGTTAGCGCTACTGCCCAAGGGCACGCCTGCTTTTCGACTTTCAAACACCACCGGTGAAGGTGTCGACTCCCTTGAGGATTATTTAGCGGGCCTTGCTAGAAAAAAATCTTGCCGAAATGCCCATGGATTGTTTCGACTGTCGGTAGACCGTGCGTTTTATGTGAAAGGCTCTGGCCTGGTTGTCACGGGAACCATAGCCTCCGGCGCCGTTGAAATTGGCGACACACTGCGCATACAACCTCAGAATAAAATCCTTAGGGTGCGCGGCATTCATGCCCAGGGAAAATCTTCCAATCGCGGCAGTAACGGTCAACGCTGCGCCCTCAACGTGAGTGGCGATATACATCGAGACGACATCGAGCGCGGTGACTGGTTGGCCAACCCTGAATCGCTCTCACCCAGCCAACGATTTGACACCCGTATTCATATTTTGCCAGACGCAGGTTTTGGCATTAAACACATGTCACAGGTAAAAATACACCTGGGCGCAAAATGCTTGCCTGCAAAAATAGCGTTACTGGAACGTGATAATTCGCTGTCTGCTGGGGAAAACGCCCTAGCACAAATAATCACGGAAAAGCCGGTGCTATGCAGCCATGGCGACAAGTTTTTAATTCAAGACTATGGAGAAACGGCTGCCCTCGGTGGAGGCGTGGTGTTAGATCCTTATGGTCCCCAGTGGCACCGAAGGTCCGAACAAAGGCTACAATACTTATCCGCTATCGAATGTGATGAGCTCGAGCAGGTTATCGAGCAGTTAGCGATCGTCGCCAATAAAATTGTCAATATCGATACCCTGCTGCAGTCACGAAACCGGCGCCCAGGCAGCAGCTTGCCAAACAGGCCTCTAGGTATAAGACAAGTTGACACCGAGCAGGCAAGATATTGGCTAAGCGATAAAAAATGGGACCTTGTCATTCAACACATGCTTGAAAATATTAGGCGCTTACTGTTGGCCTCGCCGGAGGAGAAGGGCATAACACCTGCGCAGTTCAAAGCGTTCTGTAAGCTGGGCGATGACGAGATAGTGTTCCAGCCCGCGCTTGTTGAACTCACACTATCTCAACAAATTAAGCTATCGGGTGGCCTCTTGTGCACACCAGAGCATCAAGTGAAACGAAACGGAGATAACTCGCCGCAATGGCGTGCACTACAAACGATACTTCGCAAAGCCGGGCGTAAAATACCCTCTATAGCGCAACTGAAGCAAAGCGGGGATCTAGAACAGGCGACACTGCAAAAAACGATAAATCTAGCGCTACGGGAAAAACAACTACTCAAAATCAGCACCAAGAGATTAGCCCTGCCAGAAACACTCAAACAATACGCCCTGGTTTTGGCTGACATGGACTCGCAAGGCGTAGACCTAAGCGTGATGAATTTTCGCGACCGCGCCGAATGTGGTCGAAGTCTGGCGGTAGAGATACTTGAGTTTTTTGACGGCGCTCGATATACCCGAAGAGTGGGAGAAAATAGGCTCATTATTGATAGGGCGTTCTCAGACAAACTGTCAACGTACTAATATAATCACACTTGGTTATAAACGATAGACGCTGACGGCGGTGTCATGAAAGAGGCGCAGTTTATCCGCTTCGCTGTATTTATCAGCCATTTTTTTAAACGCATTCCAGAGTACTGGGTAAGAAATACTTTGTTTATCCACAGGAAAATTACTCTCAAACATACAGCGCTCTGGACCAAATAATTCTATCGTTTTAAAGTAGTATCGGCTTTGCGCGGCAATAAATTCGTCCGAGCTGGTGGGTGTGGATCTCTTGTGCCAACCATAGCCATTAATGGGCATGGCCATACCGCCGAGTTTAGCAAACACGTTATTGCACTTGGCCAGTTCGATCACGTCCTTGCACCATTGTTCGTACACCTGATCCTTCTTGTCTGCGTAGGGGCCTACGCCCAACGGGCCACCAAAATGGTTAAAAATAATGGTGGTTTTTGGAAAAGTTCTGGCTAAATCCGTTAGCTCGGAAATCTGTGGGTGATAATGCCAGGCTTCAAAACTGAGTTGGCGATCTTCCAACTCGGCAAAACCTTCTTGGAAACAATCGTCAAGATAGATAGATTGTATGGGGTTGCTATGGGAATTATCGATCTCATCAGTGGCATCCCAGCCAGCTGCATGCCGTACTCCTCTAAAACGACCCGATAAACGCAGGTGTTCATCCAAAACAGAGCCTACCTCTGCGCCGCGCATCAAATCGGCAAAGCCCGCAATACCTGAGCAGGCTCTGCAATCGCCGTAGGCTCCGCTGGCCGCCATGGAGGCAATACCGTTAACAAACTCGGTTTCACCTAGCGTTTTCATTTCAGCTGGGCCATCAGCCCTGAACATTGAGCCGCATTCCACATGCACTGTGCTGACAATGGAGTGACCAGAGCTGAGATCCCCTAACAACTCCGGTAGCAGATACGTAGATTGCGGATAATCCCAAAGGTGATGATGAGGATCACAAATGGGACGCTCGGGTTCGATAACATCCTCCTTAACCTGATCCAGCCATTGTTGATTGTTCATGTGGTGCCTCTAGAGTATAGGCAGAACAAACGCCCTATTCACATCCAGCGTACCCTAGAAAACCGACTGCTGGCAATCCTCTAACCTGTCCCAACAACTATAAACCTGCCCTACACTCATCTTTCAATCCAGCCAGCTTAGCCATAAAGTCGAGCGGTTCGAATATAGAGCGCGTTGTTCCATCGGTATACGGAGCCTTTGATTCATGCCTGACCTTGCCCCGCGAGCTGATGGCCGGTCGTCTCTCTGATACTGCTGGGCGGGAAATATAGCGACACAAACGTTCCAGCTTTTTACGTTCCAGTGTCATTTATTTTTGAGCTGTTTTTCCGAAAATCTGAGCCGCCCCGACCTTTGGCTTAAGAGGGGTTCAGGATATATTTCTATCACGATGAGGCCTGGACGCGGAGGCAGAGTATGACAAAACCACAGCGGTGGAGCATGGCAGCAAAGGGATATGAGTTAATGCCGTATGCCCGCTTTTGACAAACGTAAATCAAGGTGATGAAAAATGGATGAAGTAAGAAAAGTCCAGGAATTAATGGGCTCACCAGGTTCGCCTTATACACGCAAGATGCTCGGTGTCATGCGTTTTCGCAATATCCCCTATCGGCTTCAGTTGCATGTGCTCGATGGTTCGGTGAACTCACATAACAAGAAACGTGCGCAACCGAAGGTGCCTCTTCTGCCGACCTTTTATTTTAAAGATGATAAGGGGGCAGAAGTAGCCGTTACGGATTCCAGTCCGCTCATCCGGCGCTTTGAAGAGGAATACGAGGGCCGTTCTGTCATTCCATCGGACCCTGCACTTGCGTTCATCGATATGCTGCTGGAAGACTACGGTGATGAATGGCTAACCAAGGCCATGTTCCACTACCGCTGGAGCTATGAAAACGACATTAAAAAGGCCGCGAGCATTCTGCCACGCGGAGGTGGTATCAGTCAGCCGGATGAAAAGGCCCGGGCTTTAGGTGCACATATTCGAGATCACCAGATTGGCCGGCTGGCCTATGTTGGTTCAAACAAAGTGACCCGGCCTGTTATTGAAGAGAGCTTCAAGCGCTTCATAAAGCAGCTCGATGCGCACCTCAGCGAAAATCCATTCCTTATGGGTGAACGTCCTGGCTCGGCTGACTTTGCCGTTTTTGGCCAGCTCACTTGTCTGGCTCTCTTTGACTCCACGCCTCAGGCAATTATTCTGGAAACAGCGCCGCGGGTTTACGCCTGGGTTGAGATGTTGGAGGACTTGTCCGGTTATCAGGTGTCAGGCAGCGACTGGCTGGACATCGACAACCCTCCCGCGACATTGAAAGCGATACTGGCTGAGGTTGGTCGTATTTATGCGCCTTACCTGATTGGCAATGCCAAATCAGTCATGGAAAAAGCCGAGAAACTCGAAATGATTCTCGATGGTCAGCAATGGACGCAGAATCCATTTGCCTATCAGGCAAAATGTTTGCAGTGGTTGCGCGACGCCTACACTGCGCTCAGCGACACGGACAGAACCCGTGTTGACAGGGTGCTTGAGGGTACGGGTGTATTGCAGCTATTTGCATGAATGAATACATAGCGCACTGATTAAACGGTGCGCCTTAACCGCTGCCGGCACCGTTTCACTGTGTGTCAGGTCCGCGTTGAATATTTGAGAATTAAGGAGAGGAAAGCATGTCGGTAGAGATAAATATTGGAGACTTTGTAACCACAGCAGCCAAAAGGTTTCCCAATAGGGAAGCTGTATATGATGTGGGCAAAGATCAACGCTTCACCTACAGTGAGCTGAACTCCCGCGCCAACCAATTATGTTCGGCCCTGTTGGACCTGGGGTTAAAAAAAGGTGACCGAGTTGCGGTGCTTGCGCCCAATGGCCATGAATATATGGAATGCTTTTTTGGGCCAACAAAGGCTGGCTTGGTGTTGATGCCGCTAAATTGGCGACTAACTGCAGACGAGCTTTCTTATATTCTTGGTGACGGTGGCGCAAAGGCACTGATTTACGCCAGCGAATTTTCCCCGGTGGTCGAAGAGATTCGGTCTCGTAAGGAAGCGGGAAGCGTTATTGAACATTGGGTTGAAATCGGCAATAACAGCAGTGCATTTGCCAGTGATTACGAAACCTTGTTGGCGGCATCATCCAAACTTGAGCCAGTGGATAAAGCAGGTAAGGATGATAATTTTTTCATTATGTATACCTCTGGTACTACGGGCAATCCCAAGGGTGTGGTTCACACCCATGAAAGCCAGTTTTGGTGCGTATTAACGAGTGTAAACTCTTCCGAGTTCCGCGAGGGTGATCGCTATCTTGGTCTGCTGCCGTTTTTCCATGTGGGTGCAACCGCGCCGATGATAGCGTCAATCTATAAAATGCATACGGTTGTTATTCTGCCGACGTTTAACCCTCTTCAGACCTGGCAATTGCTTGAAAGTGAACAAATTACAAACAGTATGGCGGTGCCTGCTATGTTGTTGGCCATGTTGGCTGTTCCGGATTTGGAGCGTTTCGATTTATCGTCGCTGCGCAGTGTTGTTACCGGCGGTGCGCCGGTACCGGTTGCAACTCTTCTGACATTGCAGGGCATGGGTATCGAAATGCTCCAAGGCTATGGCCTTACCGAAACCTGTGGCCCCGGCTGTGTTATCGGTGCGGAGGATGCCAAAAGAAAAGTGGGCTCCACTGGGCGCCCGAGCTACCACACCGCCATCAGAATTGTTGATGAAAAAGGCAGTGATGTGGCCCAAGGTGAGGCGGGCGAGGTACTGTTTGCCGGCAAGCACATCATGAAAGAGTATTGGAACCTTCCGGAGAAGACGGCTGAAGCCATTCGCGATGGCTGGTTACATACTGGCGATATCGCCGTCATGGATGAAGAAGGTTTTATGACTATCAAGGATCGGATCAAGGATATGATTATTTCTGGCGGAGAAAATGTCTATCCGGCTGAAATTGAAAACGTGCTTTTGCAGCACGAGCAGATTGCCGATGTCGCTGTTATTGGCCAAAGCAGTGCCCGATGGGGCGAAAGCCCGCTTGCCGTTGTGGTTAAAAAATCAGCGGATTTGGCGGAGGCCGATATTCTGTCACACTGCAGTGAAAAATTGGCAAAGTTCAAATTGCCTAAAGCTGTGGTTTTTACCGATATCCTGCCTCGTAATGCCACAGGCAAGTTATTGAAAAAAGTATTGAGAGATCAATTTCCAGAACCAGCGCTAGAGTAAACGCCTATCAATGAGCCGGGCGTCCAGAGAGCTTTGTAAGATGATCTGACGCCCTTTTTCTTAGCTACTTGAGCCTAACTAATCGAAGTATGGCAATCAATCATCGAACATGAGTAGGGCAATGCGAAACACATTACATCACCCATTAATCATATTAGGCTCTGGGCCAGCAGGTTTTACTTCCGCCGTATATGCTGCACGAGCTAATTTGGAACCACTCCTTATTACCGGATCAACGGTTGGCGGACAATTAACCACCACCACCGAGGTGGACAACTGGCCGGGGGATAGCGAGGGCTTACAGGGCCCGGATCTCATGCAACGCATGCAGAAACATGCGGAACGTTTTGATACCAAGATCGTGACTGACCATATTCAAGCGGTTGACCTGAAACAGAAACCATTTTCTCTGTTTGGTGAGTCAGGCACAGTATACACCTGCGATGCGTTGATTATTTCAACGGGGGCTTCAGCTCAATATTTGGGGCTCGAATCGGAAAGCGCCTTTATGGGCAGAGGCGTTAGCGGTTGCGCAACTTGTGATGGGTTTTTTTACAAGGGAAAGAGCGTCGCGGTAATTGGCGGGGGTAATACTGCGGTAGAAGAAGCTCTTTATTTAGCTAACATAGCCTCCGAGGTTACGCTAATTCACCGAAGAGATTCACTGCGTGCAGAAAAAATATTACAAAAGAAGATTCTGGAAAAAAGCCGCACAGGCAATATCAAGTTATTGTGGAACACCACTCTCGATGAGGTTCTCGGCGACCAGATGGGTGTCACCGGCTTGCGCCTGCAGGATACACAGACGGGTGCGTTAAGCGAAGTGGATGTGCATGGCGTTTTCATCGCGATAGGACACAAGCCCAATACCGACATTTTCTCCGGCCAACTGGAGATGAACAATGGCTATATCATTGTCAACAGCGGCTCACAGGGCAATGCTACCGCTACCAGCGTGCCGGGCGTTTTTGCGGCAGGTGACGTGGCAGATCAGGTGTACCGCCAAGCCATAACCTCTGCCGGGTCGGGCTGTATGGCGGCGCTGGATGCAGAAAAATATATCGATGATCTCGCATAGCTGAATTGCGACTATTACGCCCCAATCATACCAATATTACTTACTTGAAATTTAAGAGGATGACCTTATGAGCAACAGTATCGTACAAGTCACTGACGCTAGCTTTGAAGAGGATGTGTTGAATTCAGACATACCCGTGTTACTCGATTTTTGGGCAGAATGGTGCGGTCCATGTAAATCGATGCTTCCGCTTCTGGATGAGCTGTCGAAGGAGTATGAAGGAAAAGTAAAAATCTGTAAAATGGATATCGACAAGAACCCAGATACGCCAGCCAAGTACGGCGTACGAAGCATCCCCACTATAAAGGTGTTTAAAAAGGGTGATATTGCGGGTTCAGAAACAGGCTCCACCTCGAAAATCACGCTAAACGAGCTTATCCAGTCGTCGCTATAACGACCACATAACTCGAAGCGTAGTATGCCTGGTACTTGTTCAACAAAAATCAAATATCGCAGCAAATCGTGTGAGCTTTTTTATGGCAATAACCTTATAAATCTAATCGTCGGTAGAGTTTATGATTACAGCAGGTTGTTTGACTCAATAGCCTTACTGTCGGCCGGCAAGCTGATCATGATGCCGTCTTGCCCCAGTGTGATATTACCTTTATAAACGTCACTGACGCCATCGAGGTACACGGCTTCCATGCCCGGTGCTGGCAAGGCGGGCACTACGTGGTAGAACATCAGGTGGCCAACCTTGGCGCCGGTCGCTATTTCTGCCACTTCAACCGGTGAGGCGTGGTAGTCGGTGATGTCGGACATGGCTTTCTCAATGTTGGCATTGCCGGTTTTCTTCGCGGCGCGTTCCATGATGCCGATTAGCTCGCGGTTAAGCGCTTCGTGTACCAGCAGATCAACATCTTGGGACATGGCTTCCAGATTGGCTGATTTAGCCGTGTCGCCGCTGATGA
>Ga0209292_1006927_pt1 | contig 10957 bp, 9 predicted proteins | sample GOMGulsemesocosm_2_FD_184634 | JGI IMG/M metagenome (GOLD analysis project Ga0209292, IMG submission 184634) | Methane-oxidizing microbial communities from mesocosms in the Gulf of Mexico - GOM9C Gulf of Mexico (SPAdes) (version 2) | ecosystem: Environmental > Aquatic > Marine > Cold seeps...
AATATGGGGTTTATGAAGCCCAATGGTTGGCATCAACTCAACCATCGCGCCGCCAGCGATTATAGTGTAGGTAACCTTTTTGTTGGGGATGACGCACTAGCGCTGCACCGAACACTTAGCGCCGCTGTGCACAATATTCGTGACATGCCGTGTAAATACATCACCTTACCCAATAGTGCTCAGAGCGTGTTTGAAGTGGCGGCCAAAACAGTTAAAGCCAAAGACTCATTATTCTTAGATTTAGAATCACTTAGCCAATGGGGTGAGTTTTCACTGCCCGAGCACATATGGCTCGCCTTTAGTCGCTTTGCCTGCTGGATCGAACCTGTGATAGTGAGTGAATGGGCTAACACCTTACGAACGTATCAAGGAAATAACAGCGACGCCAAGCAATCGCGAATTCATAAAGCACTGCAATGGTTAGACCCCAAACGTACCACCGTTGATGTGCGCAAACGCTTTGATGAACTTAACACCACAAACAACCCACAACATTGCGTATGGACAAACCGCACACTAGTTAATCGCCAGCACAACAAATCAAATGTACACATCGATCACTGCTTTCCCTTTGCGCGGTGGCCTAATAATGACTTGTGGAATTTATTACCCACTGACGCCAAGGCCAATGGCGAGAAAAGTGATCGCCTACCAACCGCGCAGCGCATGAACAACGCTAAAGAGCCTATTAGTGATTGGTGGAAATCGGCATGGTTAGATAATCAAATACAGAGTGAGAACAGTCACATCAGCCGCCAGTTCTTCGCTCAAGCAAACATTGCCTTACCGGGACTTAACAGCAACAACACCTCAATTGATGACCTTTTTGAAGCCATGGAATTACAACGTGGCAGACTTAAAGAAATGCAGCAGTTGAGGGAATGGTGACAAATTAACTTGTAAGGCGTTATGGGGCACAAATCGCCTTGCAATTTATTGTGCCAATACGGATTTATGGATTAAGTTTTAATGAAAATCCTAATTGTCAATTGCCCCCTTTTACGACAAAACGGTCTTAATTTTTTCTTGAATTGCTCATAATAAATAGACCGCTCTGCCACAAAAGCCGTCGTTCACGATTTAATTACCAACGTGCAATTTTTGAACTTTATCAATAAGTTATGGCGATATATTTTCCAATAAATTATTGGACCCATATTACTGAGAAGCCTCCATAATAAGCTGTTCAAGCTCTCTCATATTTCCTATATCAATAATTTAGCAGATTGTAGTTAATAAAACCTTTGTATGAAGTTACGTGACATACTATCATGTAGTTACGGGTTTCATGGTTATGTAGTTACGTGAATTTAGGTTGTGTAGTTAATTTTTTAAAAACACCTGTTATTTAACGGTTTAAAGAAGTTTTTATTATTTATGGTGTAGATAGATGGATAGCAAAAAAGATTTTAAGTTAAGATTAGTTAGTCCTAGTTTTGATTCTGAACTTACAGATTGTTTGATTGAATTAAATCATTTAAAAAAACTAAAACTTCAGGGAACAACAGCACCTTGGATTTTCTTTCAATTAAAAAATATATTTCATATTTTAGAGAGTGTTGGATCTGCAAGGATTGAAGGTAATAGGACAACGATCTCTGAGTATATTGAAAGAAAAATAGAAAACGATGAAAGATCTAGCGAACGATTTTCTGAGATTGCAAATGTCGAAGCCGCTATGGACTTTATTGAAGAGAGTATTAGTGAAGGAACTGAGCTCACTCATCACTTTATTAAGCAGTTACATCAACTAGTTGTGGGTGAGTTATCAGACGAAGGAGACAGAACCCCAGGTGCTTATAGAACTTGGAATGTTGAAATATCTAAATCTGCTCATACACCACCTGATCACATTCAAGTTCAATCCTACATGGATGAGTTTCTTGAATTTATAAATCAAGATGGTGCTGATAAATATGATCTGTTAAAGACTGCTATTGCACATCATCGGTTTACTTGGATTCACCCTTTTGGAAATGGGAACGGAAGAGTAGTGAGATTACTGACTTATGCTTTAATGATTAAGTATGGTTTTAATGTCAAGGACGGTAAAATCATCAATCCTACTGCTGTATTTTGTAATGACCGAGATAAATATTATGAACATTTGTCTGAGGCTGATTTAGGTACTGATGAAAGTTTACTTAATTGGTGTGATTATGTTCTATCAGGAATTTTAGAAGAAGTAACTAAAGTTAATAAATTATTAGATTTTGATTTTTTATATAAAAACATTTTAGTGCCTACGATTAAACTTGGTGCAGAACGAGGGTATTTAAATAAAGCAGAAGCAAAGGTCTTGAATATAGGGATATTGAAGCAAAGCTTCAAGGCAACAGAGCTTGATGAAGCATTTGAAGGTCTAACAAGTAGACAAAAAACCCATCTAATAGCAAAAATGAAAGAATCAGGATTTATTCGTCCACTTAAAGAAAACGGCCGAACGTATTGCGTTAGCTTCATGAATAACTTTCTCATGAGAAGTCTTATTCAGGTATTAGAAAAAGAAAGCTTTATTCCTTCTATAGACTCCTAGAGCCTTAACAAGAGACTATGGCTGTAATAGTCTCTTGTTAAATGATGAAATCCCACCGTCAGCAATGAGCTTACAGGAGGCACTGATTTAATTTCTAAATCACGTACCTATAGACTGACAACAAAGCTACCATTACGGGCATTGGGGTTTTGCAAAACACTAACGAGTAGAATATTAAATCAAAGGCGCCAACAGGAAAAATCAAGTTAGACAAAATCTAAAATAGTCGGCCAAATTAATTTATTTCGTAGAGTTTTTGATAAAACTATTGAATCTCAATGGTATTTCTATGTGTGTCGCTTTTCTGCTTTAGGAGAGCGGGGCGTTGAATCAGTTAGTGGCGACATAGAAGATTGTTGTAAGTTGTTCACCAAATACATAGAAAGGAGAATACCACTGTCAGCTATAGCCACCAATATAACCAGTTCACCTTTGACAGTCGTAAAGCCACCACAATAGCTAAGATAATTGCATTGACATGACAGCGATTGAATATCACTAAATGAAATCAATGGCTCTAACCTCATTGATTTCTCATGATATTTAAATACAAGGCTCTACTATTTTATTAACTGGTGGCTCAGGATCAATCAAACCGCGATTACGCCATCGATTCCCATTAACTAAGGATTCAAATGCAACTTCATTAGATAAGGTCAAATTATCAGCATGATCAGTCACGATTATCTGAGGACTAAAACCATTACTTTGTTCAAGTTCATCGCAATAAATAGATAGTTGACTGAATAAGTTTTCAACAGCTTTTATATCTTCATCTACAGGTCGCTCTTTAGGTGTTCGCTGTGCTGCTTCCTGTCCTTTTTGTTCTTCGAAAGAATCAGAGTTATCGCGATTAAAATTAGGGAAATAAACCTGCGTTGGCTGATCAAAAAATAGTATTGATGGGATAGCACATTCATCACCAAGCTCAACAAAGTATTTGTGTAATGCGAGGAAGAGCGTTACATGACAATATAACCAATTGGCACCACTACCCATTGATCTTAAATAAATTTTTTCATTTTCTGGTGTTAAGTGATAGAGGTCAAATGTTTCAAAAGAAAAGTGAAGATTTATAGGTTTATAGCTGGCTTCGAATTCAAAATTGTTTCCTATTTCAACCATGTATTCATTAACCTTTTGAGATGCTTTTTCTAGTCCTTTTTGCACATCATATTGCTTAAGCTCCCCGTTAATATCTTTTAGCAGCTTATTTAATGCCCTAATTTGTTTTTCAAGCTCCGCGTCATCAGCCATGTTAAGGGTATCGAGGATCGCAAATAGTTTAGCTTTTTGCATTAAAACACTTTCATATAGGCTCTTTTGTTTGGCTATCTTTTCTTCTGTTTCCTCCACTTCCTCTATTTGCTTACTTAGCGACATCAGCTCCTGATTTAAACTTTCACTATTACGTTGAAGCTCAACCAAAGACGATTCAAATTTAGCTTTCATCGGTCGAGCTTGCGCAAGGTTACCAGATATTTTTGTTATAGCTTGCTGTAGTTTTTCAGCACTGTCTCGCAATGTACCTTTTTCTGTATGACAAAATGGGCAGACAGAAGTTGATATGTGAACATGCTTCGGCGAGCTAAATTGTTTTACGTTATCAACAAAGCGCCCCTCTTCTTGAATATTTTTGTTAATTATCGCAGTTTGACGCTGTAACTTTCTAAGTTCAGCAGTCTTTAGAGTGCGCTCCTGCTTAAGTTTATTGTAACGTTGGGTAATTGCATCGGACTTATAGTTAATCTTTTCGGGTACGATAATACTATCAAGCTGATCTTTCGCATCCTGAGGGTGACGTAGCACCTTTTCTAAAGATAGCGGTTCATCTTTAAAACCCATCAAAGCATAGAGCTGAGTTAATGAAGGGCCAACGTTTTGCTTGTAGTTTTCAGATGTTCGTTTGTTCGCCTCTTTCTGGCGTTCCAAGCGTCGTACATCGGCGCTCAATCGTTCTTTTTCTTGTAATAAGTGAAAGTATTTCTGATTAACTAAGCCTAAAAATATCTTTGTATGCTCAATTGCCTTATCACGTTTTTCCTTTTCATCAAATCGATAAAATAACGCATGTTTATTAGCAACAAGGTTTTGATGCTGAAGCATAAATGAAGAAAAGCTACGTATTGTTGGTGTGGCCGCTTTCGCCTTAAAGCGCCGATTAGCTCTAGCAAATAACGATTCATCTACGTCATCAATATCCAAGAAGAATTCTCTTAAATGCTTATTAAACTCAAGTAAGGGACGGAAATATTTACTGTTAAAATAATCGCGAACAATATCGTCAGAATTGAACAACTCGACACGACGAAAAAAGGCCTTAGTCACTATGTCTGGGTCACGAGCAATCACCATATCTTGATTATTAACAGAAAGCGCAACATAGTAAATAGCGGCACTAGTGGTTATAATCCCTTTTGGAATAGTGTTCTCACTACTACCGAAGCAATAATCAAAAATTTCAATCAATGCACTTTTTCCGGTTGATGACTTACCAGTGACTACATTTAGCCCTTTGTTAAACTCTACTGGATGCTTATTACCTTGCTTGTCAATGACGCCAATTTCATGAATTAATGTTTTCATCGCGGTTTCACTCCTAAAAACGCATAAATCTCGACCACAGTGTGACCACTGAATAACTGCCCTAACTTCTGTGCTCTTTTTTGCTTGGTAAATACTGAATCAGCTTCTGTAAATACTCGAAGGCTCAAACTCTGCTCGTCAATAGTTAGCCAGTCATTAATTAAACAATATTGTATACATTGCTCTGTTAATACTTGAAACCCGTCGATTCTCTCTTGCAAATCATAGAGCTTGGATCGATCGTCAAAAATTGACCAGATAGTACTTCTAACATTTGAATTGAATAGCTTTTGACCAAAAATAGGATGGCTACAAAGAGGAACTACTAAAGGTGCTAGTAAAAGGTTATTCTCTAATTCGCCTGCCGAAGTGTAAAATGAGGCCAGATATGCTCCATACTCAAATGGGTTGTACTTCAATTCGTAAAGGGCTTCTACAATACTACTCACGGTTCAACCCTCCATTTTAAGCCCCGTTCTTCGTCATCCAATGCATCATGAATTAGGCCGTTTTTGTATTCAATAGGCGGGATATCATTCCCCATATTCAGTGGCTGTTCGCCTATAGTGTTGTTATAAAGTATTTTTGAACTTTTAATTGCATCAGTTGCTTCAAGTTGAGCAGTAGAATATGCAAGCTTATATTTTTTAACCAATTTATTTTGGTACGTAATTGTATTTTCCTTATAGAGCGGATATTCATCTAACTGCTCCAGCAGTGAATTTTGTAATTCTATCCAATTACTAACTGCTTCTGGAAGCATCTCATGATGCTCAATCTCATTTATTTTTTGCACAAAGGGCCTATCTTGGTGCGATTCTACCTCTTGGTCAGAAGCTTCATAACCAGTAAACATAGGAAAAGTGAACTCTTTTTTACACAGAAGTGCGGTTAATTCCTCACACTTAGCAGAAAAATCTTGATGTGAAATACTCCAAGATTGTTGATCTGCCTGTGCATATACAAAACCAATAAGCCCATGCAAGTAGCTTTTCAGGTTGTTCCTTGGAATGCCTATAGGTCTAGAGGTTATCTGCTTTGCCAGCTCTTGTCCGTTATCAGCTTCCGTAAATAAAGTTACTTTCCCCAGTACATTCTTAAGGAAAGACTCATTAGCAGCCATTACTATTTTTTGTAGTTTGATTATTTCTGATGGTTTTTCAGCATTAAGTTGCTCTATAGTTCTCTCAGAGAAAATTTCCTTTAGCAACTGTAGCCGTTGTTCAGCGTTTTTTGAGTTCCAACCCTTTAGCCGAGTTGTTGTGCCAAAAGCTTGTGTGGTGTGAAGCATCAAAGCACCGTATTTCGTGGCGTCAAAGTCAACGGCCAACCAATTTTTCAGTGTTTTCCAAAGATTTTCATGATGATCGGTTAATGGTGCAGCGTAGTCTTTTACTTCGGTTTGTGTTGATTGTGCTGCATCTAATGCCAGTAAACTCACATCGCCATCTTTTTCAAACCAAACAGACTGACCACTTTCAAGTGAAAAACATTTATTCAATCCAATCAGCATTTGATAATGAAAGGCCAGTGCAGTTGTTAACGCAGCGCTTTTAGTTTTACCATCACTCATACACCATCCCTAGAGTTCACCTTTAAATACAAAGCTGAGAATGGGTGACCGTTGCTCTCAGCAATTTGCACATAGAGTATGAGAAAACTATAGGATATTCAATAGTTTTGAATAATTTCTGATGGAATTTCGAACCAATGGAGTCAGATTATTTAAAATAAACGATTTTGTCTTACTTTTGTAACTAGAAAAAATTTCTAGTTACAATTGCAATTTCAATGGCAGCTATGAGCTTGCACGAGGCATAGACGGATACCTCGATTATTACTCCCCGTGACTGGCTACTGCGCCACAAAAGCGGTCATTGACCTTTGTAAAAAATACAGAGACATTAGAACATTAGTTATAAGGCGATTTAACCCCCTATATAATTTACAAAACAACAATTCAGTGGCCACAACAAGCATATAAACAACCCTACTCAGTAGCAGCTTTGTTTATGAATTTTTGTCAATCACTCACAGGAAGAACTTTATATGCGAAGGGAAATTAATAGTAAATGCCTTTCTCTGCCCAGCGCTGTAAACGGGGAAATATAACTCAAGTGAAGAGTTTTTTACAATCTTGTCATCTACGTAAACCGCGAAGGTTTTCTTCTCGTTGGGCATCAGTTTATCTTCTCTATCTGAAGAGTCATGTGCATTATGCGGGTTTAAAATGCGAAGTGCATTGCCGTAGCCGTCTTTAAGTGACATTTTTGGAGACTGATACCAGCTGATACCGCCTAGTTCGTTCTCATATGAGCGCGAGTATTTCATATCTAATTTGATTATCTTTGTTTTGGATAGGTTCTTCACTGAGAAAAGAATTCGCTTACCGTCAAAGTCTTCGAGTTGAATTATTACCCCTTCATCCTTGTAGATTGCCCCTTTTGCTACACGATACTGCTTCGCCCTGTATTTGTCATAGTCTTCTTGCTTCTTTCGAGCACTAACCCTACGCTTTTCTTCCTCAATTTCCTTTTCTTTATTGGTAATTGCAATATCAACCTGATCTGAAAGTGCAGGTATTGAGTATTCAATTACGCTGGATAAAAAATCGAGGTATTTCTCCGCTTTCTTATGATAGGAAGCTGACGGATAAAGGAATATGCAATCACCTGATTGGCTGCGCAATAACGTTTTTTCGTAGGCTGCTTTCAATTTTTCAATTTCAGATTGCGCCTCGATAAGAACTTCCTTTTTACCATCAAGGGCTTCAACACTCATTATTGATAAATTGCCATAAACTGAATAGTGATCAATTTTTGCGAGTATTAGGGCCCTTGAGCTTAGCGGCCGATCCTTGCTTGGTAGAGTAGAATAAGAGCGTTCTATCTGGGTAATATCCTCACCTACAAGTGACTTAATCTTTTTTGATACATCGCTACGCTCCCCTGTTACTTCAATCTCACAGCGTGGCGTGGGCTGCTTTGTTGGCTTTGTTGGCTTTGTTGTTTGACAACCTAATACAGATATCAAAACCAGGAGAATAAAAGTGGATCTAGTAGGCTTCTTTTTAAAGAAGAACGGCAGCATGATTAACCCCCAAAAAAATCATTAATCTAACATTAATCTGTAAGAAAGACTCAAAATAAAGCCCATACATTTTATTTTTTAAATAAAAACATTAATAGGAAGATAATGCTCGACTTAAAATTGGAGAAAATATTACACAAATTTTAGAAAAAAAGCATCAAGATCAACTTAATGATTTGGAATTAGAGAATAAAAACTGAGTCGTTGTGCCCCATTGAGATAGATCAGAGAGCTGTTTTAATGGTCACTAAAGCTATTAGTTAACGTTAACTAATCAAAATATCAATGGCAGCAATGAGCTTACAGGAGACACTGATTTAATTTCTGAATCACGTTCCTATCGACGGAAAACAAAGCCACCATTAAAGAAAAATTTAGCGATATAATAGCGTGAACTGAGCATGACGGGAATGAGTAATGAACAAACAACTTGAGCCATTATGCGCTAAGGTAAACTAAGAAAAATTCATCATTTTTCGTCGGTGCCGTAGTGGGGGGTAAGCGGTAAGTTTTTGTTTATTAATTAAGGGGGAGAGCAATGGTTAAGGTGGATATAGAAGATTTGTCAGACGCTATAGACATGGTGTCATCAGGTGAAAGTTGTGGCATTGAGACACTTGCTTTTATTTGCACAATCACAGGGAAAGTCTGGGTCACTGGTTTTGACGATGAAGATTGTGAAGAACCGGATTTACCCAGTGATTTATACGACAATGAACAATATTTGATGGCGCCGGACAAGCGTGATTTAGAGCTTGGGCATAAGGTCGCGTTAGATTTTATCAAACAAGCTAAACCCAGTGAGTTAGAACGTGTTTATGGTTTCTTTCGGCGTAGTGGCGCTTATGGTCAATTTAAAAAACTACTTGCTGAGCAGGAACTACTTGATGAATGGTACACGTTTGAGCAGCGCCAAACCGAGCTAGCATTAGCTAAATGGGGTCAACAACATCAACTATTGATTGGTTGAAAAGTAGCTTTAAAAACACTTCATACTATCGCTGTAGAATATCATATCAACATGGTATTTTACCTAGCATAAATCAAAAGCTACTCCCCATAGCGCATTATCAACAGGATGCAGTATTGAAAGTCACCCCTTTAACTCAATTAAACCAAATTAGTGAAACCGATTGGCAGTCGCTCAATCAATCGGGGTCGGTGTTGCTTGATTGGCAGTTCTTAAATGGCTTGGAATTATCACATTGTGTGAGTGAGCAAGCGGGCTGGACACCACATCATTTGCTGGTGGATGATGGTGAGGGGGTGTTGCCGTCTTATATAAAGACGCATTCGTGGGGCGAGTTTGTGTTTGATTGGAATTGGGCCGAGGCTTATGAGCGTTATGGGTTAGCTTATTATCCTAAGCTGGTTACAACCATTCCTTTTACGCCCATCACCAGCGATAAATTATTAAGTCACAACTTAACGCAATCTGACGTCGTGGATCAGGTGATTGCTCATTGCCAGTCACACGGCATTAACAGTTGGCATTTACTGTTTTGTCAGCCAATGAAAAATACCCACCCCGATTTGTTTGAGCGTCATACCATTCAATTTCATTGGTTTAATCGTGGTTATGGATGTTTCGATGATTTTTTATCAAATTTTACCGCCCGTCAGCGAAAAAACGTGCGCAAAGAGCGCCAATCCATTGTTGAACAAGGCATTGAGATTAGTCATTTCACGGGGGCTGAAATTAATGATGAGCTCTTGGATTATTTCTATATCGCCTATCAATCATCTTATGTGAAGCGAGATCATCAGCCGCATTTAAATCGTGATTTTTTTGCAAGGCTGATATCACACCTCCCCAATAATATTTTATTAATGATGGCGAGCCGTGATGGGAAGTTTGTGGCGAGTGCGTTTTATATTATCGACGACAACAAACTTTATGGTCGCTATTGGGGCTGTAGTGAAGAGGTCAATAACCTGCATTTTGAATTATGTTATTACCAAGGCATAGAATATTGCATCAAACATGGCTTAACGGTATTTAACCCCGGCGCACAGGGGGAACATAAAATTAAGCGCGGCTTTGAGCCTGTCACCACCTACTCTTATCATTGGCTTGCTCACGATGGATTTCGTGACGCCATTAAAAATTATTGCCAGCAAGAATGTGAACAACTAGCGCTTTATAAAACGCAATGTGCGCAGTTGTTGCCGTTTAAACAGCCCACTGATCATAAAGGGAAGATAGGATGAACGATGTTATGTTACAGCAGCAATTAGATTGGTGGTTAGCGCACGAACCTCAGCTGTTTGAGAAACTTACCGATAGTTTAAGTTGTCGTTTTGATGTGGAAATTCAGCCGTCTGCATTGTTGATAGAATGTTTTAAATTTTTATATTTAGCCGGGCAAGCTAATAAAGAAACGATGCAACCACGCGTTAAATTCACCCCCAGTCTTATTGTTGACGAAACATGGCACTGCCTTATTTTATACACTCAAAGCTATCATCAGTTTTGCCAACAATTTTATGGTGCTTTTATTCATCATCATCCCGGCGGCGATGAGGAAGCTAATTATAAACAGTTACAATTTACACTCTATGCGCTGCAAGCACAGTTTGGTAAGTTGGATGCAACAATTTGGCCCACCGATGCTGTCTTAGATATTACGGGACAATGCAGCACGTGTGAGACTTAGGTAAAACGCACGTGTTTATAGAATAATGAAAGGGATTAGTTATGTTATTTGAATCAAAAATAGATTTACATTTAGAGCGCAACAGTGA
>Ga0209292_1006928_pt1 | contig 10955 bp, 8 predicted proteins | sample GOMGulsemesocosm_2_FD_184634 | JGI IMG/M metagenome (GOLD analysis project Ga0209292, IMG submission 184634) | Methane-oxidizing microbial communities from mesocosms in the Gulf of Mexico - GOM9C Gulf of Mexico (SPAdes) (version 2) | ecosystem: Environmental > Aquatic > Marine > Cold seeps...
TGGGATTATGGTGAAATACAAGAAGATTGGGAAAGTCACTGGGCTGATATTGCCGATTTAAATTTATCGGGTAAGATTATTGCACTGTACGGCATGGGCGACCAAATTGGTTATACCGATTGGTTTCAAGATGCTTTAGGCATGTTGCATGAACAAGTTATTGCACAAGACGGGTTCGTAATAGGTTTCTGGGATAACCAAGGTTATGAGTTTGCCGCATCAAAAGCACTTACCGACGATAGCAGTCAATTCGTTGGTTTAGCCCTTGATGAAGATAATCAGTATCAGCTAAGTGATGAGCGTATCTCACAATGGTGTCAACAAATTCAACGAGAAATAGCTGAAATTATTGCGGGTGAATAAAAAAGTAAAATAAACGCCTTCAAGACTAAATAGCTTTAGCTTAATCGCCCTTTTCGCTTTATAATTCACCGCAATATTACCCTGAGCGAAATTACCCCTTATGTTTGAGCAATTTGACCTAGATTCAGCACTACTAGGCGGCATCCAAAATGCCGGCTACAAAAAACCAACTTCTATTCAAGAGTTGGTATTACCTGTCGCGATGACAGGCAAAGATGTTTTAGCTTCAGCGCCAACAGGTACAGGTAAAACAGCTGCTTTTCTTTTACCCATAGCTCAGCATTTATTAGATTACCCTCGTAAAAGCCCTGGTTTTCCACGCGTACTTATCTTGTCACCCACTCGTGAACTTGCCCTACAAACCAGCGAACAATGTACGCAATTAACCGAATTAACCGATATTAAAACGGGATTAATTACCGGCGGTGTTAGTTACGATAGTCATATAGAAGTATTAACCAAGAATACTGATATATTAGTCGCGACGCCCGGTCGCTTACTAGAGTATCTTGAATCAGAAAAATTTGAAGCGCGTGATATTGAAATCCTAGTACTTGATGAAGCAGACCGTATGCTAGATATGGGCTTCTCTGATGCGATTAATCGTATTGTTGGAGAAGCACGCTGGCGCAAACAAACCATGCTTTTTTCAGCAACTCTAGAAGGTGCTGGTGTTTTACGTTTTTCTCAAGAAGTCCTTAACGAACCAGTGTTCTTAGAGTCTCATCCATCACGTAAAGAAAAGGCCAAAATTCATCAATGGCTGCATTTAGCCGATAACAAAGAGCATAAATTTCAGTTACTAGAAAACTTGTTAAAACAAGAAGGCTTTGAGCGCACCGTTGTTTTTGCCAATAAACGTGAAACCGTACAACATTTATCAGGAAAACTATACGCAGCAGAGATTCCTTGTGCATGGCTTGAGGGTAAAATGCATCAAGACAAGCGTAATAGTGCCATCGACCGATTACGTACTGGTCATGTAAAGGTATTGGTCGCTACAGATGTTGCCGCTCGTGGTTTAGATATTGACGATATTACTCATGTCATTAACTTTGATATGCCACGTAAAGCTGATATTTATTTGCACCGAATTGGTAGAACAGGTAGAGCAGGCAATAAAGGTACCGCTATATCGTTAGTCGAAGCACATGACATGCCCGTTATTTCCAAGATAGAACGCTATATGGATGAACGTTTGGCACGCCGAAACATTCCAGGTTTAAAACCACAATATAAAGAATCTAAAGTGGCATTGAAAAAACCAAAAATAAAACTGACCACTTCGCAGAAAAAAGCCAAGGCGAAAAAACAAGCAAAACGTGCAATTAAAAAGAAAAAAAGCTAAAGTATAAAGTAGGTAAAAAATAACCGTTTTACGCGATTAGTGTAAAGAAAATGTAAAGTTATTATCATTGTTAAGTAGAAAGCAAATGAAGCACAGCGTAGTCGAATAGATATATCGATGTTGTCGTCAGTTTAACTAGCAGAAGATATTTATCATGACTAAATTAGCATGCCACAATGAAATAGAAACCCAGGCCAAATATTGGCTTTGGCGTATAGAGCAAGGTTTGTCGCAACAAGAACGACAAGCCTTTGTTGCTTGGGTAAATCAAGATAATAAACATCACGCATCTTTACGGAAGTACTCACGTTCATTAACTACGGCCAAGCTATTAGCAGAATTTAGTGGCTTATTCCCCTTAGAAAGAAAAAAATCTAATAAGACAAAGACATTTATGTATCAAATGTCTTTGGCTGCTAGTATCGTTTTCTTTGGCATAATTACCAGTGAAGTTTTCTTTAATAATTCCTTTAGCCAATTATTCCAAAAAACATCTATGTCTATTGTTCATCAACAGTATTCAACACGATTAGGTGAACATGCAAGTTTTGAATTACCTGATGGTTCGACGGTTCAACTTAATACTAATAGCTTATTAACGATTAGTTTTAGCGATAACCATCGTCAGTTAAACCTTATAAGAGGCGAAGGGTTATTTGAAGTTAAGAAAGATAAATCACGCCCCTTTAGTGTTTCTTCTGGTCAGCAGTCTTTCACAGCATTAGGCACTATATTTAATGTTCAAAAAAGTAAAAATAATCAGCTTGAGTTAATCGTGACCGAAGGAAGAGTATTAATTGCAGACTCGAATGAGTCCTTATCTACTCTAAATCGAAAAATAGCCGAATCCACTTTACAAGAAAATAACAACATCATTGTAGCTGGTGAAAAAGCCGTTATCGACAATAAAACTCAGTTGCCTAAAAGTGAATTATCGTCTGAAGCTCTATCTCACGAACTCGCATGGCAAAAAGGCATGCTTATTTTTGATGGTGAGTCACTTAACAACGCACTGGATGAAATTGGTCGCTATACTGATATAAGATTCACTATTGAAGATAAGCAACTAGCAAATATCAAGGTTGCCGGATACTTTAAAGTTGGTGATATAACAAGTTTATTAGACTCATTAAGCTATAATTTCGGCCTTACCTATAAAGAAATAGATAACAATACCATTGTTATTAACAAAGCAACGATTAAAGGTTAAACGTTTCCAGTTCGCTTTAATTAGGTTAATGCATAAGAATATATAAAAATAAAAGGGTACATTTCTGTATTCAATACTAGCAGTTATAAAACTATGGAAAGCCTCACGTCTACCATTATCTAAGAGGAATATAAGCAAAGAAAGAGTCTCTTTAACCACTAAAGTGACAAACTTTTCGTGTTTGCTTATCATGTTTACTGCTCTCATATTATCTTTAAGCAAACCTGTTCACGCACAAGATATTGCCCCTGGAATTACCCACTTTACGATAGCGTCTCAATCTACCGACAAAGCATTAATACAGCTTGCCCAACAAGCAGGTCAGACGATTCTATTCTCATATAGTTTAACTCGCCAATTTACTAGCCAAGAAATTAACGGCTACTTTTCTGTTTCTTTAGCATTAAGGAAATTACTTAAAAATACCAACCTCGTGGCTGAAATAAACACTAAAGGCCAATGGTCGATTCATTTGAAAGAGTTAGTGTCTAAAAGTAAACATAAGGTGTCCAAACAAAAACCAACAACTGAACAAGCGCTTATTGAAAAAATAGCGATTGTTGGTAGCCATATTATTGGTCGAACTGTTAGTGAACTTCCTGTTCCTGTTGACATAATTACAGGTGAAGCTTTACGTAATAGTGGGCAAACGAATCTTGGCAATATGTTACAGGCATTAGCGCCATCATTTAACTTTTCACGCTCGGCGATAAGCGATGGTAGTGATGTTTTACAACCCGCGACATTGCGGGGTTTAGGACCGGATCAAACCTTAATACTCATTAATGGAAAACGTCGCCACCAAGCGAGCTTAATTCACATTAATAGCTCAGTGGGTCGTGGGACAGCTGGTTCTGATATGAATACGATTCCGGTTGCTGCCATTAAACGAATAGAAATATTACGTGACGGTGCTGCTGCGCAATATGGCTCCGACGCCATCGCGGGGGTAATAAATATCGTATTGAACGATAATGAAGCACAAAGAAGTGTAACAACTTCATTAGGCGTATATCAGCAAGGTGATGGAGAACAAAGTCAATTTTCTTATACGCATGGTATGAAGTTAACAGACCACGGTTTTATAAATGCCACCTTAAGTGTAACTGATCACCAAGACACTAACCGTTCAGGGTTGCATGGTGCTTGTCAATTTGATCAATGCATTGAATTAAGTAACGGTCATTTTCAAACGGATGATCCAAGAGAGTTATCTGCAACCAGAAATACCTTTCGTATTGGCGATGCTTCTCATCAACAACTTTCATTTATCGCTAATAGTGAGCTCGAAATAAACTTAGGGCAACTGTATGGTTTTGTCAGTTATTCACAAAGAGAGAATCAGTCTGCCGCTTTTTTCAGACATTCTTCAAATACTAATGAGAACCCTCATCTAGCTGATAACAACGCAGTTATTCCTCAAGGGTATTTACCTAAAATCAATTCAGATATTGAAGATATTGCCTACAACTTTGGCTATAGAGCTAGTTTTGATAACCAGACAGCAATCGACATCTCCTATACCTATGGAAAAAATGACATTGATTACACCACAAGTGATTCGATAAATGCTTCCTATGCAAACTTTTTACATTTCAGTGATGATTTGTCCGCGGAACAAATTCGCGAAAAAACACCTCGATCAGCTTTCGCATATGGTTTATCACTGTCATTAGAAACGGTAAATATAATATTCAACAAAGAATATCAGCATTACTCCTTGGCGCTTGGTGCAGAATTTCGTACCGAAACATACAAAATCATTCCAGGAGCAAACTATAGCTATCAAGATTACGATACTCTGCACAACCAGTCTTTATTTAACTACGATGCAGCCGGAGGTATTCAAGGATTTCCAGGGGTATCTCCAGAGCTTGCGGTAAATGAAAGCCGCAAAGTGGTGTCTTTTTTTGCTGAGACCGTAACTCAATTAAATGACCAATTAGCGCTAACAGCCGCGATTAGATTTGACGATTATGAAATATTCGGCAATAGCAGTAATATTAAATTTGCCGCGCATTGGCAGCCAAGTGACGACTTTATTATTCGCAGTTCATACAGTACCGGTTTTCGCGCACCTTCTATGCAACAAATGTATTTTAACAATATCAGTACACAATTTATTGTCGATGAATCAGGGGAGTTGCTAAGCGAAGAAGTAGAGACATTCAGAAATGATAGTACCTTAACAACGAGTCTCGGTGTACCAAATTTAAAGGAAGAAGAGTCTGATAACCTCAGCTTAGGTTTTGCTTACAACCCTAACGATAATATAGAGCTCAGTATCGATTACTACTTGATTAATATTGACGATCGCATTGTCATTAGCAGTAAACTGGGAAAAGGTATTTCTCCGTTACTTGACCAAGTACTTAACGCTGAAATGGCAACTAAAGGTCAATTTTTCTTAAATGGTGCAGATACAAAAACTCAAGGAATTGATCTTGTGACCACCTGGCGGACTCAAGCGTTCTCAGGCAAACTAAACTTTACCTTAGCCGCTAATTTTACGGATACCGAAGTTGTTAATTTGTTCACACCAAAACATAGCACTTTGCACACTATCCCCGTTGATAAAATATTTTCAGCACAAGACATTTCAATTATAGAAGAATGGCAACCCGAACAAAAAATTAGCTTTTCATCACAGTATAAAAATCAGAACTGGGTAGTTAATTTACTGTTTAATCACTACGGCGAATATACGATTACCGATGGGGGGAGACAAACCTATGGTGCCGAGTTAATAACAGATTTAAATATCACTTACCAAGTATCAGAAAAACTCTCGTTAACATTGGGTAGCAATAATTTATTTGATGTCATGCCTGATGAAAATACCATAGGAAATTCCCGTGGCGGTACTATTGAAGATGAAGAGGGTAATGTTATTGTTAGTAGTTCGGGGGTATTTAAGTATTCACGCCGCTCTGCCCCTTTTGGTTTTAACGGCGCTTATTACTATGCCAGTTTACAATATTCATTTTAGTCCACGTTGTTAAGACGATTACTGTTTAGTCCACGTTGTTAAGACGATTACTGTTTACTAGTTGCTATTAGCTAACAATTTTTAACCTAGTAATAAGTAACATCTTTAATTTCACGTTGTGGTGACGATGCTAAGTATATTTCGTAAACATCTTTGAAATCTAAACTTAATTCAGTCGTGTAACTATCCCCTACAGGGTAACTTTTCACCACTTTAGCAGCACGGATAATACCGTTAACTGAAGCAGATACTTCTTGTTTACCAATTAATAATTGCGACATAGTCGTTTGACCGTTAATTTTTTGCCCATAAACCTGTTCAGCAAGTTCCGCATAAGCGGCAAGTTTTGACGCATTAATTGCCATTAACATCCGTTGTGTTTTATGGGTCGAACGTTGCAAACTTATTGGTGCTTGTCCGATAGCATGTAAAACAGGGAAGGATGCTGGTTTAATACTTTGCCATTGCACATGTTTATCGTAAACACTGGAGCAACTGGTTAACAAAACCAACAAGCTGCTGATTGAAAACATTTTAACCATTGTTTTTTTCATCTTAATCACCGAAATTCATCCTGTTAAGTATTAACACTTAACTTTTTATTAGTTAACAATTTCAATAGAGCGTGCGTCTTCAGCAAGCATTGCACTGTTTCGAATAATCAGGCCATCTTTCATGCGTATATTCTCGTCTTGATTGATTTGCTCACCCATAACCCAATTTGGAATAAATGACTGTGCTGTAGCTACAACGACACGCGATTGCATACCAATCATTCGGGCATTAATCATCACGCCATTTCCTTGCTCCATCATGGTTCCTGTAACTACGTAGTCAATAATCTGTCGTTCAGGTAACTCTTTCCAGTCACGACTGAACACGTAATCACCTTCGGCGGTCACACGAATATGTCCGGTAGTTTTATAATCAATGACCACTAAGCCGTGACGTTGTAGCTCATGAATAAAGTTTTCAGCTATTTGATTACCTAGCCAATTAGTTGACTCAAGATTCTCTAACTCAACAAAAGACGCTACAGCAATAGGCGTTTTAGGATTAACAAAAGAGCTACTTTCAAGCATCTGATAAGTAAGACCTTTCACGACATCAGCAATTGCATGTTTTGGCAAGTTAAAGCTGTCTATTTCGCCACGCTCTACTTGTTTTGAACGATAAAAATCATCTTCTCCACCCATTATATTCATTGATGAACACGACATTACTGTCGGAATAAGTAATGGAATTAGCCACTTTTTCATTGAGTTCCCCTCAACCGCCTTTTAAAGCGAATATTAGTCTGGTGATAATATCGGTAACCGACATTAAATAATCTATCGTAAACAAAGCATAAATCGCGCCATAAAATTGGTGTGCTGTAGATAAAGTTAAATAGGCATAAAAACTGCATATTCACTTGCAGATATCAAACCTATTTCACAGACGGACAACTCATGCGCTTATTTATATCGGCTTTACTTATATTATGCATTAACCATTGTGCAAATGCCCAATGGTATGAAGCTCAAGGCCAATCAGTAATAATGCAGGGGAATAACGAACAAGCAAAAGTATTAGCGATGGAAAATGCCCTTAAAAAAGCATTGTTAGTTGCCGGAGCCTCTGTTTCGAGTGTGCAAAAAACCGTCAACGGATTATTGACACAAAATGAAATTAATATTCGCGCGAGTGGTACGGTGAACTCATTCGAACTTATCGATGAAATTTATCAAGATAATATGGTTACCGTAAGGATTCGTGCAGATATTTTCCCGCAAAATAAACAGTGTTTTTCATCGGATTACCGTAAATCGTTATTAATAACACGTAGCCATTTACAACATAGAGAGCAGGCTAATATTGGTGAAGTATATGCTTTAGATAGTAAGGTTATGGAAAAACTAGCTTATCAAATCAACAATAAAGGTATTTATTTAGACACCAAACTATTGCTTAAAAATAAACCTCAGTTTTCCCGTTTAAATAACAGTATGCAAGCTGAAGCAATCAAAAGCTTAACCATGTCATTAGCTAACATGAGTGACACACAATATGTAATGTATTCTGAAATCAATGACCTTAGCTTTTCACAGGACACAACAAATGGTTGGAGTTTCTGGCAAGAAGATGTATTTAATCGTCAATTCAGTTTCAGTATATATATTTACAACGGCACTAACGGAGAACTAGTGCTGAGTAAGACTTATCGAGACTCTGCGCCTTGGGAGTTTGGTAAGCGAGAACTCGTTGATTTACACAGCCAAGTTTTCTGGCAAAGCCAATACGGCACAGCTATTGAAAAAATGCTCAATGATATGATCATTGATATTGATGAAAATATGATGTGCCAACCGACACGCGGAAAAATAGTGCAAATATCTGGCAATTCCTTGACCATTAATTTGGGTAAACGTCATGGAGTAAAATTAGGCGATGAGTTTTCGTTACTACATTTAAGGAATACTATTACTGATTCAGGTAAAACTTATGCCGGCTTCAATGTCAGTCCCTATACTGTAAAAGTGACACAAGTGTCACAGCAAAGCGCTCAAGCGATTGCCACTGATGAAAGTCTACTTGGCAATATTCAGCTGGCCGATTTAGCGGTCCGGTATTAACTCAGCTATGTTTAGGTTTTTAGTATTGATGACTTTAAGCCTTTACAGTTACTTTACGTATCAACAATGCAGATAGCCCTGCAAAAACTGCAGATAATACTAAGCAAGTGACTAAACTAGTAAACTGGTATAATACGCCCGATAGTACTGTTCCTAATAAGCGTCCTAAAGCATTGGCCATATAATAAAAACCTACATCCATAGAAGTCCCATCTTCTTTGGCCATAGCAACGATAACAAAACTGTGCAGCGCTGAATTTACCGCAAATACAGCGCCAAAAACAAATAGCCCACCCACAAGTAAATTTTCAACACTGATATTAATTTCTGACGCAAAAAGTAAAACGACCGACAGCAATAATGTTACTACGGCTAAACTGCTTCCCCAAACTGAGAGTAATTTCGCATCAATACGATGTTGATTTTTTCTAATAAAAAATTTGGGTGTCGACGTTTGAATAATGCCATAACCAATAATCCATAGCGCCATGAACATACCAACATCTGTATGCTGCCAACCTAAATGACTGACTAAAAATAGTGGTAATGCGACTACAAACCAAACATCACGCGCCGCGAATAAAAACAGCCGAGCCGCTGATAAATAATTCAAAGACGCATCATTAGAGAACAATTGCTTGAACTTTACTTTATGCTTAGCTTTACCTAAATCACCTTGTAAAGTGCATAAACTCAAGAGCAAAATAATAGCGAGAATACTGGCCATCATTAACATTGCTAACGAAAAACCTACTGCGCTTAATAAGAAAGCCCCGAGAAAAAAACCGCAACCTTTTAGCGCATTCTTAGAACCGGTTAAATAAGCAACCCAACGAAACAGCCCTGCTTGTTGTCCATTGGAGTTTGAAGGGATTAAGCTTTTAATACTACTTTTTGCACTCATTTTATTGAGATCTTTAGCAATACCAGACAATGCTTGAGCTATCATCACCCACACTACCGTTAAATACTGCTCTGGCAAACTAAGCATGACTAATGCAGCAACTTGCAACAGCAACCCCATATTCATGGTTTTATTTAAACCAATACGAGCACCAAGCCAGCCCCCTACCAAATTGGTGATCACACCAAAAACTTCATAAAACAAAAATAGCATAGCAATGGCAAACGGTGCGTAACCTAACTGATAAAAATAGAGCAGCACCAACATGCGTAAGGCGCCATCAGTTAAAGTGAAAAACCAATAGTTAGTCGTGATCAACAGATATTGTTTTACGGCACTTGGCAGCGTAGCTATTTTTTGAAGCATGAAAATATACCGAGGTTTATTTTTGGTTTGTTTTATTCAAGACATAAAAATAATTCGCCATCAGAACATAGCTCTAAATGACGAAATAAAAATAAATAACTTAACGAGTGATATCTGAAAGCCCAACTAGACGCATCAATTCCGCTGCACGATTTGCATAGCCCCACTCGTTGTCGTACCACAAATACATTTTCAATTGCGTGTCATTTACTACCATGGTCGAAAGAGCGTCAACAATACAGGAACGAGGGTCTGTTTTATAATCGACAGACACTAAAGGTCTTTCTTCGTAGCCAAGAATACCTTTTAACTCACCTTGAGCCGCTGTTGCCATTAATTGATTAATTTCTTCAACGGTTACGCCACGATTTAACTCAAAAACACAATCGGTAATAGAAGCATTCGCTAGTGGAACACGTACGGCATGACCATTTAATTTTCCCTTTAATTCAGGGAATATATGCGTGATAGCCGTTGCAGATCCTGTGGTTGTCGGGATCAAACTTTGTCCGCAAGCGCGTGCGCGACGTAAGTCTTTATGAGGTGCATCAAGGATTGTTTGGGTATTGGTGATATCATGAATGGTGGTCATGCTTCCGTGTTTAATACCAATACTGTCCTGTAATACTTTAACCACGGGTGCTAAACAGTTGGTTGTACAAGATGCGGCAGTGACGATGGCATGTTTGTCTTTTTCATATAAATGATGATTTACGCCCATGACAATATTTAAGATACCGTCCTCTTTAACTGGCGCAGTGACCATGACACGTTTAACCCCTTGTTTAAGGTAAGCGTTTAATAATTTGGTTGTTTTCATCACACCGGACGCTTCAACAACAAGGTCACACTTTGACCAGTCCGTTTCACTAATAGATTCGTTTTGGCTCATGGTAATGCTTTGTTCGCCGTTTTCACCACTTACCACTATTCGCTCATGTTCAGCCTGAGCGTTAAATGCCCAACGACCATGAATTGAATCAAAATTCAGCAAATGAGCCAAGGTTTCAGCATTACCCGCAGGATCGTTTATTTGGATAAATTCGATTTCTGGCCATTGCCAAGCTGCACGTAAAACCAAACGTCCCATACGGCCAAAGCCGTTAATACCTACTTTAATTGTCATTCTTGTTCCTAAAATTTAATACTGGAAATATACG
>Ga0209292_1006930_pt1 | contig 10952 bp, 10 predicted proteins | sample GOMGulsemesocosm_2_FD_184634 | JGI IMG/M metagenome (GOLD analysis project Ga0209292, IMG submission 184634) | Methane-oxidizing microbial communities from mesocosms in the Gulf of Mexico - GOM9C Gulf of Mexico (SPAdes) (version 2) | ecosystem: Environmental > Aquatic > Marine > Cold seeps...
TGGCGGAGACGAAGGGATTCGAACCCTCGAGACCCTTCCGGGCCTACTCCCTTAGCAGGGGAGCGCCTTCGTCCACTCGGCCACGTCTCCGTTGATCGGTATATCCGCGCAAGTGACAGTAATACAAGGTCAATTTCCACGTATTTGCAATTTTTCTTGAGCAGCCAAGAAACCCTTGAAAAAGCACAGAATAGCTCTGTTGGGCACCAGTTTTGGGCTAGATTTGGTCAACAATCCTGAGTTGTGTGGATCTATCAAGGAGCACTTTCTGTGGTGTCGCCCTCAGATGGCGCTCCACTCAACATTTGGATTCGTCTCAATTTTCGCATTGTGTGGTTTGTACCCATCTCCTCCCAGAAAAGAGGGCTAGCGTACAATGGTTGTTGCGCGCCCACTTTCGGCACCCTCGCGTTCCAGCATTCGATGTTCAACACCGGAAAGTGTACTGGCGTGCTAGTCAAGATCGCGACATTCAAAACAGCGCGTTCAGAGAAATCCATATTGAGATTGGTGACCACTGGCTTCCTTTTTTGGCAAAGGCGGACACCATTTGAGCATATCTGCACCTGTGTATGGATGCAGACATGGAGATTAATCGTTGAAATTCAAGCAGGTGATCAGGCGTTGAACAGAAAGTGAAGAACATCGCCATCTTTGACGACGTATGTTTTGCCTTCAACGCGCAGCTTACCCGCGTCTTTTGCACCCTGTTCGCCATTGTTGGCAACGAAATCGTCAAAGGCCACGGTTTCGGCACGGATAAATCCGCGTTCAAAATCGGAGTGGATGACGCCAGCGGATTGTGGGGCCGTTGCGCCTGCTTTGATGGTCCAAGCCCGGGCTTCTTTTGGGCCAACGGTGAAATAGGTTTGTAGGTGCAAAAGCTCATAGCCGGCGCGAATGAGGCGATCAAGGCCTGCTTCAGCAAGCCCCATTTCCTCAAGGAACATCTGTGCTTCTTCAGTTTCGAGTTGGCTGATTTCTTCCTCGATCTGGGCTGAGATCACAACATGTGCGGCGCCTTGTGCTGCCGCCATTTCTGCGACGCGGGCGGAATGTTCGTTACCCTCAGAAGCTTCAGTTTCACCAACGTTACAGACATAAAGGATGGGTTTGGATGTCAAAAGTTGTAGCAATCCCCAAGCTTTTTTGTCGTCATCGTCGACTTCGACAGTGCGGGCGGGCTTGCCTTCTTCGAGTTGGGCGAGAGCTGCTCTGAGCAGGCGTTCCTGCTGGGCAGCATCTTTGTCGCCACCTTTGAGTTTACGCACGAGGTTCGCCATGCGCTTTTCGATTGATTCCATGTCGGCAAGCATCAACTCAGTTTCGATCACTTCGGCATCTGCAACAGGGTCAACGCGGCCATCAACATGCGTCACGTCGCCATCTTCAAAACAGCGCAACACATGGGCAATGGAATCGGTTTCACGAATGTTGGCAAGGAATTGGTTGCCAAGGCCTTCGCCTTTAGACGCACCTTTTACCAAGCCTGCGATATCCACAAACGTCATGCGGGTTGGAATGATCTGCTTGGAACCTGCAATTTCGGCGAGTTTATCAAGGCGTGCATCTGGCACCGCAACTTCACCGACATTGGGTTCGATTGTGCAGAACGGAAAGTTAGCAGCCTGGGCGGCGGCGGTTTTGGTCAGCGCGTTGAATAGCGTTGATTTGCCGACATTCGGAAGGCCGACGATCCCCATTTTAAAGCCCATGTGTTTTCTCCTAGCTGCGGTTTCAGCAAGGCTTCTAGGCTGTGATGCGTCGCCATGCAAGCGCACAGCGCAACAGAGGCGATTTCACGGCGTCGCGCATTCCTGACAAAGGCGTGAATGCCTCTGGTGGTGTGCGACTTGCTCCCCAAATTGTTTGAGGCAGTGATGAGAGTGCTTAACCCGTTGGTTCGCGGTTTGCGGGCCGTATTCAGGCTTTTCCTTCGCGCATCTATCTTTGGCCACATAGCTGCCCTTTTTTTCACTTATTCATAATTTCAGGGCGCGAAGGTGAGTGATTCGCGCTAACTGCCACTCTTCTTCTGCTCCGATTAATGCCAATCAACTATGCTAACACACATAAGTGCGTGAATCGGCTAGTTTCCCCCAGCTGGGATATTAGAGCCGCCAAGCTAGACAAAAGGTTAAGGATGTAGGAAGAAGCTAAGATACTGTTTTGAATGTGTGAAACAGCTTGGATTGACACTATGGTTGGAGTTGAACGCCAGATTTAGTAGCCGAAATAAATACCATTTCTCTATGCTCCAAATCGTTGGATCTAATACCAACTGAGAAAATATGCGGACACTTGCCAATTTTTACGTTATATTAATACCTCTAGCGAACGCGTGAAATTGAGAACGAAATTTTATCACAAATTTGTCGTGCCACGGTTTTACCCTAGGAAATATTTCCTCTGGCGGGGTTCTTTATTGATTAATCATTGATCCAAGATCACCATCTGTAATGGGGCATTTGGAACACAAGAATACGCCGCATATTTTGCGTCTTATTCAACTTTTTACTGACTAAGGAGATTGGCTGTGAAGCTTATTGAGAAAAAGTCGAATGTGAAAGAGTTCAGAGGGCTGTTTGTCGGCAACCCGTTAAGTTTTTCGGATACAGTAGTGAAACTGGCCGAAGCAGAAATACCATATTTTGACTTTATACGCACAGCTTCGCTGAATGAGCCGCTTTTTCTGGATGATAAGCAGGCGCAGTCAATTCGCATTATTGTTGTAGACGAATTGATACTGGATGACTTGATCATGGCCATGCCGCAATTGCATACCAAATTCCCACAAGCCAATATCGCATTGGCATTTCGGAAGGTTGAGAATGCTAGACGGTTGATCAAATTGATTAGAGAGACTCCAGCAATTGGGCAGGTTGGGTTGCTGCCGATGGATCTGCATGTTGATAGTTGGGTGTCAGTGTTGCGACTTCTTGCCTGCGGCGAGAACTATATGCCTGCGGAGTTAATTGCTGTGGAAGCTGATGTTTCGGCAGCCGTTACAGCAGAAAACGAAGCTGGAGAAGTGGTTTGCCTAACCGAACGCGAGTTGGAGGTTTTGCGTATTGCTGCGGAGGGAAAGCAAAATAAAATTATCGCCGATGAACTGAACCTATCGCAACACACGGTCAAGCTACATATGCATCATGTTATCGCTAAATTGGGTCTACACAATCGGACTGAGGCTGCGATTTGGTACTTGGGGCAAAATTCCGAGAACAAGGGAGTTAGCCATGACTAAATCAGCGGAGCCAATCCATTTTGACGTTTTTTGCTGATCGGCGAGCTTACCTATACTTAGGCCTATATTGAAGAACCTCTTGATCCATCTGATTGCCGATCCTTCGGGAATGGACACTGAAATAGCCAGCCTCGTATTTTTGCCCATAAACACAACGCGGGCGCGTATCGACATGGCCGAACGACTTTCTAAATGGCCGAACGACTTTCTAAATTTGCGTGGATTAAGCAAGCAGACCGTAACTGGATGCTTGAAACACCCTAACTGAACCAGAACCATCCGGCGCCGCGCAACCGCTATAATCATTATATTTATGCCCTCAATAGAAACGGTGCCAATCCGTGTTCAACCTCTTATGCGGCTCGCGGGTTGGAACTGGATACTTCTTTGACGCCGCTGCCACAGAGGATGTGAAAATCACAATTGTCCGTGGCGTTTTCCTGGTGCTTTGGGGTTTTTTGTATTTAAATTAATTACTTACGGGTATCATTAACCCAATTGTTAGGTTCCCCGAAGCCTTTAAATTTCTTACCGTTTATCTACATTTTACGCGATCCGTGACCCTCCAAGAGGTTTCGGTTGCCTTGATGGCTGCTTATTAGAACTATGTCATCACCTAACTGGGCCGACCTACAAATCTGGCGGAAAAGCTTCGGATCGATTGTTTCGGGAGGGATGGTTGTGAATAGTTTTTTGACAAGGGTTGATGGACGAACGCCTTCAAAACGCCAACGTACTCTTGTAGCTGGCGGCGCAGGTTTCCTTGGTGGGCATTTGTGCGATAAGCTGATTGAGGACGGACATCGTGTCGTTTGTATGGATAATTTCCTGACGGGCTGTAGATCTAACGTCGCACATCTTTTTGGGCATCCGTTGTTCACTCTGATAGAGCATGATATCGTTGCACCGCTTCCTGATGTTGGCCCGATAGGGCAGATCTACAACCTCGCCTGTGCGGCATCGCCGCCCAAGTATCAGGCTGATCCGCTGCACACGTTCAAGTCCAATGTGATTGGGGCCTTGAACCTATTGGATTTGGCCGGGTGCAATAACGCCCGTATTCTTCAGTCTTCGACCTCCGAAATTTATGGTGATCCCGAAATTAGCCCCCAGCCAGAAAACTATCGTGGTAATGTTAACACGGTTGGTCCGCGGTCTTGTTATGATGAAGGTAAGCGCGCGGTTGAGACGTTGTTTTACGAATACCACCTACAACGGGGAGTGCGCACAAAAATAGCGCGCATTTTCAATACATATGGGCCGCGTATGTCCCCTAGTGATGGGCGAGTGGTGTCAAATTTTGTGGTGCAAGCGCTGGCCGGTGACGCTGTGACGGTTTTTGGTGACGGCAGCCAGACACGATCGTTTTGTTATATCAGTGATATGATTAGCGGCTTGATGGCGCTTATGGCCACACCTGACACCGTATGTGATCCGGTTAACTTGGGCAATCCGACCGAGTTTACGGTCCTGCAACTTGCACGGTCTGTTATCAAAACACTCAAGTCACCCTCGCGAATGCGCTTTGTCGACCTGCCGGTGGATGATCCCAAACAGCGCAAGCCCGACATTAGCCGCGCTATGCAAGTTCTGGGCTGGTCGCCTCGAGTATCGCTGTCCGAAGGGTTAGCCAACACAATCCCCTATTTTGCGTCATGTGCAAAGCAAGATGGCTTGCCGATGCTGGTCGCAGAGTGACCCGTTCAAGCTCCATATGTGTTACCGGTGGAGCGGGCTATATCGGAAGCCACGCCTGCTTGGCTGCGGCGGCGCGCGGGATTGAACCCTTGAGTATTGATAACCTGTCCACGGGATCGCGTGAGGCGGTCAATTGGGGGCCGCTGGCCGAGTTGGATTTACGCGAGACCAAGTTGCTCACCGAAACTTTGATCCACCATTCTGTTGATACCGTCTTGCATTTTGCGGCATCCGCTTATGTCGGTGAATCCGTGACCGATCCTCGTAAATATTATGAGAATAACGTCGGTGGTATGCTTTCGTTGCTCACCGCCTGTGCCGATGCCGGCGTCAAAACCTTTGTTCTGTCCAGCAGCTGCGCAACATATGGCGTGCCCAGTCATACGCCGGTGGATGAAACTGCGGCGCAGCGTCCGATCAACCCCTATGGCATGACCAAGCTGATGTGTGAACAAATGCTAAAGGACATCGCCCCCCAAATCAGTATGTCATACGGTATCCTACGCTACTTCAACGTGGCTGGTGCAGATGCCAGCGGTGCCTTACGCGAACGACATGACCCGGAAACCCACTTGATTCCCTTAACGTTGTTCTCCGCGGCACATTGGAGCCCTGTTCTGACGTTGTTTGGCGGGGACTATGACACTCCTGATGGCAGCTGCATCCGCGATTATGTGCATGTGTCGGACTTGGCACATGGCCATATGTTGACACTTGAGCATCTCCAGCAAAACAGCGGCAATCTCACTGTCAATCTTGGCAGCGGTCATGGAACATCGAATTTCGAAATCGTAGCCATGGTCGAGCATATCACCGGCCGCGACGTATCCGTCGAAATAGCAACACGCCGCCCCGGTGACCCACCTGTTCTGGTGGCTGACACTTCAAAGGCGCTTGCCTTGCTCGGCTTCAATCCGCAGCGTTCAGATTTAGCCACAATCATTGCTGATGCTGCCCGTAGTTTCGGATTGGAGGCACCAAATGCCCTTTCCATCTGAAGCAGTCAGAATAGGTGACATGCCCGAGCGATTGTACCGTGAAGCCGTTCTGCGTGGCCGACGCAAAACCAAATATACAATGCTTGTTGCGATTTGGGGCCTGTGCTGCGTTTTCTTCTGGGTGTGGTGGCTGCAGCCGGAGCATAATATTGGTTGGGTGCGATATTTGTTGGTCAGCACCTGCTTGTTCTGGGTTTTCTTTCTTCAAGTCTATTTCATCGCCATGTTCATGCGTGCGCAGCGCACGGCCCGCAGCGCCAAGAAACTGCAATATGCCCGTGTTGCGATGGTGGTCACCAAGGCGCCAGCTGAACCGTTTTCCATCGTTCAAGAGACCCTCTTGGCGATGTTAGAACAGGACTTTCCACATGATACTTGGCTTGCAGACGAAGATCCGCAGCCTGCCACAGTGGCGTGGTGTGCCGCGCAGGGTGTGAAGATATCTACTCGCAAGGGCGTAGAGGCATATCACCAGCCACAATGGCCGCGGCGGACGCGTTGTAAAGAGGGGAACCTAGCCTTTTTCTATGACCACTTCGGCTATGACAACTACGATTTTGTGGCACAGTTGGATGCCGACCATGTGCCGAAATACGGCTACCTCCGCGAGATTCTGCATTCGTTTAGAGACCCCGCTGTTGGCTATGTCAGCGCCCCCAGTATTTGCTCTAGCAACGCTAAAAATAGTTGGGCTGCGCGTACACGCCTTCATGCCGAAGCGATGTTTCACGGGGTCTTGCAGGCTGGCTATTCGAACGGTTGGGCACCTATGTGCATTGGGTCACACTATGCGGTGAGAACTACGGCACTCAAACAAATTGGTGGACTTGGGCCCGAGCTGGCTGAGGATCATTCGACATCCATGCTGATGAACGCGGGTGGATGGAGGGGGATGCATGCGATGGATGCCATCGCAATCGGGCGTGGCCCTGCGAACCTGACTGATCTGGTCACCCAAGAATTTCAGTGGTCCCGTAGTCTCGTTACGCTTTTGTTGTCACATACGCCAAGATACTTTCGTGACCTGCCGCCACGACAAAGGTTTCAGTTTGTTTTTTCGCAGGTCTGGTATCCGCTTTTTGCGGTCTTCATGGCGATCATGTTTGTGATGCCGATACTTGCGTTGCTTTTTGATGTTCGTTTTGCTGGCGTGACCTACACAGCATTTCTTACTCACGTCCTGCCGTCGATCATCGCATTGATCTGCGTGACTTATGCGATCCGCGCTGATGGATACTTCCGTCCGCATGACGCAAAAGTTCTCGGCTGGGAAAAGGCATTTTTTGCGGCACTCCAATGGCCTTGGGTCTTGCTGGGATGTGTCGTGGCTGTTCGGGATCGGTTGACGGGAAGGTTTGTCGATTTTCGTGTGACACCAAAAGGAGAGAATACCTCGCCTCTCGTGTCATGGCCGGTCCTCCTACCTTATTTTGGGCTTGCTTTGCTGTCGCTTTTTCCAGTGCTGTTCGTTGATAATGTGGCGGAAGCCGCTGGGTTCTACATATTCGCGCTTTTCAACGCAGCAATTTATACTGGCTTATTCTTAATCATTATTACGAACCATTTACGCGAGAATCCTACTGGCCATAGATTTTTGCCGGGTCAAGCGGCATTCCAGTTCGGTTGTGTTGCCGTGTTGGCTGCGGCTATCAGCTATGGTGCAATTGAGCGAGGGAAAGAGGCCGTCATAGCCTTGGCAACAACCCGAGGCGACGTTCAGTTCCTCCAATCTGGCTATGTTGTCGCCGGTGCAGGGCAAGGGACAGCGGGTCAGTTACATGTGTCCTACAATTCCCTTTGGTTGTCGCAGTTTGTTCAATCCCTAACAGAAGGAGAAGGAAAATGACTTTTCACTTTAATTGTAAAAGAAACTGGCCTGTGGGGGCGTTGCTCGCTGCATTCGTCGCCACATCGCCAGCGATTTCCCAGTCCCTTCCCCCTGGCGATATGCCATTCGGCGTTTTTGATCCGGGCGGCGAATTTAGCGATACACAAGGCGTGGCAATTGAGCATCTTTTCCTCCCTTGGGAGGACGTTTTTCTTCCCAGTCTGGCCGAGGCTGAGACTTACTCCGCCGAACGTGGGCGTGTGTTACTTGTCACAATCGAACCTTGGACTTGGACACGTGACGAAAGGAACTCATCTTCGGTTTTGCAGGACGGTATCGCTTCAGGTGTCTATGACGAAACCATGAGAACTGTTTGTAGTGCACTTGGAACGCTTGAACGGCCACTGACGATCCGCTGGGCACAGGAAATGGACGACCACACAGGGCAGTTCATTTGGGCAGGATGGAACCCAGATGTTTATGTCTCAGCGTATCAGCAGATGATCGATATTTGTCGTGTGGCCGCGCCCAATGCGCGCTTCATGTGGTCGCCGCTTGGATTCGAAAATATGGCTGATTACTATCCTGGTGATGATTATGTCGATGTTGTGGGTTTGTCTGTCTTTAGTCTTGGACCGTGGGAAAAACGGATCTTGGGTCAAGAGCAAACCTTCGATGACATCTTTGCGCCGCGTTACCAACGCGCACTGCAGTTCGGTAAGCCAATCGTGGTTGCCGAACTTGGCTATGTCGGCGATGCGGATCACATCGCTATGTGGGAAGGTGACGTACGCAGTAAAGCCGCACAATATCCTGAACTTGACGCAGTTGTGTATTTTAACCAACAGGAAGTTTACCCGTGGCCGGATGGTTTTGGTTTACCGGACTGGCGACGTACAGAAAACATGCTCAACTAAGCGTGTACGATGGGGCGCAACACCTGATAGGCGGCATATTGCCATCAAAAATATGCCTCCATCAACCGTCCTAAGAGTTTGAGTTCGCTCTCTTTCTATTCTGAAAGGGATGACGAATATTGGCGCCTCGTTGGCTTTTAGACCACAATCGGAGTCTCTATTGCTGTGTCGACTTGACCGTTAAAGCGTACTTAAGGCATTCTCCCCCATGATTAACGAGGGTCGCGTCCCCTAGTCGCGGCCCCACATTGAGGAGAGACCAGTGCCCTATCTGAAACAACGGCCCGTTGGCCGAGTAATACCCGTTGTCTTGGCAGCTCTAACCGTAGCGTTCACCGCCGCACCTTGGACCAATGTAGTAGCCGAAACCTCCGACATCTCCATTACAACCGGCAGCGGTACATACGTTTGCACGCCCGCTGGCTTCGGCAGAAAGTCACGTTGTGCCCGGCGATAGCAAGGGCTTCTGCCCATTACTCTGATGCCGGAATTGCACCCTTTTGAGCTCCTCAAAAGGGTCAGATGGTTGCTTTCTTGGCTACAACACTCTTTTCAAAGGGTCTTTTGTATCGTGTGACTACGATGAAAGGGGCTGCATGAAATGGAATATCACTGTCAGTCAGCTTTCTCTAGTTATCGCTTTCGATCCTCCGTTGTTTTGCACCGCCTTGGTCTGGCGCTTCAGAATTCTATTTGAATTGTCAGGGTGTGAGTGGGCTCCAAAGACTGTACCCCGAAATTCACCGGCGACTTGCATTTGAACGTTTGCACACTGTGGGATTGATCTTCGCGTCAGTTTCAAGCACAAGTCCGGGGCAAGACATAGAGGACAGCCCATGACACGCATCGACGCCAAATTCGCAGCGCTTAAAGCCGAAGGTAAAAAAGCTTTCGTATCCTATGTGATGGCGGGTGACCCCAATTACGATACATCGCTTGAAATCGTCAAAGGTTTGCCAGCCGCTGGCGTGGATATTATCGAGCTGGGCCTGCCCTTTACCGATCCAATGGCAGATGGCCCCACCATTCAATTGGCAGGTCAGCGGGCGCTGGGTGCTGGTATGACCTTGCAAAAGACACTCGATCTGGCGACGGAATTTCGTAAGGGAGATGATACCACGCCAATCGTTCTGATGGGCTATTACAACCCTATCTATTCGCGCGGTGTTGATAAATTTTTGGTGGATGCCAAAGCTGCCGGTATTGATGGGTTGATCGTTGTGGATCTGCCGCCAGAAGAAGACAGCGAACTGTGTATTCCTGCGCAAGCTGCGGGTCTAAATTTTATCCGCCTTGCAACCCCGACCACCGATGACAAACGCCTGCCAAAAGTTCTTCAGAACACTTCCGGCTTTGTGTATTACGTGTCGATCACTGGCATCACCGGTGCAGCCGAAGCCGAAGCAGGCGATGTTGGGCCAGAAGTGGCGCGCATCAAAGCACAAACCGATCTTCCTGTGATCGTCGGTTTCGGTATCAATACGCCTGAGAAATCTGAGGCGATTGCGTCCACCGCGGATGGCGCCGTTGTTGGCTCTGCGATTGTGAAAAAAATCGGAGATGGGGAAAGCCCTACAGATGTATTGGCCTTTGTGAAAACCTTGGCGGATGGTGCCCATCGCGCCTGACGTTTACCCATGCCCATAGCATAAAGGGCCCCTGCGATGCATGCGTTTGGCGCATGTAGCAGGGGGCTTAACCTCGATCATGGTTTTGCCGTGCTATAGCTGTCTCGATAAATGGGGTGTCGGGCTTAGATCTAATGACAAAGCAACGCGGGCAGATATACGTAAGTCCATACCCTTATTCGGGGTATTATAGTTCTTTCAGGTTTTGGTACGTTTCTATCTATTCGTTTTGGCGATGAATTGATGGATGTGCTTCATCATCGTGATCGGGCATTTTTCACTCAAATCAGTTCCGGCAAGAGCAGATACTCTTTGCATTTTTCCTGTTTGTGATAATTTTCATATTATGAACTCATCGCGTCTGTAGGAATTGAGGCCGTATTGGAGCCGTGACCCTTTTGCTATTTCCGAATGCCCCGTTGCACGGCAGTAAGAATTTTGGTAACTAAACTTTACCAATTCTTGCACGTCGACCCCCGGGAGCCCACCATGCCTGTGATTACCTGTATCGAAGATCTCAAGCGGTTGCACAAAAAACGTGCGCCGAAGATGTTCTATGATTACGCGGAAAGTGGATCTTGGACGGAACAAACTTTCCGCGAAAATACCTCTGATTTTGAACAGATCCGCTTGCGT
>Ga0209292_1006940_pt1 | contig 10943 bp, 7 predicted proteins | sample GOMGulsemesocosm_2_FD_184634 | JGI IMG/M metagenome (GOLD analysis project Ga0209292, IMG submission 184634) | Methane-oxidizing microbial communities from mesocosms in the Gulf of Mexico - GOM9C Gulf of Mexico (SPAdes) (version 2) | ecosystem: Environmental > Aquatic > Marine > Cold seeps...
CCATTTTAATACTACCGTTTGACGAAATAATATATATGCGTTCATCATCAGCGCGCTTCTTCAAACCACCACTTTGTGTAATATATTCTTCAACACTAATTGATGAGTCAAACATATGAGAACTGTTTACTTGCACTTGTCCCATTACATTAACTGAATTGCTTTTAGTAGGTATGTAGAGAATATCCCCGCCTTCTATTGCTACATCATAATCATTACTCGCTATAACTTGTGGCAGATTAATAACTAAACGACCTAAAGGTTCGACTTTAGACAAGTCGGCTAATAAAGATTTAATTTCACTATAAGAAGTTACGTTACCATTACTTGATAATGATTTTGTTACCATTTCGATACGTAAATCAGCACTCACTTTGATTAAGTTTTGTTTCTCGAGTTTTTTTAACTTAGTTCTTGAAAAAACAGAACCATTTGGATCGGCAAAAGAAGTTAATCCTCCCGCTTTATGAATAATGCTGGATAAGCTATCACCACGACGTACCGTGTACTTGCCAGGAAAAACGACCTCTCCACGAAGTTCAATAACATGATTTTCACTCCACGAAGGTATACGATGAACATTCAAGCGGTCTTTACTGATTAATAATACGTTATCTTCATCGATATTTTTTAATGCATTAGCTAAGTGAATATTTTTAGATACTTTTACAGCGCTGATACCATTCATCTCATTACGAGTGAGTTCTGCTCGAGTTAAATAAGCCGATTCTTTAACGCCACCTGCGGCAACAATCAAGTCATTTATACGCGCTGATTTTCCTAATGGGTAAATACCAGGAAACTTAACTTCACCATCAACTTCAACGAGTTGAATAGCATTTCCTGAACCCGCTTGTTGTCTTAGCTTATTAACAATAGGAATAAGTAGGCGCTGTCGAGAGAACAATGCCATTTCACGAACATTTACAATTTCTTCAACGGAACCACCACTTATTTCATCAATAGATTGAAGTACCTTTCTAGTTTCGTCATCAACTACATGGTTTTTCTTGCCATACTTAGTCCAAAATTCTTTTTGTTTATTACTTTTAATCGCCAAGTTTCTTTCTTTAGCCTGTAATTCCTCTTGGGTGTAGGCAAGTTCATCTAATATAAACTGTTCATCAGACAATCTGATTTCACTAGAGAAAACAATCACTTTATCATTAGCACGTAATAATATATTTTTGGTTGGGCTTTGGTCTTCAAAAACATCAGCTAGGTTAAATTGCAAAATTTCAATATTTCGAGCTGTGTCAATTTCTCTGACAACAATACCGTAGTTAAGATCTGCGTATGGTAATAAGTGAGAGTCGGCATTATAAATCAAATCATATATCTGCATGCCTTGTTGCCACTGATATTTTCCAGGACGTACAACGGCACCAATTAACGTAATGGATTGTTCATACATATCTGAACTTTTTAAAATACGAATAAAATCGCCGGATTTCACCAGTTTACTACTTTCAGCTGCGTTGGATAAATCTACATTCATAACACTACGTAAATTACTCTTATTATATCGCTCAACCGTTGCCGACTTAGAAAATGCAGAAGGAAGTAAACCACCAGCCATTGTTATTACTGAATCGAAATTATCAGTTTTGCTTAATTCATAAACAGCCGGGCGACGAACTTCACCTGCTACAGATACGCTAGGGCCTTGAGGCGGAACAAAGACTACATCGCCAGATTGTAATAAAATATCGCTTGATGAGTCGCCTTCGATAAGTAAATCATATAAATCTACTGTTTGGATTAACTTGCCACGACGCTTAATTTGAATATTTCTTAGAGAACCAATATCACTGATACCTCCTGCGGCAAAAATAGCATGAGTCACGGATGAAAGTGAACTTAAAGTATAAGGTCCAGGTTTATAGGCATCACCGAGTACAAATATTCGCATTGAGCGTAGTTCTGCTAAACTAACGACGACATCTACACCAATAATTTTTTGTTTAATCTTACTTACAACAAATGATTTCAATTCGGAAAAGGTTAACCCTGCAACACGAATAGGTCCTAAGTTAGGAAAAACCAATTGCCCTTCTCTATTTATCGTTAATTGCATTTCTCGGTTTTCTTTACCAAAAACCTGAATTGACACTGAATCTCCCGTGCCTAAAATGTAACCTTCTGGAATGGCGATATCCATTACCGGAGAAAAAGTTGCAGGTTCATTTGCAAAGACATCTAAGCCAAAACGGGGTAATTCTTTAAAAATTGCTTCTGCTTTTTCAATTTCCTGGTCAGCCTTAGCTTCTGGAACATTTACTTCTCGAGGCGATATAGGAGTATTAAGCGGAGAATTTTCTTCATTACTTCCAGAGAGTTGTGCTTCAATAGCATTTAAATCAATCCCCATACTTTTAGCTAAAGCTTGTTGCTGAGATTTAGGTAGTTTTTTAAATTGCTCTATTTGCTGAGCAGACACTTGCTGCGCAGTTACATTTAAAGAGAGTATCGAAAGTAGTATGGCTGCTATAACATAGCGAATAATGTTCATCATTGGCGCAATAAAGTTCCTATTAATACGAGGTGTAACGTTAGCTAAAGGCAGTTAAAATTCTAAAGAAATAAGGGAGGTAAAATCAAAAAAACGCCCTATAAAAACTTCAAAAAATTAGCCTGCGGAGTTTACCAGTATCAAACAAACGAATAAAGTAACTTTTATCATTTAAGAAGCAAGTCTATGCTAATAATACATAAGAATTAATGAATCATTTTATCTTCGAATAACGATGAACATGCGTATGGGTAACTAAAACATTACATCAACTAAATCAAATCTCATCGTTCAACTATTGCCTTTCATGGCTAGCACAGGTATAACACACGCTGACTTTCGCAAATAAATTTGCCAAAAATTACAGCGTTAAGAATTTTATGCAATATTATAAAAAGTTTTTAACGAATTAAAATAATAATATTTAACTGTAATTTACACTTATCTTAGAGGATTTTTTTATGAGTAAACCTGATACGGGTTCTTTTTTCGGTCATCCGGGAGGGCTTCAAACACTCTTTATTACAGAGATGTGGGAACGCATGAGCTATTACGGTATGCGTATGCTACTTGTCTTATTTATGACAGCGACATTACAAGAAGGCGGTTTAGGTTTAACCGTTGCTTCTGCCGCTGCTATTTATGGTTTATATACAGGTAGTGTATATTTTATGGGTTTACCTGGCGGCTGGATAGCTGACAGATTAATTGGCGGGCAAAAAGCTGTTTGGTACGGTGCAATCATTATTATGATTGGCCATATTATTTTAGCTATTCCTAACGACACCACATTTTTTATCGGTTTAATTGTTGTTATTTTAGGTACAGGATTATTAAAACCTAATATTGGCGCTATGGTTGGTCAATTATACTCAGATGAAGATGTTCGTCGTGATAGTGGTTATGCCATTTATTATATGGGTATCAATTTAGGCTCAGTCATTGGTTATGCCGTTTGTGGTTACTTAATGGAAAATGTTGGTTGGCATTGGGCGTTTGGTGCTGCCGCTGTTGGTATGGCACTAGGGCTAATCCAGTACAAAATCACAACTCCAAAACTTGAAGGTATTGGTGCGACTCCGGTATACCCGATGTCAGTTAAAGCACAAAAAACCAGTTGGACTATTATTGGCATTGTTTTAGCGGGTATTGCATTAATTACCATTGCAGTTTTTCAAGGAATGTTAACAATTGAACCTGTCACTGTTGCTCAATATGTTGCAATTGCATTCTCTGCAATTTTTGTTATTTATTATGCAGTGATCTATTTCGGTAGCTCTCTTACACAAAACGAAAAGAAAAAACTTTGGGCATTATTGCTTATTTGTATTGCCTCAGCTTGTTTTTGGTCAGGTTTTGAACAAGCGGGGTCTTCAATGAACTTATTCGCTCGTGATTATACCGACCGTATGATTGGATCATTTGAAATACCCACAGGCTGGTTCCAATCGGCAAACTCGTTTTTTATCGTTTTACTATCACCATTTTTTGCCGCTATATGGATTAACCTAGGTAAAAGACTTGTTAGCCCTTCATACGGCATTAAATGTGCCTTTGGTCTAATTGTTATGGCCAGTGGTTTTATCGTGATGTTTTTTGCTGCACAATACGCCGCTTCAGGAATGAAAGTTGCACCATACTGGTTAGTAGCAACTTACTTCCTTCATACAGTTGGTGAGCTTTGTTTAAGCCCTGTAGCACTTAGCGCGGTAAGTAAATTATCACCTAAACGTTTTGCTGGACAAATGATGGGTGTTTTTGTATTAACCTATTCAATCGGTAATATTATCTCCGGTCTATTAGCCGGAAACTACGATCCAAATAACGTGGCTCAAATACCTTCGCTTTATATTCAAATTAGTTTATTCAGTATCGGTATTGGCATAATCATAATGTTGATTGGTTTCAAATCTAGATTTTGGGAAAACTTACCTTCAGATGATGCTGAAGAAGCAAGCCCTTCAGTTAAATCAAATGATACTACGGTAAATGCGACTTAAGTAAAATTTACATTGTTCATAAAAAGCCAACATTCAATGTTGGCTTTTTTATTGATATTTTTCCGGTATTTTTGTCATAATAATTTAAGAGACGGTTACTTTTAAGTGAATCTACACATTATGAGAAATAGAAATTTTATTCGTCAAGAAATACGAACTAAACGCGGCCAACTCACTGCGAATAAACAGCAAGAGCAAGCTGATTTATTGTGTCAAAAACTTATGACTCAAATAGAATTCAAACATGTTAAACGAGTTGCTATTTATCTAGCTAACGACGGAGAACTAAATACCCAGCCTTTCATTAACTGGTGCTGGGAAAATGAAATATCTGTTTATTTACCTGTTATTCACCCTTTTAGTAAAGGGAATTTACTCTTTTTAAAGCACACTAAAAACTCAACACTCATAAAAAACAAGTATGGGATTTTAGAACCTCAACTCGATGTTAGAAATATAATTACCCTTGATAAGTTTGATATCATTTTCACGCCATTAGTCGCCTTTGATAAACGTGGCAATAGACTGGGTATGGGGGGTGGATTTTATGATAGAACTCTTGCTACTTGGCATATTCAATACCAACAAAACAAACAAACTAAACCTGTGCCAATTGGCTTAGCTCACGATTGCCAAAAAGTTGAAAAAATTCCATCTGATAGTTGGGATATACCCTTACCCATAATTATCACACCTACTTCTCGCTATAACTTCGATATTTAATCATGTCCTGATATACTCCTGCCTAATTAATCTTTAGTAAATTAGGATAAACATGACACAAGATGAAATGAAACAAGCCGCAGCCATAAAAGCTCTCGAATTTATTAAAAATGATACGATTGTTGGAGTAGGCACTGGCTCTACGGTTAATCACTTTATTGATGCTTTAGCAACAATAAAAGACAAAATTGAAGGCGCTGTTTCGAGCTCTGAAGTGTCAACTCAAAAATTGAAAGCATATGGAATAGAAGTTTTCGAGTTAAATAATGTTGATGGAATTGATGTTTATGTTGATGGAGCAGATGAAATTACTGAACATATGTCGATGATAAAAGGTGGTGGTGCCGCGCTAACCCGAGAAAAAATAGTTGCTGCCGTCGCAAAAACTTTTGTCTGTATTGCTGATGAAAGTAAGCAGGTTAAATTATTAGGGAGTTTCCCACTTCCCGTAGAAGTCATTCCTATGGCGCGCAGTTATGTCGCTCGAGAATTAGTTAAGTTGGGTGGTGACCCCGTTTATCGTCAGGGCGTGATTACTGATAACGGTTGCGTAATTCTCGATGTGCATAACTTAGAGATAATTGATCCGAAGAAACTTGAAAATGATATCAATGCCATCGTAGGTGTTGTTACAAATGGTTTGTTTGCTCAACGTGGCGCCGATGTTTTAATTCTGGGCACTCAAGATGGCGCAGAACTGGTAAAATAACTCTTTAGAGTTTATACACTATATGCTAGTTTAGATATCTAGCCATCTAAATGCTTTTATTTAGCTAAGACCATGACCTATTCAGTCCTACAATGAGATATGAGAAAATGATCAATAATTCATTAGCAAAAGAAAAAATTAAAATTTTATTACTTGAAGGTGTTCACCCGAGCGCTATTGAAGAGTTAAAAATGAAAGGCTACAGCAATATTGAATGTATTAGTACATCGCTTGCTGAAGATGATTTGATCAAAAAAATTGCTAATGTTCACTTTATTGGTATTCGTTCCCGCACTCAATTAACTGATCATGTATTAAGCCATGCAAAAAAACTCGCGGCTATTGGTTGTTTCTGTATTGGCACCAACCAAGTTGATATTAAAGCCGCACAAAAACGTGGGATTCCAGTATTTAACGCACCCTTTTCAAATACTCGTTCAGTAGCTGAATTAGTAATAGGTGAAGCACTCTTATTATTACGTGGTATTCCTGAAAAAAGCGCTAAAGCGCATCGTGGTGAATGGCATAAATCTGCTGCTGGCTCAGTAGAAGCTCGTGGTAAAACATTAGGCATTGTGGGTTACGGCCACATTGGCATGCAATTGGGTATTTTAGCTGAAACCTTAGGTATGCGTGTACGCTTTTACGATATTGAAACTAAGCTTCCATTAGGTAATGCGAGCCAAGCATTTAGTTTACCCACTTTATTGAAAGAAGCTGATGTTGTTAGTTTACATGTACCTGAAACCGTGCAAACCCAAAACATGATGGCAGCAGAAGAATTTTCAAACATGAAAGATGGCGTTATTTTCATAAATGCCTCTCGAGGAACTGTTGTTGATATTGATGCTTTAGCTACAGCGTTAGCAAGTAAGAAAGTAGCTGGTGCGGCCATTGACGTTTTTCCTGTTGAACCAAAAGGAAATGACGAAGAGTTTATTTCACCATTACGTGAATTTGACAATGTCATTTTAACACCACACATTGGTGGTAGTACGAAAGAAGCTCAATCAAATATTGGTCTAGAAGTTGCCAGTAAAATGGCGAAATATTCTGATAATGGTTCAACACTTTCAGCGGTTAACTTCCCTGAAGTTTCTTTACCAGGCCATATAGGTACGAGTCGATTATTACATATTCACCATAACCAACCGGGTGTTTTAACGCAAATCAACCAAACATTTGCTCAACACAACATCAATATTGCCGCACAGTATTTACAAACTGATGATAAAATTGGTTACGTGGTTATTGATATTGAAGCACAAGATAGTGAAGTAGCTTTAAGAGAGTTAAAACAGATTGATGGAACAATACGTGCTCGTATACTTCATTAATGTAAGTCACATTACGAACATCATTTAGCAAAAAAAACGAGACTGATTAGTCTCGTTTTTTATTGAAAATTCATAAACATAGCGTTTTATCACGCTAAAGATATTTCGAAAATTAGTGATGTGTGATTTGATGTCTAATTTAAAGAAATCACAATGCCTTGTGGCTGTTCAAGTAATTCACTGACTTGTTCAAGCATTTCATTATTACTTCCAACAAAACTTTTCACTGCACTCGTCATGGTTAATTTGGCCTCTGACATTCCATCAGGTGTTAACGGGCTATGCAGTTCTATCATCTTGCCTTCATGCTCATAAGACATTTTTATTGGTTGTTCTAAAATACGAATAGGTGTGCCAACGGTAATATTGTTATATAACCATTCAATATCATGTTCATACATACGAATACAGCCAGAGCTAGCTCGCATCCCAATACCAAAACGTTTATTCGTGCCATGAAGTAAATACTCGCTGGTGCCAATACGCAGTGCATATTTTCCAAATGGATTATTTGGCCCTGCAGGAACCTCCTTCGCCATCTCTCTACCATGTTCGGTAAAATACCGTTCTCGCATCGATTTTGTAGGACGCCAAATAGGATCTTTACGTTTATCACCAATGATACTCGTTAAATTAGGCGTTTTTAGCCCTTGTCGGCCGATGCCGACAGGAAAAACATAAACTAACTTTTCTCCTTTGGGGTAATAATACAGACGTAGTTCAGCAAGATTAATAACAATACCTTCACGCTTACCATAAGGTAAAAGCATTTGCTTTGGGATAATAATATTACTGCCCGGTTCAAGTAAAAATGGATCTACATTAGGGTTCGCTGCTAACAAAGCAAAAAAACCGACATTATAGTTTTCAGCTATGGCTTGAAAGTAGTCTCCTTTGATCGCTTCATGTGTGGTTTGTTTACCGATAAGTCTTGAATCAGGCGCTGGTAGATTATAAACACTTGCAAAACTAAAATACGAAACACAGCTGCTTAGTAATAAACCTACTAATAAGAGTATTTTCACGTAACTAAAAGCTTCATAATATCTTGTCCTTATGATTATCATCAACTATATCACTGCGTTATTGTTCCAATCTAACAGACCGATTATAACGATTCTTCTAGCCAATATGACTTCATCACGAGCGCTATTTTTCTTGAGCTATCTAAAGCAATTAATAGCCCTTCAACTTTACTCCCTTGCCATGAAACGAGCTTTGTCGGTTTTTCGTCCAATGTTTGTAACTGTTGCTGAATAACCCACAACGTTTGCAACTCGCTGATCCCTTGTTGAATATCTAACCAAGGTGCTCGATATTGCTTACGTTCTTCTTGGTCGAACAATAAACCAAACCACGTTCCGGTTAATAAACTTCGGTTCAATAATTTGGCTTGCGACAAATATTGCTCGCTAGAAAGTGGCTGCGTTTTTGTACTACCAGCAAACAATATCGACATATTATTCGTTAGACTTTGCTGTGCGAAAGGTAATAACAAATCACTAGAGTCTGTTTGCTCAGTTAATAGCATTGCCAACAAATCAGCTTGAAGTGTATTAAAGCGCTTACCGTGCAATAACTCGAATACATCATTGCTAGTAGGTAAACGGCGCTTTTCAATTCTTAATTGCTCGACTAATTGCTCACTGTAATTAAGTTTATGTCGATAATTACCGGTTTTATTAGTGAGTTCTTGTAAATTGACTGCGTTATCAACCCACGAGAGTAAATGGATAAAATGGCTTAATTCATTTCGAATTTTCACCGATTTTTCTGGAAGGTAATCAGTAAAAAGCCAAAAACCATGACGCATTAAGGCTAAGGTTTCGGTGACTTTTTCTAACTCTACTAAACTGGGTGCTGCTATATAATGTTCAATATGATCATGTAAATGAACTAAACAATGATTAATACCCGTAGAGAAAGCCGCAGCAATTGACAAACTACGATCAATGGGCAGCATATCTGTGATAGGTTTTTCATAATTAACGGGAGTATTCTTCCATAAACGATACCCCCGAGCAGCTTTACTCTGGCTACTCGGTCTTACCGAGACAACTGAAAAAATCATCTTGGCAAGGAAGAGTAAATCTGCCGTTGTGCCGCTCACAAGCTCTAACTCAACCTCGCAAATACTAACACTTCTGCCATCACTGCTTATATTTCCTAGATCAAAAGCAACCTCTACTACTGAACCTGAAGACAAAGTCACTAACCAAATAATACGGGTGAAATCAGTTGAGAAAAGGGGAATTAAAGACTCTTGTAGTTGTGCTACATTCTGACCTGACTGCCATATTTCTTCAGGAAACAAAGCCAGTTCAGGGAAATTATTTTCAATATCAACGTTATACTCTGGTCGCTGATGTAAACCAGCAATAACTACACCAGCGGTTTTTATGGTTTGCTCTAGTTGACCATCGCAACCTCGAATTCTGAGCCCCATATCATGATGGCGAAAATTTAAATCAGTGGTGTCATAATAACAGTTAGATAGTTTCTTTTTTTCACAACTAAATGATAACTGTTGTTCGGTAAATAACTGTGTAATATTTTCTTGAGTATTCTTACTTGTAACAAAATATTTAAGCTCGATTTCGGTAACCATATTCTTCCAATAATATTTTCGGCCTGTCAACATCTTGAGTTTACAACAGCAACATATGAAAACAAGTAACTAACAATGCTTTGGTTACAAAATTTAGATAATAAATGACTTTTTTGTCAAAAACACCTTATTGTCCGTAAACTTAACTTGCTATCAATCCAGCAAAGCCCTAATATTTTGCTATTAATTATTTTACAGACGTTACTGGTAGTTTCATGAAAATCTTAAATGGTTTATTGGTTGGTTTAGTTCTAAGTTTATCATTTCCTCTTCTAGCTGAAGACGCCCCATCCAACCTTGTACCTGGATATATCTCAGACGATTTATTTATTTATATGCACTCAGGTGCTGGTAACAATTATCGTATTTTAGGCAGTATAAATTCAGGCACGGAAGTGAAGGTAACAGGCAATAACCAAAATAATTACACTGAAATTATCGATGAAAAAAATCGAAATGTCTGGGTTGAAAGTAAATACGTTTCACCAAAACCAGGTTTACGATTTGTTATTGCCGAACTTAATGAAAGGCTAGCGAACACAACAAGTAATACTGACAGTATGTCAGAAGAGTTAACCGAGGCTAGAAATACTATTGAAAAGCTAAGTGAAGAAAAGTCTTTGCTTAACAATGAAATTAGCGAATTAAATAAAACATTGATTTCTACTCGTTCACAACTAAAAGATCAAGATACTAATATCAAAAAAGAGTGGTTTTTTAATGGTGCCATTGTACTAATTATTGGTCTGGTTTTAGGGTTAATTATTCCAAGGCTTACCGCTCGTCGAAAAGGTTCAATGGATAATTGGAAGTAACATCTATTATGTTAGGAAAACTCGCGTATAATCGGCCCGATTTTTCGATTTAATGATGGCTTTTTTTGTGCGCGAAACTAAATACATACTTTTTATAACTTTATTTCTATTATTTAACATAAAACTGGCTAATGCAGATGGTGTTAGCCCTTATCTTCCATTAAAAACAGATCCCCTTATTGAGCTAGAAATTGAACGTTTAGCAAGTATTTCTCGTATGCCAATATTGAGTAAGCCTT
>Ga0209292_1006942_pt1 | contig 10941 bp, 7 predicted proteins | sample GOMGulsemesocosm_2_FD_184634 | JGI IMG/M metagenome (GOLD analysis project Ga0209292, IMG submission 184634) | Methane-oxidizing microbial communities from mesocosms in the Gulf of Mexico - GOM9C Gulf of Mexico (SPAdes) (version 2) | ecosystem: Environmental > Aquatic > Marine > Cold seeps...
AGCAATAACCACAACATCTTTAGGTTTAGTTTTTAAGAAGTGGCTCTTTAAATAGTTATTGGTTAACCCTATAGCGGCAAGTTGATAAGAGTTGAAGTTAATGCAGCTTTTGGCCACTTTTGAACCACTCATCGAGCGCATAAATCGAATACTGTTACAGTGGATAATTATTTTTTGTTCTAAGTTAGGAAAACGTTTTAAAATTTTATTAGCGGCATCATAACTTTGCAGATTATCTTCACCGAGCATCAATACTTTACGTGCTTGCAGTAAGTGTAAGCGGTTAATAAAGTAACTGTGGGTAATATCACCGATGATGACGTTTGCTGAAAACTGAGTTCTTAATTCATGTCTTCTTAGTTTATCAATCTGATTATCAATGATGACAACGGCAACTTTTTTATCGATATCCCGCAAAGCTTTTAAATAGGTAATGGTAAGCTCACCAGAGCCAACAATAACGATATGATTTTTAATGCGGTGTAAGCGCCATTCGTGTGGGGTGATAACGCGCATTATTGCATCGATCAATGCAGATGCGGCAAGGATGGGGGCACCAAAATAGGCAATCCATAAAAAAACTCGGCCAATAGCAGGGCCGCCTTGTGGCGTACCTAAGTCTAAGCCACCAACAACAAACAACCCTAAACTATAATAGGCTTTAGTGAGGATATCTGCTGAATAGACACTAGGTCGTTCTGACAGGGTCACACCCATCAATAATCCTGATAAGGCGAGGGCAAAAAATAGTGTGGCTGCTGGCCAACGCCAGCCAAATTGTAGTGAGCGTATTGGCAAAAGCTAACTCCGCGAAAAAGGATAAAATTAAGAACAATGCAATGATAACAAATTCAATAAGATAAGTGTTTTATTACATAGATATTATTTTACCTGACATAGTGCCATGCTTCAGAGAGTTATTTCTAATCAACAATAGGATAGTTTATCGTTCTTATATCCATTAACCGAAGTTCGACTTAGTCAAATTGTGAGGTTTCGGCATCTACATTAAATAGAGGAATAAATCTTATTTTACAATTAGTTGAGTATGTATAGGTAGCTGTTGATAATTTTTTTGATCTCTCCAGTCGACTTTAACGTTATTACCGTGTTTTTTAACTTTTTACGAATGCTTTTATCAATACCATGAGTACAAACTAAGTAAACCTCATTTTGGCTAAATAATAATGGCTGTCCAAACTCTTTAGTTGAAATTCCTTGTTTAGCACCGATGTATTGAAATGTTGATACTGCACCCGCTATAGCATCAACTTGACCAATTTCTAACATCTTCACTGCGTTAACATAGTTTCTAGGGTAAACAATAGATAATGAATGGTCATTGTTAAATTTATCATTAAAATAAAGGCCTAAGGGAACTGCGATAATTATGTTTTTAAGACTGTCATAATCTTCGAGTTCGATGCCTTTTTTTGGAATAACCCCCGCATTCATTGGATAGCCAATGGGTTCTATTAAATCAAGTTGAGCAATTGCGTCAGGTGTGTTGGCCGTTAACGAACAAATACTGCGTTGGCTCGACAATGCAGCGATGACACGTTTTGTAGAAAGAATACTACTTTGTTTATTGATACCACTATCTTTCACGATCCTATTTAAAATATCGTAAAAGACGCCATTAAGTTCACCATTGGAAGTTTTGTATCCGTATGGTACTTGCTCCATAGTAATCAAGGTAATGTCAGGCTCAATACTTATAGCATTAGATGATGCTTTTATAATGGGCATTAACGAAACTAACAATAAAAGTAAATTTAGATGAGATTTAAATTTTTTAAGCACTAGTTATAACCTCAAGATAAAATTTCTATTGGCTATATAAACCGTAGCAGAACAGAGCTATTTTCACATCATTTAGCCTAGTAATATCGAAGATAATTATTTGGGCTATATCGATTATTTAATTATTTAATTATTTATTTAATTATTTATTTAGTTAAAACAAAAAAGTGAGCCGTAGCTCACTTTTTATATTTACTAAATTATACTGTTTATCAAGCTAAAACTTGCACACTATTATCCACAATGCGTGTTTCATATGATGTCACAGTTAACGCATCATCATCTAAACAGCGGCCTGTTGTTAGCGAAAAACGCTCTTTATATAAAGGTGATGCAACATAAATTTCACCATTTTCATCGCCAACAATACCACGATACAAGACATTGGCTTTTCCTGCAGGATCCCAGTTATTGATGGTAAGTGCTTGGTCATCGCTCGTTTGGAAAATAGCAATCTGTTGATCATCAGCAAGCAAAGCACAAACACCAGAGTATTTTACTAAATCATCTTTTTGGCAAATGGTTTGCCAGCTTTTATTGGTCGTCATAATTTATTCCTTAATATACTCGGTATTATGCAATTTCAGTGGCTAATTCTGTTTTATCAGCACCATCAAGTGTGACTACATCAATCAGTAAGCCTGAAGCTGCTTTTTCTTTAAGCGTTGCAGGGCGAATCTGTTCACGTTCAGTGATAAATTTAATGCTTGAATCAGTTTTTTCTGAGTTAACAAATTGGCGGAAACGTTTTAATTGCTCAGGGCTTTCAACGGTAGTTTTCCATTCACATTGATACGTCTCAACAACGGCTTCTATTTGCTTTTCTAATTCAGCATTTACGCCTAAATGATCGTCGATTACCACTTTTTGCATATATTCTAGACCACCTTCAAGGTTATCTAACCAAACAGAGGTACGTTGTAAGCGATCAGCTTGACGAACATAAAACATTAAATAACGGTCGATATATTTCACTAACGTTTCATCGTCTAGATCTGTCGCAAATAAGTCACCATGGCGAGGTTTCATACCACCGTTGCCACTAACATAAAGGTTCCAGCCATTTTCAGTAGCAATTACGCCAATGTCTTTACTTTGTGCTTCTGCACATTCACGAGTACAACCGGAAACGGCAAACTTTATTTTGTGAGGAGAGCGTAAACCTTTGTAACGGTTTTCTAAATATATCGCCATTTTCATACTGTCTTGCACGCCGTAACGACACCAAGTACTACCAACACACGACTTAACCGTACGTAACGATTTACCATAAGCGTGTCCAGTTTCCATACCTGCAGCAATTAATCGCTCCCAAATTGCCGGTAATTGATCAATACGGGCACCAAATAAGTCGATACGTTGACCACCAGTCACTTTGGTATATAGGTTATATTCTTTGGCTACTTCACCAATAACAATTAGTTTATCTGGAGTTACTTCACCACCTGGCATACGTGGTACTACCGAATAGGTACCGTCTTTTTGCATATTGCCAAGGTAAGTATCGTTAGTATCTTGTAGTGGTAAATGATCATCTTGCAAGATATAGTCATTCCAAATTGACGCTAATATTGAACCCACGGCAGGTTTACAAATTTCACAACCCATGCCTGTACCGTGCTTTTCAATTAAAGTATCAAAGTTTTTAATTTTCTCTGCTTTAATAATATGAAAAAGCTCAGTTCGGCTGTAAACAAAATGACTACAAATGTCTTTTTTGACTTCTAAGCCACGTTTAGAAAATTCGTTATCAGCAACGTTTTTAAGCAGTGCAGCACAACCACCACAACCGGTGCTAGCTTTAGTGGTCGATTTAATTGAAGATAAATCAGTATCGCCAGCATCAATCGCCTGAATAATATCGCCTTTAGTGACGTTTAAACATGAACAAATCATGGCGGTATCGGGTAGAGAATCAACACCTAGCGTTGGTTTTTCACCGCCATTACTCGGTAAGATCAAGGCATCAGGATTTTCAGGTAATTCAATACCATTTAAAGCATATTGTAATAGTGAATCGTATTCACTGGTATCACCAACTAATACCGCGCCAAGTAATGTCTTTCCGTCTTGGCTAACAACGATTTTTTTATAAATATCATCACGGTCATTTTGATAAGTAAAACATTGTGCACCAGCTGTTTTAACATGTGCATCACCAATTGAACCTACTTCTACACCCATCAGTTTAAGCTTGGTACTCATGTCGGCACCAGTAAAAGCATCACTGCCACCTTGGATATGACTAGCCGCCACTTTAGCCATGCTATAGCCCGGAGCAACTAAACCATAAATAAAGTTATTCCACAGCGCACATTCACCAATCGCATAAATATCATCATCTGAAGTTTGGCATTGATTATTAACAACAATCCCGCCACGTTCTCCAATGGTTAAATCGAATTCTCGTGCTAGGTTATCGTATGGACGGATACCTGCAGAGAATAAAATGAGGTCAGTTTCAAGGAAGCTACCATCGGCAAATTCCATGCGGTGAACACAGTCCTGACCTGCAACAATTTGTTGAGTGGCTTTTTGGGTATGAACCGTTACGCCTAACGCTTCAATTTTTCGTTTAAGTACATCACCGCCAGCTTGATCAAGCTGTACGCCCATTAATTGTGGAGCAAACTCAACAACATGAGTTTCTAAACCTAATTCCTTTAAAGCATTCGCTGCTTCAAGACCTAATAAACCACCACCAACAACTACGCCTACTTTACCTTGATTGGCAGAGGCTTGAATGTCATCTAAATCATCAATGGTGCGGTATACCAAACAATGATCTCTTTCTTTTCCAGGGATAGGAGGAACAAATGGAAATGAACCGGTTGCTAAAATAAGTTTGTCGTAAGCAAAGCTTTGACCTTTTTCGGTGGTAACCACTTTTTCAGACTTATCAATTTGTGTAACTTTAGCTTCTAAATGAAATTCAACACCTAACTCTTGATAGTTCTCAGGGGTTGTTAATGCAAGGTCTTCCGCGGTTTTACCTGAAAAATATTCAGACAAATGCACACGGTCATAGGCTAAGCGAGATTCTGCGGATAATACCGTAATATGGTAATTTTCATCTTGACTAAGTTGTTCAACAAAGTGATGGCCGACCATTCCGTTGCCAACAACAACAACATTTTGTTTCTTTTTAGTGAGAGTTTTTGATTGAGTCTGTGCGTTTGAACTCATAGTATACTTCCTACGATTTTATTAATTGCATTTACTTATAAAGTGTTATGCACTTTCAGTGGTTAAACTGAGCCGAATGACGATTAACGTTGATATTTCCTTTTCTCTGATAAAGCAAAGGCAGTGCCAGTTAAATAAATCCTTTGTTTTCATTGGTTTAGTGTTTTGTTGTTGGTGTTTTTATCCTTGTTTGCACTAGCATGCCCGAGTTTCTGCACTAATAAAGTGCAGTAGCTCAATTGATAGAATTATTTCTTTATCGCAATTAACACAATAAGAGTATGTTTTAAAAATGCAAAGTAACACCTATGTCATTGCCAATGTTTTAAAATGGTTACAGGAAGGAGAGTCTGTTTGGCTTTCATCGATTACTAGTACTTGGGGATCTTCTCCAGCACCGTCGGGTACTTTAATGGCCTACTGTGAAAAGTATGGTATCGCTGGCACCTTGTCTGGTGGCTGTATAGAACAAGACTTAGTGGAAAAGATGCAGCAGGGCACGCTGTTAGCCGATCAAAAAAGTCAGACTTACCCCATAGAAATGGTTTACGGTGGCACACCAGAGCAGCAAGCTCGATTTGTATTACCTTGTGGCGGTCAGTTGCATTTATTGGTTGAATATTTGCAACCGATTGAGTCAACCTTATCTCATTTTACTCAACTGAATGATTGTTTAACTCATCGTGAAATGGTTGCTCGAAAAGTTGATATCTCAACAGGAGATTTAGCTATCGTACACAGCAAGACTAACCGAGGTATTGCACGTATCGAAAATGAAAATAGTAGTGCTTATGTCGAGCATGCTATGGGGCCCACCTATCAAATGTTACTTATTGGTGCTAGTGAAGTCGCACGATGTGTAGCTGAATTAGCACAGCCTTTAGATTTTGCTGTTTCAGTTTGGGATCATCGTGAAGAATTTCTTCGCAATTGGAATGTTGCCGATGTTGAAGTTTACCGTGACTCTCCTGAGGTATTGATCAGAGAGAAGTTTGCCGATGAAAGTAACGTAATTATTGCTTTAGCCCATGATCCACGTGTTGATGATTTTGCTTTGGTGGATGCACTCACTACTCAAGCCTTTTATATTGGTGCTATAGGTTCAAAAACAACCTGCAAGAAGCGTAACGAAAGACTGGTGAACTATGTTGATGACATAACAAGTCTCGATAAAATGCATTCACCCGTTGGCCTTGATATTGGTAGTAAAACGCCTTTTGAAATAGCCATATCGGTATTAGCACATGTTATTCAAGCACGTAGTCAATTAGAAAAAAGGCTTGGTAAATAAAACTGTTATCATCATTTGTTATGACTACCGTCACAGAGCGGTTGTTTCTTTGATTGTTTACAGCCACAGAAAAACACTCGTTTGGCTTCAGTGGCTTTAAATATTACTGGGGTGAAATCTGTGCCGCTATGAGAGCCATCACAAAATGGTTGTTTTTTACTTTTACCACAGGCACACCAAAAGTAGTTTTTTCCCGCTTCTACTTCAACAATAAACGGCGTATCGGAAGCTCTAACAGCTTTAGTCATAATTATTTTCCTTTGTAAAATAAGACATTGAAAATAATTATAGTCGATAAAAATTAATTCACTTTAGGATCTGCTGTTCTGGGCACCCATTGCCACCATTGCTGCTCACCTTCTTCTTTTGATGACGTATCTTTCGTTTGATGTATGTCCCAAGTGACTAAGAAGTCAGGATCAGTGATTTTGACATCAGTTTGACTGGTATGAAAATCTCCCTTTGGCGCTTTAAACCAGCAAGATAAATTAGCGGGAAGAATAAATTCTGCGCTACTTTTATTCGCTAGCTCTTTGTCTAAACTCGCACCTAATAATAACAGGGTAATGCCCATCTCTTTATCAACCGACTTAACTCTGCCGGCTAATAAGGTTTGTTTTAATTGTTTACCGCTAACGTCAAAATACGTTAAGCCAATTAAACAACTTTTATTGAGTGTGTCTTCAAGTGCTTTTAACATCGAAGAAATTCCTAAAGGCTAAATAAAATAATCATGGTGCTGTTTCCGTAAAGGTTGTTAGGGAAAACAGCACTGTATACTATGTCTTGTAGGTCGGAATTTATTCTGACAATTTGTTAGGCTAAAGCCCAACCTACAACGGCTTCATGCATTCACCATAATCACTCAAAGGTGATTTTTACACTAATGACAATGTAGAGCAACACCCGTTGCTGGGTTGTCTGCTAGGCCGATGTCACGAGCGTGCTGCTCAAAACCTTTGTTTTTCCAAAAGAAGGCTCCAGGCATAGTGGTTGGAATTACCAAGATATAAAATAGTGCGCGGCCAATCACGGCAGTAACACAGTTAATTAACGCCGCTAGCAACCACAAGATAAACAGTGTTGTGGTTAGTTCACCTAGTAGTGTTATAGCCAATAAACTGCTGGCAAAAACAATATTTCCGCCTAACAAAATATTACGCATTAAGTAGCTTTTACCAAAGGTGGTACATTGCACATAATGGGCAGCACCGCCTTCATTATCGCTACGATTTAAGTCTTTGTTATGACGAATCAAGCCAAACGCTTCAATTACCAACCCAAGTAAAAACGTGCCAGAGATGATTAATAAAGCTTGCTTAATTAGGCTTGTCTCAACTGCTTGCATCAACAAGGTGGTGATAACAATGACACCACTAACCAAAGCACCTAAAGATAAGCTGTTACCACTAAATGAAGTGGCCGTTTGTAGATGATGCCAAAACGGACGTGCTTTTATTTGATAACATTTGTTCATATAAAATAACCCGGCACAACCTGCTAACAAAGCGAATATGCCTGCGCCATTTCGCAAGTTATTCATCGGTAACCCATCAGTAAGCAAGACTAAATCTAGATCAAACCAATTGATCGATAACGTATTAACCCATTCATTACTGGGTAAGGTAAATAACGCCGTAATGCCACAACCAGCAGAAAACAAGGCTAAACCTAATCCTTCTCGGGCCATTGGCGAATAACGTAAATTATTAAAGCCACGATAAAAACGCATCGGTTTGCCAAGATGAGTCACACTCATCAGTAGTGCAAAGGCGGTCATTACCAAAGCTGTGATGGTCAACGGTAAAAATATTTCAGAATTAACAAAAAGCTCAAAGGCTTCAATGCCTAGTAATGCCGCTAAAAATGGAATTAAAAAAGTGCCAAAGGCAGCTTGGGCAAAAAGCGTAAATAAGACTAATGGGTTTTCACGACTGTTTAACTTAGCTAAATTCCAATGTTTGGCTTTACCCGCTTTTTGATCAACTACCGGTTTATAATCACCGTTTTTATCTTTGTGATATTTCACCGGCATTGAATCGGTGCGATTCATTTCATCTGGCAAGTTTTTTGTTTGCTGAAAACGAATATTAGGGTGGGTGATCTCAGGATCAGGAAAACCCGGTATCGAGGTTTTACATTGTTCACGGTTTTCTGGGGTATTTTCTATTACGCCAAAATCCAGAGCATTACCGACACAGGCAGAAACACAGGCTGGTTTTAAGCCTACTTCTAAACGATCAACACACATATTACATTTAGAAACCTGACCTTTAACAGGATCAAGTTGAGGTGCGTTATATGGGCATACCCAAGTACAATAGCCACAACCAAAACAGGTTTCAGGATCTTGTAAAACCGCACCATATTCGGCATGTTTGGTATAGGCCTTTGTAGGACAACCTTTTAAACAAACAGGATCATCACAATGATTACAGGCCATGGAAATGTTCATTCGTTTGTAATCAGGATAAGAGCCACCTTCGACATATCCTACCGAACGAAACGCTAAATGAGCAGGGTTGTCATTTTTTTCTGAACAGGCGGCTTCACAAGCATGACAACCGATACAGTTATCAGCGGTAAAGAAAAAACCATGCTGTTTATTACGATTTGGGTTTGTGCCAACTTCGGGGTTTTCATTGATGAACATTGAACGTTCAGTTGGCAAACCCGATAAATCTACACAATCAATGAGTTGCCCGTAGCGGTTTTTATCTTTAATTTCACTTTTGTCATCATGAGTGGGCAAAAAAGCATAATCTTGCTCTTGGGTTCGTACTTCCCAATGATTAGATCGGCCAGCTTGTTCTGGAGATTGTTCGACAGCAGACGCCACTGACATAGTGGCAGGGTCAAAGCTTTCGACGACAGTATCTACTTTAGGTTTATTTTTTAATATTTGATTCATTAATAAGTACCTTATAAGCCTTTAATATTCTCTGCGCTCAACGTTTAGTTGCGCGGCTTCTTTTTGATCTACAGGCTCAATACGTACTGAGCATTGTTTAAATGCTGGCTGACGAGAATGAGGGTCTAATAAACCTAGGGTTAAACGGTTCACACAATCATGGAAATGAAAAGGAATAAACACCATATTTCGGGGCACTCTTTGGGTGAGTTGTACCATTACTACCGCGTCTCCTCTGCGAGAGGTTAAACGCACATAACTTTGATGTATTACGCCTAATTCAGCCGCGGCATCAGGGTTCATTTCCATATAAGGGGTTGGGCTAAATTTATTGCAGTTGCCAATTTTTCCGGTACGGGTACGAGTATGAAAATGCTCAACTACACGGCCACTATTTAACCAGAAAGGGTATGCTTGGCAAGGCTGCTCATTGTTATTATAAAAGCTGATCGGCAGTAAATTCGCTTTACCTGACTTAGTTTGAAATTTCCCGTCAGTATATAAGCGAGGATCACCTTTTAACGTTTCTTCACCGTTATCATCATCTGTTTGTTCTCGATACGGCCATTGAATACCACGTGCTTTAATGATTTTTTCGTAACTCATGCCTGAAATATCCAAGATACGATCTTTGCCTTTTGATAAGGCTTTCATTTCATTAAATGCTTGCTCTGGTTCATCAGGAAAATGAATGATATTGCCATTATCAAATCGTTTTGCCATTTGATTGAAAATCCAAAAATCTGGCTTTGACTGTGCAAAAGGGGGCAGGGCATTATCAATTAAATTGACTCTACGCTCAGTATTTGTGTGGCAACCTTGTTTTTCAGCCCATACCGAGGCAGGAAAATAAACATGAGAGTATTGATTCATTTCGACATCTTCGTAGACGTCTTGCACAACTAAAAAATCCAGCTTTTCTAGCGCTTTACGAATACGTCCAGTATCTGGCATCGAAGTCATTGGGTTGGTGGCGATAATCCACAACCCTTTAATTTCACCCGTTTCAATTGCCGGGAAGATATCTGTTTCTGCAAGGCCTCGTTTTTTAGGGAAAAATTCAGGGTCTATGCCCCAATAGTCGGCAATTTCTTTACGATCTGATTCGTTTTCTAAATAACGATAACCCGGTAATCCTGAGCATGATGACCACTCACGTGTGCCCATCGCATTACATTGACCGGTAATAGAAAGGGAAGTACCACCGGGCTTACCGATATTGCCAGTGATCAAATTTAAATTGTTGATGTTAGCAACACCGTCTGAACCATGAGTGGACTGGTTGATCCCCATCGTCCATATACTCATTGCCGCAGGGGCTTTAGCATAAAGGCGAGCAACCGTGCGGATCTTGTCTTCGTCAATGCCGCAAATATGTTGGGCAGACTTTGGATCGTAATCTTGAACTAAGGCTTTAACTTCGTCAAAACCTTGGGTATGTGCATCAATATATGCTTGATCTTGTAATCCCTCATTGATGATGACATGCATCATCGCATTGATAAGTACACAGTCTGTACCCGGCGTAATAGGTAAATGAATATCCGCAAATTGCGCTAGCATGGTTACCCTAGGGTCGACAACTATTAGCGGGAATTTACGTTTTTCCAAAGCTTCCTTTAAACGCCAGTAAATTATTGGGTGTTGCTCTGGTAGGTTTGAGCCAAACGCCATAAAACAATGAGTATGTTCAAAGTCATCATAACAACCGGGAGGACCATCAGAGCCAAAACTTCGTTTATATCCACTT
>Ga0209292_1006946_pt1 | contig 10938 bp, 5 predicted proteins | sample GOMGulsemesocosm_2_FD_184634 | JGI IMG/M metagenome (GOLD analysis project Ga0209292, IMG submission 184634) | Methane-oxidizing microbial communities from mesocosms in the Gulf of Mexico - GOM9C Gulf of Mexico (SPAdes) (version 2) | ecosystem: Environmental > Aquatic > Marine > Cold seeps...
AGCCTTGTTGCCATTGTCCGGAGCACTTGTATTTTCGCTGATAACCTCATCATTTATTACAACAGGGCTAGGTGAAGTAAGGTTATTTTTGTCGGTATTGCGAACTTGCTCTTCTGCTTGCTCGTTTGTGTCCGTAATGAGATGAATAAAGTCTGATTCAATATCAATACCTTGAGTTAACCAATCAGGATAAAACTTGATGCGGCTGCGGGTTTCTTTAGCATTAAGCTGTAGCAACCACCAATGATTTTCATCAAGTAAATTGAAAGAAACGTTATTAAGTTGATGTCCTAACAGATCAAGTTTAGTGATCGTACCGCGAATGCGCTCGGGTTTAGAAAACAAGCTTTTCTGCTCGACGGTTACGGTTTCATCAGCAGGGATGTCAGTAATAGTATCAATAATATCCTTAATTAACGGTTGCCAATGATCGATATCTGCTGCTGCCAGTTTAGTGGTGATATGAAAGCCATCCATAGGCAATAGCATTTGCTCGTCACCTAAGACTAAATGCGCGCGATCAAAATGACTAGATTGATGGTTGAGTTCACCGAAAAAACTTAATTGCTCACCAAGGGTGGCATTGACGGTTGATTGCGCTAATTGGCCCGATACTGATATTGATAAAGGGGCTTGCTGTCCCTTCTCTTTAAGGTAAGGGGTTGGCAAATGTAATTCTGTTGCTAATAAGTCACTATTAATATCAAGTTGATATGAAAAACCGCTGCCATGGTGCTGATGTAGCGCTAGTTTACCCTGCCACTGCAATATCCCTGCAGAATATTGTTTAAGTAAAGGGGGAATATGTTGTTGCCAAATTTTATCTTTCCAATCGGCAGAAATTTCAATATTAGTACTATAATAATCGGGGTTATCGCTGCCAGTTATCGCTAACGATAATGGCAGCTCTAGCCAAGTTAAGGCCAGGTCTTTAGTGGATATTTTGTCATTAGCAAAGCTTAACTGGCCATTAACCTGAGCAAAATCCATACGAGGCTGCTGTAAAGCCACTTGATTATTAGCAAACTCAATAACACCACTAGCTATTGCCCGCTCGGGTTTATTTAAAGGTAAATGTAAATGAAACTCCCCTTGAATATCTCCCTTCACTTGTAGCTGATTTAATACCGCGCCGACACTTTCTTCGAGTGGGCTTTGCATCATTAACGATGTCACAAGGTCTGCTGATGATGGTTTAATCAAGCTATCAACCGTTAACTGGCTATTATGACCTAGATCGTCAATAGCAGCTTGCACACCGTTAACGTCTAGACCAACTAAACTACCGTTTCGTCCGGTGATCAGCATACTGTCATTGGTAAAATTCAAATTGGCGGTAAAATCGGTAATCGCAGGCCAGTTTTCATTAAACTTAAAAATAGCGTCTTTAAGTTCAGCATCAACCACAAAAATACCGGAATTGTCAGTAAAGGGAAAATTAACTAAAGGCCCATTCACAAGTACTTGCGCTTGTTCAATTATCCCCGAAACGATAGCACCATTAAGGTAATCAACAAGATTATTACTCATGGTTGTTAACGGGAAGTAATGCCCTGCCTTACTTGCATCGCCATTGGTGATGGTTGCCAGTAACGACATGGTTATATCGCTTTCAGGTAATGCGTTAAGTGCTAACTCGGCACTTAGCTGCAATTCAGAAGACGTTAGCGCAATGTCACTTGCCTGTAACTGCCAACCTAAATGCTCCTCATCATAAAAGGTCAAATTAACCTTAGCATTGAGAGAGTCATAAACGATTGGTGCAACAAAATGCTTATTAAAATCAAGCGCACCAGCTTGAGCAGCCAAATCCAAGTCAAGGCTATTACCATTAAAACTTAACTGCCCTGACAAGTTTTCAATACCTGGGATCCCTTGACTAAATTGGGTAGCAACATTAGTAAAGTTGGCTAACGCTTGAATGCTCTCATTAGTGCTTTTAAAGTAAATATCTTGAGCTTGCCCGGTAATATTCAATTGTGAGAGTAATGCTTGGATTTCAGGTTTACTGATAAATAACGGTGACACTTGGCTAATAAGTGCTAAATCAAGTGCCGACAAATACACCGAGACATCGTCAGCAATTTTATTTATTTGGATCAGGTATTCTTGCTGTGCTTGCTGATTATATTGCACCAATAACGGTGTGCTATAGAGCTTAAAACTGTCTACGACTTTACCTTTTACTAGTAATAATTGCCCAGCACTAAGCTCTAAACTTTGTTGCTTACCTTGGTCTTGCCAACTTATATGATTATCATGCAAAGCCACTTGTAGTCGTTCAATACTACCATTGGTAACCTTCAACCAGCTTGAAAAGCCGACATCAGCTTTGGTTTGATCATTATCTAAGGCTAAAACACTATCAAACCAAGGCGTTATATCTACATGGTTTGCTTCAACAAAGACTGTTCCTTGTAACTCTTCAACCGACTCACCTGTTACGTCCATTTTTACGGTTAAGTTATTGTGGCTTAATTCATCAACAACAATACTGCCCTGAGCACGATGATGATCACCTTGATTTTGCCAACGTAAATTACTGACATGAAAATCTCGTGTTAGCTTGTCACTATTAATCGAAATTTGTGCATCGCGTAAAGTAAATTGGTGCAGTCGATTTAAAAAGATGGCAGATATTTGAGCAAAGTCACTATTGTTTTGGCTCGCTGTAGACTGCTGATCTGCAGATTGCTTTTGCGGTAGTCGGCTACCTGCCGAAGGTTGAGCATTAAACGCCGCCTGCTCAAGGGTGATATTAGCACCGTCAAGAATAAGATTACGCGAGACTAGCTGCTGATTTAACACCGATGTCCAAAAATCTATTTGAATTTCAAGGCTCTCAATATAAATTTGAGCATTATCATTTTCAACTAAGATCACCTGTTTAGCAACGATGGTTGGCCCCCAGCTCTGCCAACTCATACCTAAACCACCAATGACTATATTGGTTTGGTTATTGTCATTAAGGTATTGTTGAAAGTCGCTACGGTAATGTTCTACATAAGGCAAAAGCAAACGAAAAGCACTCAGCATCACCGCGAGCAATACCAGCACAATAGCGAGTATTTTATATAAGCGGTTTAACCAACGATTCGAGACGCTTGTTACAGACATTAACTATTACTTTCCTTGATGGTGGTATTTACATGCATAATATTGAACTATCATAAGTTATCACGAGCTATCATTACATCATCACGACATCAAATTGTTCTTGCGAGTACATCACTTCTGTTTGTACTTTAATCGATTTACCAATGAATACTTCAACTTCGGCAAAACTATGGAACTCATCATTAACTAAACAATCACTTACGGCAGGGGAAGTGTAAACAATAAACTTATCAGCGTCATGGGCTCTATTTACTCTTACAATTTCACGTAGGATCTCAAAACAAACGGTTTCGACTGTTTTTAAATTACCTCGCCCTTCACATACCGGACATTCTCCACATAAAATATGCTCTAAACTTTCACGAGTGCGTTTACGAGTCATCTCCACTAAGCCTAGTGAGGAGAAGCCATGAATACTATATTTAACATTATCTTTAGACATTGCCATATCTAAGCTACTCAGTACCCGGCGTTTATGATCATCGTTATGCATATCAATAAAATCGACGATAATAATGCCGCCGAGGTTTCGTAACCTTAATTGACGCGCAATCGCCTGAGTGGCTTCAATGTTGGTACTAAAAATAGTATCTTCTAAATTACGATGACCAACAAAAGCACCGGTATTAATATCAATAGTGGTCATGGCTTCTGTTTGATCAATAATTAAATAGCCACCTGATTTCAATTCTATTTTTCGTTGCAAAGCACGCTTTATTTCGACTTCCACTGAAAATAGATCAAAGATAGGTCGCTCACCAGGATAATACTCCATCACTTTAGTGAGGCCCGGCACAAACTCTTCACTAAAAGTGATTAATTGATCAAACGTTAACTTAGAGTCTATTCTAATCCGCTCAAATTCCACGCCAACGAAGTCTCTTAGTATTCTTAATGATAACGATAAATCTTGATAGAGTGGCATTTTCACTTGTTTACGTTGCTTACGTTCTTGCACTTTTTTCCAAACTCGACGCAAGAAAGTCGCATCGTGTTGTAACTCTTGTTCGCCTGCTCCTTCACCAGCAGTACGCACAATAAAGCCCTGATCTTCATCACAAAATGGCGTTATAATATCTTTCAAACGTTTACGTTCACTACCGTCTTCAATGCGCTGTGAAATACCAGCATGACTCGAATGTGGCATCAGCACTAAATAACGTGAAGCAATAGTAATATCAGTAGTTAAGCGTGCTCCTTTGGAACCGAGAGGATCTTTCACCACTTGCACCATCAAATATTGCCCTTCATGTACTAAGGAGCGAATATCAGGCACTTGCTCGGTTTCTTCTTTTAAAATCAGTTTAGAATTTATATCTGAGGCATGTAAAAAAGCCGCTTTATCCAAATTAATATCAATAAATGCCGCCTGCATACCAGGTAACACTCGAATAACCTTGCCTAAATAAATATTACCAACGATGCCTCGTTTGCCTTCACGCTCGATATGTACCTCTTGTAAAGAGCCATTCTCTATTAGCGCAACGCGAGTTTCACTTGGGGTAACGTTTATTAATAACTCACTACTCATGTTTGATATAATCCTTGCTGTTGTACAGTGCTCTTTGATCCTTATAGACCTTCAACGCTGATACTTTCCCGCAATGTACTAAGGCGGGTATAATTTATCTATTTTGACATTAAAGACTACCAACTAAACCCAGTTTAGCTAGCATTTGCGAAGTTTCATATAAAGGTAAACCAACAACGGCAGAATAACTACCCTCTATTTTCTTCACAAATTGTCCGCCAATTCCCTGAATCGCATAAGAGCCGGCTTTATCACACGGCTCTTTTGTCTGCCAATAACGGCTAATTTCATTTTCAGTAAGCGTTTTAAAACTCACTTCGGTACTAATAACTTCGCTAACACTACCTTGGTTACTAACCACTGCAATGCTGGTTAATACTTGATGAATGTTACCACTAAGTTGCTGTAAGGTGGCTAAGCATTGTTGATAATCATCAGGCTTACCCAGAATAGTATTGCCGATAACAACGCTGGTATCAGCACCTAACACCATGGTTTCTTGCTGTTGCTGATGAGATAACTGTGCAAAGATCGCTTGCGCTTTTTGCTGTGCTAAACGCAGTACATAGTCACTTGGGCTTTCATGAGGTAAGACACTTTCATCGATATCAGCTGCGACAATACTAAACTGGTAACCCAGCTGTTTCAGTAATGATTGTCGACGTGGCGATTGCGAGGCAAGAATAAGGTTTTTCATCTGAGAGAGAGTTACCAATTAATTTATAGAAAAATGACGACGTACTTTACGCATCAATAAAAACGTCCATGGCCACAGAATAATTGAAGTGATCACCGGATATAAATAACTCGTCAGAAAAGTAACATCAATTAAAAACCGCTGTAACCAAAACACCACTAAATGATACAAGGCTGCCAATACGCCAGTAATCAATGCTTGTTGCCACACCGAAAAATTACGTATTTTTTGAAAGTTTTCCGCAACAATATATATGGCAATAGCCATTGCAGCCGCATGAACCCCAAGTACCGAGCCGAGCAAGACATCCAATAAGAATCCCATTACCCACGCAGTAATAATATTTACCCGACTTGGTAATGCCATAGTCCAATAAACTAAAATGATTAATACCCAGTCCGGACGAAATGCATCCACACTTAAGGGTAATGGCATAATGCTAGCCATTAATGCAATCAATAAGGTAAATAAAACGATAATTCCATTATGCGCAAACATTAACGTGCGGCCTTATTACTTAAGCTGTTTTTTTTCGCTTGGCTTACTTTTTTGATATGGCTATCTTTAGGCGCGAAAATACTTCGCGGATTTTTTTCAGACAACAGTAATAAATACCGTAATCGATCTATTTTCGCAATCGGTTTACTCTGCACACTGACAAATTCTCGGCTGTCATTTTGGCTAACAAAAGTAACCGTTGCCACAGGATAGCCTTCCGGGTACTTTCCGCCGAGACCAGAGCTAACCAATTGATCACCAATTACAATATCAGCACTATGAGGTACAAAATCATGGATTAATTTATCGATTCGGCCACTACCTGAGGCTAATAAACGTAAGCCATTACGCTTAACTCTAACCGGTACTGCATGTGAAATATCAGTAATTAAAATCACCCTAGAGCTGGTTTGCCCTACATGTAAAATTTGACCGATAATTCCTTGTTCATCAAGTACGGGCTGGCCTTCATAAACACCGTCACCAGCACCACGATTAATGACAACTTGGTGGGTATAGGGATCACTATCAACGGAAAGCACTTCCGCGACCATTTTCTGTAAATCACTCCGTAAAGGCGAGGCTAACAACAGACGTAAACGCGCATTCTCTTGTTTGATAATATCAAGCTGCAATGCTTGCTCGTGAAAGCTCAATTCATTTAATCGATATTGTTGATTTTCAGCCATTAGCTGTTGACGAGTAACAAGGTTTTCTGACGCCCACATCATCATTTGCTTAGGCGCATTGGCCATATATTGCAGCGGACTCACTAGAGATTGTAAATAACCACGCACCGATTCGAAGCTAGTCATTTTATGATCGAAAAAAATCAATAATGCAGAACAAAACAGCACCAAGACAAGTCGGTGCTGTGGGGATGGGCCATGTTTAAAAATTGGGTTCATATAAAACCAGTTACACGCGTCGTATGCTAAGTGCTATTTATCTCGTTCTTTATAGTAAATTGGTGATTTTTTCACTGGAATTTATTTCAAGAATAAGGAAAAGCACGGAGTTGACGCTAGTCAATGAGTACTTTTGACAACATTATTGGATTAAATAACAAGAAAAAATATCAATTTTATTCATAGGAGAAGAGGTCGCCACCATGCATATCTATCATTTCAAGCGCTTTACCACCGCCTCTTGCCACACAAGTCAGCGGGTCTTCTGCAACAACTACCGGAATACCGGTTTCTTCCATTAATAAGCGGTCAAGATCACGCAATAATGCGCCACCACCAGTTAATACCATACCGCGCTCTGAAATATCAGATGCTAACTCTGGTGGTGATTGCTCTAAAGCAACCATAATTGCACTAACAATACCCGTTAATGGCTCTTGTAGTGCTTCTAAAATTTCATTGCTATTCAAGGTAAAGCTACGTGGAACCCCTTCAGCTAAGTTACGGCCACGTACTTCAATTTCAATTAATTCTTCACCTGGATAAGCGGAGCCAATTTCATGTTTGATGCGCTCTGCCGTTGCTTCGCCAATTAAGCTACCAAAGTTACGGCGAACATAGTTGATAATAGCTTCATCGAATTTATCACCGCCAATGCGTACCGATGAAGAATAAACCACACCATTTAACGAGATAATACCAACTTCGGTGGTACCGCCACCAATATCAACCACCATAGAACCGGTTGCTTCAGAGACTGGCATACCAGCACCAATTGCAGCCGCCATGGCTTCATCAATTAAATAAACTTCCCTAGCACCCGCGCCCATGGCTGATTCACGAATAGCACGACGTTCAACCTGCGTTGAACCACAAGGAACACACACTAAAACGCGCGGACTAGGACGTAAAAAATTATTACTATGGACTTGTTTAATAAAGTGCTGCAACATTTTTTCAGTCACAAAAAAGTTAGCAATCACTCCATCTTTCATTGGGCGAATCGCTTCAATATTACCGGGAGTACGGCCTAACATTTGTTTAGCGGCAACGCCAACCGCGGCGACACTTTTAGAACCACCCGATCGATCTTGACGAATTGCTACCACTGAAGGTTCGTTTAAAACAATACCTTGGTCTTTGACATAAATAAGGGTATTGGCTGTACCTAAATCGATAGATAAATCGTTAGAAAACATACCGCGTAATTTTTTAAACATAAGCTCGAAATGTCCTGTAAAAATGCGAGTTAATCGGTAACTTGAATAGTTTGCTGATAATTGATCGAACAATCATACCTTAGTATTCATAAAGATGCGAAGCACAATTGTTAATTAGTGATTTCACGATGATAAATAATTCTATCGTTACCCCGGTAAAGCCCAAAGGTGGCTACCGCGGTTGGATTTTCATTGAAGTTTTTGACTTCTACACCATTCCAATCCCAGTCGTATTTAAGCCAAGTCGCAATATCATATTCAACATTGATGGTACCTAAATTGCCATTACCTGGGGCTGTTAATATCATCGCACGTGTTTCACCCAACGGTTGTTCATCATTAAAGTATCCGGAAGCTGAATTCACGCCGGATAAATTAGCATTCAATGTTCCCGACGATAGCGCTAAATTTCCGCTATTAAAGCGAGTACAGCTATCTAAGCCATTGACAATATAAATACCATCGGGATTTAGATATTCAATGGTTAAGTGCAATGGGAGGTTAACCAGCTCTGGTCCGAAACTATTGGCTAAAACAGCACGGCTAAAACGTACTTCTTTACTGCTAGGACCTAACGTAAAAACAGTATCACTGGCATTGCCAGTATCGCCATTCGCATCTGCATCATCAGCAATAACGCCATCACTATCGGTGACACTGGCAAGACTTAAATGGATATCACTAACAAAAGGAATAACTTCAGAGTTTTGCTCGTGGCTATAAATAAAATTATCGCTCTCGCTGTATTCATAGCTCAAGATCCCACCCATTTCTGTTAACACTCCGTCAAATAAATTTGATAGCAGCTTAACCTTATTAACGCCATCAACGCCGAGTTGCTGTTGGTCTGCTATTGGCGCATCAACTAAGGTGCCACTACCATCATCTAACTGAAAACGCGTAATTCCGCTAATAGTGAGTTTATTAAAGTCACCGGTATAATTACTGGTGTGGTCATTTTGTTTTGACTGAGGAGTAATGCTAATTTTAGGTTGCTGTAAATATTGTAAAACACCTTGAGCACTATTGTTGAGACTCACTTGGCCGACATAAGCAAAAGGCATATCAGCATCAACACCATCACACACGGCTGCTAAGCTCCCTGCTCTATCAAGGGTAAGTTCAAAGTGATGGGGGAAAAATCGGCCAACATAAGGAACATAACCATTCACATTCTCGGTACCAAGATATTGATTATCATTGAGTGACGCTGACAAGCTTATAATGCCCACTTCATCGTAATTAATCGTGGTGTTACTGGCACTGCCGCCCATAAAGCCACTGAAGCTATTATTCGCTAAATTTCCGAGCGTGCCCGCTACCGGTAGTACTTGGCTATAATATAACAGCACTGCATCAGGTGATGATTCTTGGCCGAAATTAGCCGTTACCGCGTTATCAGATAGATCGGCATCGGTATCGGCAATGCCATCGCCTTTTTCACTTAATAAATAACTACCATCATCATCATCACTTTGCCATTGTACTGCCGTTAACGTCGTAGAGAAGTCTTCCCCTGCGGCAATAAATGCAGTACCTAAAGCTGTTTCAGCACTCGGATTACCTGCGACATCAATATAAAACCCCAGCGGCTTGACCACAAAAGTATTAGAGCTACCCAGCATATAATTGCCTGACGGGTTGCCATTATTATCAGGAATATTATAACGAGCATGTAGCTGCATTTGCCCAGCATCTGGGTAAGTTAAAATTATTTCTGCATTATTGTCACTGCTACTACCGAAATCTAAATTAACCGAACTGTAACTTAGCGAGCCACTGCCATCAACAGTACTAATAGCCGTAGTTGTGGTTAGGTTATTTATCGCCACTTGATTGCTGGCACAGGCAGCAGGGTTAACACACGTAGCTGCCATTTCAATCACAGTGTTCTCAATCAAGGCACTTTGACATGCCCCCGAAACAGGATTAGTTTCAATAGCCTCTACCGTAATAGTACTAGCGTTATAATCAATATTTGATGGTTTACCTGACAGTTGAGTGGGGATAACAGCGCCGGGTGTGTTGGTAGTAAATCGAAAACCGGTATCCGCAAAAGTAATATCACACTCTGTTGGACTACCATTAATACACTGATAATTTTCATCTAAGCTTAAGGTGGCAATACTTGGGCTGGTCACTTGCACAGTTGTATTAACACTACCTGACACCGTAATAGTACCTTGAGCAGCACCATTAATTGATAATTCAACATCAACATTATCGGTTGATAATTGGCTACAACTGCTATTAGCACAGGCCTTAATAGTAACGGTACTAGGCTCACAAGTGAGACCTTGCCCCGCAAGCGTATCAATTTCAAAATGATCGATAGCGGTAGTACATGGGTGCGTTTCATTTTTAATAGAAATAAGTTGCGAACTTGTTAATGCACTAGTATAAATTCTCACTTCATCGATATTGCCGGGAAATCTATTGGCTGTTTCACCGGAATTAGTTTCGCCACCAATTGAGGCAATACCAGCATCAAATTGCCAATTGCCGGTATAGGTGTTACTTATTCCACCACCTGTTACTGTTTGAGCCACACCATTGACGTAGATTTCTCGGGTTTTAGTGGCGCTATTATGTACCGCGGCAACAAAGGTCCAAACATCGGTATCAATAACCGCTGCGGTGGTATCAACAGAAATTGGGGTAACACCACGGGAATAAAAACGTAGTTTACCGCTACCTGGATCCCCTAAACTAAACGCATAGCCCTTGGTATTATTTTCATCATCAGCAAATATTCTAGAGCCCTGCTTTAACTTGGTAGGCTTGATCCAAGCAGTAATCGTGAAACTATCTTGATAGCCTTCATTAGTTATTGGTAAAGAAAAATGATCAGGTACGGCAATATAATCATTCTCGCCATCAAATTCACCATACCCACAAGTGCCGGGGTCTCCCGTTAACGCAGGTAAAACGGAATCAGTAGTCGCCCCATTTATAGCTTGAGCATGA
>Ga0209292_1006949_pt1 | contig 10935 bp, 8 predicted proteins | sample GOMGulsemesocosm_2_FD_184634 | JGI IMG/M metagenome (GOLD analysis project Ga0209292, IMG submission 184634) | Methane-oxidizing microbial communities from mesocosms in the Gulf of Mexico - GOM9C Gulf of Mexico (SPAdes) (version 2) | ecosystem: Environmental > Aquatic > Marine > Cold seeps...
CAACTTTGATGGAAAAGTTGTTCAAGCTAAAAGCACATAACACCACGATTAAAACAGAAGTAATGGCAGGTTTAACGACTTTCGTTACCATGGCTTATATCCTATTTGTTAACCCTGATATTATGTCTATTGCAGGCATGGATTACCAAGCGGTATTTGTTGCAACAGCATTAAGTGCAGCAATTGGCTGTATCTTTATGGGTCTTTATGCGAACTGGCCTGTGGGTCTAGCGCCGGGTATGGGGCTTAACGCCTTCTTTACTTTCGCTGTTGTAAAAGGCATGGACTATACGTGGGAAGTTGCATTAGGTGCAGTATTCATTTCAAGCATCGTATTTGTCATCATGAGTGTGACAAAACTACGTGGTTGGATCATCGATAGTATTCCAAGCAGCTTACGCTATGCTATGACTGCGGGTGTTGGTCTGTTCTTAGGTATCATTGGTTTGAAAGCAGCTGGCATTATCACTGCAAGCCCTGCAACGCTAGTTACCTTAGGCAACTTCCATGATCCTAAAGTTATCTTAGGTTCATTAAGCTTTTTAATTATTGCCATCTTAGCAACCCGTAAAGTATTTGGTGCGGTATTAATCGGTATTGTTATTACCACTGCAATCAGTGCGATCATGGGTTTAGTTAGTCTACCAGAGCAAGTGGTATCACTACCAACTGGCTTATCAAAAACATTCATGAAAATGGACGTAATGGGTGCATTAGACGTATCTATGGTCAGTATCATCCTGGCATTCCTATTTGTGAACATGTTTGATACGGCTGGTACCATGATTGGTGTGGCTGATAAAGCAAACATGTATAATAAAGATGGCAAGATTGAAAACCTTAATAAAGCATTAACTGCAGACAGTGTTGCAAGTGTCGCGGGTGCGGTAATTGGTTGTCCGCCTGTAACTACATACGTTGAAAGTAATGCTGGTATTGCCGAAGGTGGTCGTACAGGTTTAACTGCGGTTGTTGTAGGTCTACTATTTTTAGCTACTATGTTCTTTGCTCCGATTGCTCAGATCGTACCAAGCTACGCAACTGCCGGCGCGTTAATCTATGTTGCTTTCTTAATGGTTGGTAGCTTAAATAAAGTTAACTGGGATGAGTTCACGGACTACGTACCTGCAGCTATAACAGCAATCATGATGCCGTTAACGTATTCAATCGCAGATGGTATCATCTTAGGTTTCTTATCATTCGCTATTATCAAGCATGCAACAGGCCGTTCAGCTGATGTATCGTTAGGTATGAATGTATTAGCTGTGGTATTCATTGCGAAACTAGCCTTCATCTAATTCTTTAGTCATCTATATCGACGGCGTCTCTGGTGGCGTCGATGTGATAATTCTACGAATGTGATAGTACTGTTAATGTGATAAAAAGTGCCAGCTGAGTATGTGCTATTTGCGTATATTAGGCTGGCATTTTTGATCTGTAAACGTTGCGGCTCTTGCCCCTATGACCTCAAGTGTTACACTTTCCTTTCATCCATCTTATCTTAGCGGGGCAGAATGCCAAAATTAGAATCTCAATGTTGCCCAGAACCACAATGCAATGCTGAATTACCGGCATTAGATGATCAACATATTGCTTCTCTCGCGCATCTCTTTCATTTGCTAGGGGATGAAGGGCGTATTCGCTTAGTCCTTGCTTGCATGGCGGGACCTGTTCCGGTATCTGAGCTATCAGCGGTCACTGGGATGTCACAATCGTTAACCAGCCACCATCTGCGTCATTTACGTGAAGCGCGTATTTTACGTTCTGAACGTCAAGGTAAACAAATGCTCTATCGACTTGATGATCATCATATTCGTCATGTTGTGCATGATCTAGCGTGCCACGTTACCGAACACTAACTACCTTTTTTCTAATCATTAAATGTCAAAGAGCCTTCAATGCGAAATCTGTTTATTGAATTTTTAACGCAATTGGGTAGTGATGATCGCGCCCATGATATTGATCATATTGAACGTGTGGTGGCAACAGCCAGAAAATTAGGCGAACATGAAGGTGCTGATCTGGCGATCTTAGAACCAGCCGCTTGGTTACATGATTGCGTTGCTGTTGCTAAAGACCACCCGCAACGTAAACAAGCCTCTTTATTAGCGGCAAATCGCGCTGTTGAGTTCTTACAAGAGATTAATTACCCACAGCAATATCACGGTGCAATCCATCATGCGATTGTCGCACACAGTTTTAGTGCGAACATCACGGCTGAAACCTTAGAAGCGAAAATATTGCAAGATGCCGATCGTATGGATGCACTAGGTGCGATTGGTATTGCCCGTTGTATTTTGGTCGGAGGTAAGCTTAACCGTCAGCTTTATAGCAGTATTGATCCACTATGTGCTGAACGTGAACCGGATGACAGCGTTTATACTCTCGATCATTTTTTCACTAAATTATTAACGCTGGGTGATAGCATGCAAACCCAAGCGGCAAAAGCGGAAGCACAACGACGCAGTGTTTATATGCGTGACTTCCTAGTCCAACTGCAGTCAGAGTTGTTATCGTCGGATTAACCATATAGCGAACCATTAAGCTGGTATTCTCAAAAATAGTGATGATCCAAATAAAAAGCGAGCACTTGTGTTCGCTTTTTTTTGTTAATACACTTGAATGAAAGTTAATATGAATATATATTAATATGTAAGTTAACTAGCTTGAACGCTTAACTGGTATTAATAACATCAATTCTATTTACGAGGATAAACTTATGTCATGTAACGGTAACGCTACAACAGCGACTGCAGCAAAAGCAACCCCAGGATGTTGTGCTAACGATCACAGCAAAACTCACGTACACGAACACCAACATTCTGATGAACATCAGGTAAGTAGCAGCGATTCTTGCTGCGCGAAGACAGCATCAAATGAAATCATCGTTGATGATGAGGAACCCGACTCCCGTAGTTTAACCGCCCGTTTATCTTGGTTAGTTACTGGCATGGATTGCCCTAGCTGTGCCCGTAAAGTAGAAAAAGCCGTTCAAGCCTTACCCCAAGTTAAGCAATGCCGTGTTGCATTCGCGACCGAAAAATTGCTTGTTGATATAGACCACGGCAATAGCAGTACTGCTGTTGATAGCATCAAAGTACAAGTCAATGACGCCGTCGTTAATGCCGGATTTAAGTTACAACAAGTGGGTAAAAAGACCGCTGGTAGCGAAGAAGATGCGTCATTCGCACAAAACTTACGCGAGCATTGGCATGCAATTACTTTAGTCAGTGCGATTGTGATTGCTGCTATTCTGACGCAATTTAACAGTGAAGCCAGTCAATGGTTATTTACCTTTGCCAGTGTGTTTGGTGTTATTCCTGTTATTAACCGCTCGATTAAATTAGCCCGTTCTGGGACCCCATTTGCTATCGAAACATTGATGTCAGTGGCGACGGTCGGTGCCCTTATCTTAGGGGAAACGGCAGAATCTGCGATGGTATTAGTACTGTTCATGATCGGTGAAAAACTGGAATCGTTCGCTGCAGGTAAAGCACGTAAAGGTGTTAAATCATTAATGTCGCTGGTACCTGAAGACGCCACCAAAATTGTCGGTGATAAGCGTATCGTCGTCGCAGCAAGTGATTTACAACCGGGCGATATTATCGAAATTAAACCGGGTGATAGGCTACCAGCTGATGGCGCGTTATTAGCATCTGGTATTAGTTTTGACGAAAGTGCATTAACCGGTGAATCAGTACCTGTTGAACACCAAGCTGACGATATTGTAATGGCTGGTAGTCTGGCTGTGAACCGTCTCGCGCAATTACGTGTAGTATCAGAATCAGGTAACAATGCGATTGACCGTATTTTACATCTCATTGAAGAAGCAGAAGAAAACAAAGCGCCAATCGAACGTTTCCTCGATAGATTCAGTCGTTGGTATACACCAGCAATGATGTTCTTAGCGTTACTGGTCGTCGTCGTGCCGCCATTGTTATTCGCCGGTGATTGGACTGAGTGGGTATATAAAGGCTTAACATTGCTACTGATTGCTTGTCCTTGTGCCTTGGTGATTTCAACACCAGCTGCGGTAACATCGGCATTATCAGCAGCCAGTAAACGTGGCGTATTAGTGAAAGGTGGCGCTGCACTCGAGCAAATCGGTAGTATTCAACAAATCGCCTTTGATAAAACGGGTACCTTGACCCAAGGTGTACCAGAAGTCACGAGCGTAGTGAGCTTCATTGATGATGAAGCCAAAGTATTACAACTTGCGGCGAGTATTGAGCAAACCTCAAACCACCCATTAGCAACAGCTATCTTAGCTCATGCAGAGCTAAAATCGGTGGCTTTATTAGCGGTTAGCAATGATCAAACCTTAGCGGGTTTAGGTGTGCAGGGGGAAGTTCAACAGGGAGGTTCGGCGCAGTTAATTAAACTGCTTGCGCCGCATCACATGACTGCGCAACTTGCTGAATTAGCACATGTACGCACGGCTATCGAAGAGCTTGAAAATGGGGGCAATACGACGGTTGTTGTACTGCAAGATGAGCAAGTGATTGGTCTAGTCGCGCTGGCTGATAGTATTCGTGACGATGCCCGTCAAGCGGTGGAACAACTGCAAAAACTCGGTATTAATACCGTGATGCTAACCGGTGATAACCGCCGCACCGCGAAAGTGATTGCCGATTCGTTAGGCATGGAATATCGCGCTGAATTATTGCCAGAAGATAAATCACGCATTGTTAGTGAACTAAGCCAAGGTAAAGATACCGCGATGGTGGGTGATGGTATTAACGATGCACCAGCAATGAAAAGTGCCAACTTAGGTATTGCGATGGGTGGTGGTACGGATGTTGCGTTAGAAGCGGCCGATGTAGCACTTATGCATAATCGTTTGGTTGAATTACCGCAAATGGTGGAACTGGGTCAGGCGACACTCACCAATATTAAACAAAATATTAGCTTAGCCGTAGGGCTTAAAGCGATATTCTTGGTGACAACACTGTTAGGGGTTACCGGACTGTGGGTGGCTATCTTAGCGGATTCAGGCGCGACTGCATTGGTAACAGCAAATGCATTAAGACTGTTACGTAAATAATAGTTACGTAAATAACAGATACGCAAATAACAGGCAATGCGACGTCAAGCTGTTCTATACTCAATGGAGCTCATCAAATTTAATTTGCTGAGCTTTTTTATTTGGTGTTGAATTTATTGTTATAAAGGTCTTCATCTGCGAGTTTAAACAAACTTTCAATTGTTTCACCTGCACGCCAAGTTGCCGAGCCAATTGCCGACGTGATGTTGAATTCGCTAAGCAAAGCATCATTTTTAATTTCACAATCAATACGATCGATGACTAAGCGTGTTGACTGGACTGAGGCTGGTTGTAGGATGATCGCAAACTCATCACCACCTAATCGAAACGCAACATCACTATTACGAATACTACGTTGTAATACGTGCGCATAATGTTTCAGGATCTTATCACCAAAGGGATGACCATAAGTGTCATTTACCCGTTTGAAATCATCTAAGTCAGTCACTAATAACGCCATGTTTGATTTATGACGTTGGCAAAGACTATAAGAGCGTTGAATGTTTTCATCAAAACTGGCGCGATTATCTAAACCAGTTAGATGATCTTTCATGATCCGGACCTGCATTTCTTGCAACATCAAGGCATGCATCAGGTTGGTTTCTAATAGCTGATGTAGTTCTTTTAATATGCTCAGTTCACTAATCTTCAGTGGTTTTACTGAGCTGTACAGCAATGAACCAAGATCTTTACCTTCTACAGCCAAATGGTAGTTTTGTTGAAACGTCGCAGTACAGTCCGTTTTTAAATGGATGTGGTTCATTTCATCGGTAAAGTTCAATGCGGTAAAGCGGACATGCTGTGCCGCTATAGCGGCAAAGTTATGTAACAAAGAATCGACATCTAAACTGGTCTGTAACTTTTTTAAAGTGGCAATGGTTTGCGAAGACGTCAATTTCTGCTGCCGTTTTGGCGCAGTAAACCCATAATTTGTATGTATTTTAGGGGTATTTATGATGCTTAAGTTATCCATTTTTACCTCTGTCAAAAAAATTACAATAATTAGTGTAATTATAAAACATGCATATTACGTACCATTATTTAAAAAAGTTTATAGTTAAATTAATGGTGATCTTTTTTATTGATCCTTGCACTAACTTGTTAAATCGGGCGCTTGTACATATTCTTTAATGGCATTGTTTTTATTATTGTTGGTTGCTTATCGATAACGTCTACTTAACTGCTGCGGAGGTAATAATTTGTTTATTGATATCATTCTATTACTTTCTATCGCAGTGGCGCTTGTGGCGTTATTCCAGCGTATTCACCTACCACCGATCCTTGCTTATCTTGCCACTGGTGTGATTGCTGGGCCTTTTGGTTTTCAATTGATCGTCGAACAAGCTGATATTGAACTGTTTGCCGAGTTAGGCGTCGTTTTTCTGATGTTCTCATTAGGTTTAGAGTTTTCACTACCCCGGTTATTATCGATGCGGCATCTGGTATTAGGGCTAGGTGGAGGGCAGGTGGTGAGTGTCGGTGTGCTCTTCACTGTGCTGGGGTTATTCGCTTCATTGTATTGGTCACAAGCATTTGTGGTTGCTTCGGCGATGTTAATGTCATCGACCGCGATCGTGATCAAGCAGCTGGCAGAATCTAAGCTACTCAATACCCGCATGTCGAAATTGTCGATCAGTGTACTGTTATTTCAAGACATCGCTGTAGTGCCTTTTCTTATTATGATCCCGTTGTTGGCGCAGCAAAGTGGTGACGTGATACTGATTGCAGAGCAAATGGGTTGGGCATTAGTTAAAGGTTTGTTTGCGGTATTTCTGATCCTGGCAGTAGGGCGTTGGATCTTACCTACGCTGTTTAAAGAAATTGCCTTAACCCGCTCTGATGAATTGTTTGTGATGTCGACCTTATTAGTGGCATTAATTGCAGGACTGATCACCCATTGGTTAGGCTTATCGATGGCATTAGGGGCTTTTTTAGCGGGCATGATGTTAGGCGAGGGACCTTATCGACACAACTCGAAGCTGATATTCGTTCCTTTTCGTGATGTATTAATGGGACTGTTCTTTATTACTATCGGTATGTTACTTAATTTACCAAGCTTGCTGGCTGATTGGCCGCGTTTGATCATGGTACTGACGGTGATGATGTTAACTAAGGTTATCTTGGTATTCATCCTTGCCAAACGACTGGGTGAAAGTAGCAGTAATGCCCTTAGTACTGGACTGGTGTTAGCGCAAATGGGCGAGTTTGGTTTTGTACTACTGGCATTAGCAGGCAAGTTAGAATTATTACCCTTGCCGTTAATTTCGACGCTTGTGGGTGTTGGGATAGTCAGTATGGCGATAACACCTTGGTTAATTGATTGTCATCAGGAGGTCGTTAGGCGCTTGTTATTTCAGTCTAAGCCGAGACCGAAAAGCGGGTTGTCACCACCGCTTCCGGGGCAATATATTGACCATGTGATAGTCTGTGGTTATGGGCGCGGTGGCCAAACTATCGCCCGTTTCTTAAAAATTGAAGGTATTCCTTATACGGTGATCGATCGTGATCCCGTGCGGGTACAAGAAGCTTTAAATGGTGGTGAAAAAATTGAATTTGGTGATGCCAGCCGCCGTGAAATTCAAATGATGCTGGGGGTCGAAAAAGCCAAATCGATTATTATTACCTTCAAAGACACCGAGAAAGCCATCGAGTTATTAAAGATCGTCAAACCTTTAACCGAAGCCAAGGTATTAGTGCGTACCACCGATGATTCTAATATTCAAAAATTACATGATGCGGGGGCGACAGATGTGGTACCTGAATCGTTAGAAGGTAGTTTGATGATGGTATCGCATGTATTGGCTATTTCAGGGGTGCCGATCAAACGTATTTTGAAGCGTTTACAACATGAACGGCAAGGACAATATAATCATTTACATGGCTTTTACTTTGGTGGCGAAAGTAATATGTCTTTTGAAGAAAGTGAAGTGCTAGAACGGTTACACGCTATTCGTCTTGAATTTGGTGCTTATGCGATTGGTAAAACAGTTGCAGAAGTAAAATTAAAAGAAGTCAGTTATCGTGCCGTTCGTCGACAAGGTGTTGAACTTACTCATGTTCACCAGGACTTCATCTTCGAAGTGGGCGATGTGGTGCTGCTGTGTGGGCCTTCACGTTATGTCAAACGGGCGGAACATTGCTTGTTAGGCGGCTGGGCTGGTTAGGTTATATATTTAAAAATGCTCTTAATTCCAATTCCTGTTTTAACACATCTTGATAGCCTAAATTAATTAACTCTCGGGTATAGTTTTGTTCAAACATCAAGTAAGAGGTGATTGAAGAATTACTGCCTTGGTTAGCGCCGATCGTACGTAGCAGGGTGCGTATAGTGATCGGAAGATCGTGAAAGTATTTATCGGCAATCGCATTAATATCATGCTCATTGGCGATCCGAAATAAGCCGATGGGTTTCATGTTTAACGACGATTGCTGTGACGCGGGCGTTAACGAGAGTGTGTCATTAATACGGCTCAGTCGCTCGATGTCCGAATTTAAGGTATCGGTAAAGATAGTATCAAGCAGATGCCCAGCGATATCTGCTCCGGATGGAGTTTGACGTATCTCGCCGAGCTTGAATTTCTGCGGTGGCTGCTCTGCACCTATCACCAGTAGTTTCTCTGCACCAAGGTGGATAGCAGGGCTGAGTGGTGATAGCTGATGCACCGAACCGTCACCATAAAAATCACGACCTATCTGGGTACAAGGAAAGACCAACGGGATCGCGGACGAGGCGAGTAGGTGATGGCTGTGTAAGCGCGTACGTAAACCACAACGACGAGCACGCTGCCATTCTTGTAACTGTTGATTGCCTTGAAAAAAACTGATGGAATCACCGTTGTTATAATCAGACGCCGTAATCGAAATCGCATCCAGGTATTGGCGTTGAATGTTAATGTCGATGCGGCGCATGTCCAAATACCGATCCAGCAGTTGATGTAAGGGTTTGTTGTTAAGCAGGGATACCGGTTGGCGTACCACATGCGGCGATTGAAACTTGGATAAAAAGGTCAGCAGCAAGTGCCGTGATATCTCATTAAAACTGCATTGAAATACGTGGTTAGCGTGGAAGTTATTCCAGATATACTCAAGCTTTTTCACCCCTAAGCGGAAGCAACTGGCGTAGCAAGCGATCGCGCAACTGTTGATTGCCCCTGCCGATGTACCTGTGATGACTTTAAAGGGCGTGCCGTGATTACGGGGGTAGAATTCCGCTATGGCTTTGAGCGCTCCCACTTGATAGGCCGCCCTCGCGCCACCGCCTGTCAGTAACAATCCTTGTTTCGTCTCTGTCATAATCCCCCAAATCTATCGATAAAGCTCTGCTTAATCAAAACTCTAGTGTGCTTTATTCATTATTGTTAAAGACTAACGCCTTCGCCAAGTTAATACTGTGGGGTAGGGGGAAGTTTGGGGGATTTGGTGAGTTTATCAGTTATAAATCCGACCCCGATGCTTCAACCAACCGTGCTGGTGATTATTACGCGGATCTTTATGGGTCCAATGAATCACCCCACCTTTGCTATTCCACTCATATTCACCGTAAAACTGTACTGTATCACCGACGTTTAGCTTGTTAATACGAGGTGCTAAGTCAATATTATGGGCGATTAAGATGGTTTGACGATTCTTCAAACGTAAGATGAATTTTTGGTGGCGAGAACCGTCATTGTCATCGGGTAATATTCGCGTCACCTTACCTGAGCCCTTAACTTGAATATCACTTTGTTGTGATTGGTAAACTCGCTTCAAGACGCCGTCATTTGACCAGGCGGAGAAGGACAATAGGCTTAGCAGTATTAATAGACCAGTAAAAAACCGTTTCATTTTGATACCTCTATCTTTACTAGGTAATAGACGCAAAGTAAGCTTCAATTTCAGCTTTAGCCATTTCCTGAGTTTGATTCGAGAAGCAATAGTAGTCTGGACGCTGGTCGCTAAAATATTGCATTGTCATGACCAGTTCTGGGAGTTCAGGAAACAAACCTACTGGCATATTATAGCCACCAGTTTTGTTCAAACGGTAGAATAAATGGGTGCCACAATTATGACAAAACCCTCGCGTTGCCCAAGGGGAAGACTGATATTCCTTGATACTGTCAGCACCTTCAAACTTAACGTCTGTCCCGCATTGCACTGCAAAGAGTGGGCCGCCGCCCCAAGCTCTACAGGTATCGCAATGGCATACGGTAAACTTCGGATTGATCTGTGTTGCTGTAATTTTCACACTACCGCATAGACAGCTTGTTACTTTTATATCTGAATCTAACATTCCACTTTATCCCCAAGTATCAATGTAAATATAATGTAGTTATAACCGGTTTATGATTATGACAGTAAACTACATCTACAATCTAACACATTGAAAATAAAGTAAACCTAGAAGAGTTAATTTTGAGGACGGTAATTTATTTTCTGCGGATATGAAAAAGCCAAGCAGATGCTTGGCTTTGATTTTTTATTTTCGTAAAGTCACTTACCTGACTTTACGAACTAAGTTAGTTAATAGCGAATTAGCTTATGCTAGTAGGCTTTTAACGTGCGCTACGATGTCTGTAACCGCGATCTCAGTCTTGTCACCAGTAGAACGTAGTTTGTGGTCAACTAGACCATTCTTCAAGCTACGATCACCGATGATGATGTTGTGTGGGATACCGATAAGTTCAGAATCCGCGAACATCACACCTGGACGCTCTTTACGATCATCAAATAGCACTTCGATACCAGCCGCTTGAAGATCAGCGTAGATTTTCTCTGCTGCTTCTTTAACGTCTGCTGATTTGTGCATGTTCATTGGGATGATAGATACTTTGTATGGTGCGATTGACTCGTTCCAGATAATACCGTTTTCATCGTGGTTCTGTTCGATTGCTGAAGCAACGATACGAGAAACA
>Ga0209292_1006957_pt1 | contig 10924 bp, 8 predicted proteins | sample GOMGulsemesocosm_2_FD_184634 | JGI IMG/M metagenome (GOLD analysis project Ga0209292, IMG submission 184634) | Methane-oxidizing microbial communities from mesocosms in the Gulf of Mexico - GOM9C Gulf of Mexico (SPAdes) (version 2) | ecosystem: Environmental > Aquatic > Marine > Cold seeps...
TTATCTACATGCCACGAAATATGACATAAATAATAAACAGTTAAGTTTTCCCTTCAAAAAAGCTCCAGCGACTTCATCTGAAGATAAAGCTGAAATCAATCGTATCGCAACAGGGTACTTAGTTGCACTGCAGCAACGCCGCCCTGAATTAATGGAAGAGGTAATGCGCAAAGATTTATCAAAACATACAGTGTCTGATTATGGAGACGGCGGACAATACCTTAGAGCCACTACTTATAAACAAATGATTAATTTTGCTGAGTCTTGGAACAATGACGGTACAAGGTTTCCACCGAACCCCAGTAATCAAGCTATCATTCTTGATAGCACTCACAATATGGCATCGGTGAAATTACTCTCTGATAATTGGTATGAATACTTACATTTAGTGAAAATTGACGGAAAATGGCAGATCAAAAATTTACTGTGGACTAAAAGTTAACCCCGTATCCTAGTCTACCTTGAATAACCTAGGGTCCCTGAGTTATGACTTAACGAAAACACGAACAAGCGTTAACAATGCTTGTTCGTGGCAGAAAATGAATAGCTAGTGCTATTTTCTAATTCTCATCATCGAAAAAAGCGACTTGCTCTAATAACGATTCCGCTTGCTCTTCCATTGACTTACTTGATGCTGTTGCTTCTTCAACTAATGCAGCGTTTTTCTGAGTCATTTCGTCCATTTGACTCACCGCAGAGCTCACTTCACCTATACCCGCAGCTTGTTCTCTACCTGCACTATCAATATCGGCGATCATTTTACTAACGTCTTCAATAGCGTTGAACAATTCACTAAAGGTTTCCTTTGTTTCATCAACCAACTTAGTCCCTTGTCCAACGGCTTCAACACTTTCGTTAATAAGACCTTTTATTTCTTTAGCCGCACCTGCAGAACGTTGCGCCAAGTTACGTACTTCTGCAGCAACAACGGCAAACCCTCTGCCCTGTTCGCCGGCACGCGCAGCTTCAACTGCAGCATTAAGCGCTAATAAATTTGTTTGAAAGGCAATTTCGTCAATAACACTGATGATATCGGCAATTTTTTTGCTCGACCGATTAATGTCCCCCATAGCAGTAATCGTATTATCGACCACATTTCCACCATCGCTAGCTTTCATCATCACGGAAGAAGATAAGGCACTTGCTCTGGTAGCATTTTCAGCATTTTGCTGCACTGTACTGCTTAATTCTTCCATTGCTGAGGCTGTTTCTTCAAGACTCGATGCTTGTGACTCTGTTCTATGGCTGAGTTCATTATTACCCTCTGCAAGTTCTCTTGCTGAGTCAAAGACATTGGTTGATGTATCACGAATATCCATCACCATGTCTCTTAACGTATTGATAAATTCGTTCATTGCGTTACCAATAACTTTAAATTCGCCTACTAGTTCACTATCGATATTTTGGGTAAGATCACCCTCTGACATTGCTAATAATATATTCCTTATTTCAGCTATCGCTCGTTTATTCGCGGTAATATCAGTAGCATATTTCACAACTTTAAAAGGCTTACCATTTAAATCTAAAATGGGGTTGTATGAAGCTTGTATCCAAACTTCTTTACCACCTTTACCGACGCGTAAGTATTCATTAACGTCATATTCACCACGATTGAGTTTCTTCCAAAACTCCTTGTATTCGCTGCTGTTTTTATAAGACTTTTCAACAAACAAGCTGTGATGTTTGTTTGCTATTTCATCTAATCGATAACCTAGTGCACCTAAGAAATTATCGTTGGCGGTAATAATCGTACCGTCCATATTAAACTCGATAACCGCCTGTGCCTTACTTATCGCGTCGATTTGTCCGCTTGTATCGGCGTTCATTAGTTTCTGCTTGGTCACATCGCTCGCAAACTTAACGACTTTAAAGGGTTTGCCGTTTAAATCCATGATCGGATTATAAGAAGCTTGTATCCAAACTTCCTTGCCCCCTTTACCGAGGCGCTTATATTCTTGGCTTTCAAACTCACCACGATTGAGCTTTTCCCAGAAGTCTTGATATTCACGACTGGCTTTATAGGCAGGTTCTACAAATAAGCTGTGATGTTTGCCTTGAATTTCTTCAAGGGTATAGCCTAGGGTAATTAAGAAATTATCGTTGGCGGTAATAATCGTACCGTCCATATTAAACTCGATAACCGCCTGTGCCTTACTTATCGCGTCGATTTGTCCGCTTGTATCGGCGTTCATTAGTTTCTGCTTGGTCACATCGCTCGCAAACTTAACGACTTTAAAGGGTTTGCCGTTTAAATCCATGATCGGATTATAAGAAGCTTGTATCCAAACTTCCTTGCCCCCTTTACCGAGGCGCTTATATTCTTGGCTTTCAAACTCACCACGATTGAGCTTTTCCCAGAAGTCTTGATATTCACGACTGGCTTTATAGGCAGGTTCTACAAATAAGCTGTGATGTTTGCCTTGAATTTCTTCAAGGGTATAGCCTAGGGTAATTAAGAAATTATCGTTGGCGGTAATAATAGTGCCATCCATGTTAAATTCTATTATCGCTTGTACTTTATTAATAGCATCGTTTATAGCTTTTAATTCTAAAAGCTCTGTATTCTCATTTAGTACAATTTCTTTAGCCATGTTCATAATTCAACCTATTCCCTTAATTTAATTACCCATATTTATTGAATGACACTTTAAGATTTTCACGTTACAAAATACCCGTAACAGTCGGTATAGTGGCTATATAACCATACGAATATTTATGTAATTTTTTGCGAATACATGTCATTTGACTTTTACTAACTAAAATATAAGACAAATTTACTAAGTCGCCACTTTATTTAAATTCGATTTGGTTGAATGGCAATATTTAAAGTTTAAAGTTATTAAGATTAACTTGTAGGCTAAAAGTATAGATACTTATTGACTTCATATTTATTGTAGTTTTTTATTTTATAAAAACAGTGGTTTATTGTTAGTTGAAATAACGATGATTGCTTACTGGCTAGGCGAGGTTGTTTTTGTAAAGAATATCATCAGTGATTTATCCGCCAAATTAATAACCAGACCGAGAATAATCAAACTAAAAGCAATAGCCTTAGTTAGACCCATTGGTTCTTGATAAAATATAATTGAACCTATGAAACCAAATATCGGCACCATTAAAGTCAGTGGTGCCATAGTGGATATAGGGTAAAGCACGGTTAATTTATTCCACAAAAAATATCCTAACAAAGTAACAGGATACGCTTGAAACATGACAGAGAAAATGCCTGAGAAACTGATATTTTGTGTCAGTAATATAAAGCCCTGACTGCCCTGTAATAGGTAAGAAATAATAAACAGTGGTATCGGAGCAAAAATACACGACCAAACGACAAAAGCAAACATTTCACTTATGGGCTTTGTTTTAATGATCAGGGTTGTCAGGCTTAAACTAACCGCTGCCACTAAGGCTAATATTATACCCAGCACTGTGACTGAACCATCGGTAATGGTAAATATTAAAATCAGGCCCATTATCGACAATAGTAAGCCAATAACTTTTGCAATTGATAAAGACTCTCTTAAAAATATAGTGCCAAACAGTACACTGATAAACGCACTCGATTGTAATAACAGGCTGGCCATACCTGCCGACATACCGGCGTGAATAGACAGTGTTAACATCCCCCATACACCAACACCAAACAATATGCCGTAAGTTGCTATTATCGACCAAGCAACCTTAGGTCTTGGAATAAACAAGATCGCTGGTATGGCGGCAAATGTGAACCGTAACCCTGTTAAAATAAGCGGATCCATTTCGCTCACGCCGAGTTTAATAATGGAGAAATTTAACCCCCAAACAACGACAACGGCTAGTGCGATTAATAAATGCATTGATTTCATCTGAAATACCTTTTAAAAATTACTTTTGACTAGTATGAATAACTCGCTAATAATAAACAGATTCAATTATTAACAATTTTAAGGGTACAATTTGGTTGCTCGATATATTCAACTTGCTGATCGAATTATTGCTGATATTGAAAATGAGCGGCTTGCACATGCCCAGCGAATGCCATCAATACGTAAATTCTCACAACTCTATAATATTAGCATTACTACCGCACTCAATTGCTATCAACGACTTGAAGACCTTGGGTGGCTGCAAGCTAAAGCGCAATCTGGTTATTATGTTACTAAACCCTTAGGTGCGACCCTTTCACCTGAGTTTCCAATTTTTGATTCAATAGTGAGTGAACCACAGAGCTTTAAAGAAAATAATATTGCTAGTAGCAGCCCATTCTATATTTCGCAATTTTCAGCTGAATTATTACCGATAAAGGTACTTGAACGGTGTTTTCGTCGTGCCAATAAATACAACTTAAATTTGGTTAATTTGTATCCTGAATACCAAGGACAAAAAGCATTACGAGAGGTATTAGCTAAACATTTCTCTGAATTATACTTTAACCTTTCAGCTGAAAAATTAGTGATCACTAATGGCTGCATTGATGCCATACGAACGGCAATTGAAGTAACCACAAAAGTGGGCGATACCGTTGCAATATCATCTCCGTGTTTTATTGGTTTAATTGAATTACTTGCTAACATGGGCCGTTTGGTGATTGAAATTTCTTTTCAACATGCCGAATTGGGTATGCAACAACTAGAAAATCATATGAAAAATGGGCGTATTGATGCCTGTCTATTTAGTGCCAACCATATTAACCCTCAGGGCAACTGCTTAAACTCAAATCAAAAGGAACAATTGGCCGCCTTGGCTGAGAATTATAAAATTCCCATCATCGAAGACGATATTTATCTTGAGCTAAATTATAGGGATCCCACACCATTACCGATCAAACATTGGGATAAGTCAGGTTGGGTACTGTGGTGCCATTCCGTATCGAAAACCATAGGGCCGGGTTACCGCATTGGCTGGTGTGAACCGGGGCGATATTTTAAGCAATATTTAGTACAAAGGTCGGTACAATATTTTGGTATTAATATATTTGTGCAAAGTGCCATTATGGAATTTTATTATTCAGGACAATACCTTAAACATGTCAAAAAATTACGCCTAACAATAAGTCAGCATTTATACAGTTATTCCAAGGTATTATTAGAACACTTACCTGAAAATACTCGACTCAGTAGTCCTCAAGGAGGCTTAGTCTTATGGGTACAAATTCCAGGCCTAGACAGTAAGAAATTATTAGTGACGGCAGCTCAACATAATATATATTTTAGAACAGGGTCAGAATTTAGTACCTTAGGTTTATACCAAGACTGTTTTCGAATAAATTTTGGTTGGCCTATCGCTATAAATGTCAAAGAAGGTGATGAACTAAACAAAGATGGTTCAGTACATCGATATCAACAACTAGTGACTTTATGTGAACTAGCTAGTGAACAAGTAAAATAAGCAGTGCAAAGTACTCACTAATTTTATTGATTAAAGCTCAAGGAAAATTCAGCACCGCCAAGTTCAACAGAATCGGTAATAGTGAAAGTAGCATCGTGTAGCTGAGCTATTCTTGAAACGATAGCCAATCCCATACCGTAACCTTGCTTTTCATGGGACTGGTCGCCACGCATAAAAGGTTTTAATAATTCATCACGCTTTTCTTGTGGAATGCCAGGACCATCATCACTGATAATCAACGCTAACTTAGACCCATTCCTTTCAATCGTTAAGTTAATCTCTTTACTGGCATACTGTTGAGCATTACTGAGTAAATTATTGATTAACATGCTCAAGTAATTCATGTCACCGTTCACCATAGCGGCTCCATTCGCTTGCCAATGAATCACTTTATCGCTATCTGTTATCGCTTGAACACATTGACTCACTAATTCATTCAAGTCGATAATTTGTTTTTCGACCGCAATCATCGATTGCTCTATACGCGCATAATTAAGCAATACATTGACCAAACGTTCCATTTCACTGATATCACGAGATAAATGCTGTTGATACTTATCTCTTGTTTTAGGATTGTCCGTTTCCTGTAAAACTTCAATGCCAAAACGCAGCCTTGCCAGAGGTGTGCGTAGATCATGAGAAACTGCATCACTGAGTAATTTATTGTCACTGATCAGGGTTTGAATGCGCAGTGCCATCCGGTTAAATTCAATTTCAATGTCAGAAATATAAGAAGTTGAATGGCTTTCAATTCGTTGTTGTAACTGTCCCTCACCAAAAGCCTTGGCTGTCAATTTTAACTTTTTCAGTTGCTTTATTAAAGGATAAAGCCAGATAAGTACCACCATTAACAGCACAATATAAAACACACTCGTTAACAGCAACTGTAATAAGCTATTATTACTTTTTTTAACAATAGGTGGCACAACAAAAGTTAATACTTTTTGCTGTGTCGGCAAAATAAAATGCATGGACAGATTATTTTCTGTTTCTAAAATTAGCGGTTCACCTGCATAAAAAGACTGTCGCAGTGGGTCAGGTAAAAAGAATTTATCAAGCGCGACTAAGCTAACTGAAAGTTCTGCCTGCTGTTGCCAATGAGCAATAAATAATTGAGGTTCTTGCTGTTTATCCAAGGTTAACGCCAACGATTTTCCTAGTTGACGATAGGGAGATAATTCATCTGACTTATTAATAGGCTGTGTCTGATATTGGCTAAATAAGTTGTCTAGTGCTCCGCCTATTCCTATAACTGCCACTAATATCACTAATAATAGCGACAAGGTAAGTTTTTTCATTCGTTACTCCCAAGCCTCTTTAACAAATAAATATCCCTTGCCCCAAACGGTTTTAATTCTATATGGATTGCTGGCATCGTCGCCAAGTTTTTTCCGTATTCTTGAAATAAGAATATCGATGGAACGATCAAAACCATCGTATTCAATACCTCGGCGCTGAACGACTAATTCTTTACGGCTGACAACAGTATCTGCCGATTGAGCAAGCTGCCAAAGTACATCGAACTCATTCGAAGAAATCGCCACTTTAGCACCTGACAAGGTGGTGGTTCGAGAGTTTGCATCGATGATAAGTTGACCAAAAATTATTTTATTCGGGTTAACTTCAGCTGCTATTTCAGGTAAAGAAATCCGACGAAAAAGCGCTTTTATTCGGGATAAGAGTACCCTTGGCTTGACCGGTTTAACGACGTAATCATCAGCTCCTAATTCTAAGCCCAATACCTCGTCAGTTTCATGATCCCGTGCTGTCATCATTAATATTGGACCATGATAAAAAGGACGAATGGCCATACAAACTTCAAAGCCATCTTTTACTGGTAACATTATGTCTAAAATCACCAAATCAGGTTGATCAGCTTCGATTAATTCAATAGCAAGATCACCTCGGTTCGCCAACGTTACCAAGTATCCCTGTTCCGTAAGGTAATCGCCAAACCATTCGGCTAATGACATATCGTCTTCAACCAACATAATATGTTTGCCCGTGATGCCTTGGTTCAAAACGTTATCCGTCAAAATATTCTCCAGGTAGATTTTTGACGTTTAGCCGATTTATATACCCAAGCAACCGGTATTTGTGTGCTGGCTAAATCTATTGCTGATTTTTGTTTACGTAAGGCAAAATCATTGCTTAACTTTGATTGAAAATCGAAGCTAAACTGACCTTGAGCTTGTTGTTGCCAACACTTAATTATTTTGTTGATAGTGGTATTCACTAAACAATAATCGCTAACTTGTGAATGTCGCCATTTAAAGGTCACTTCAAGGTAACATTTCTGGCCTTTATGCAGGGCGATACAACGTTCGGGCGTTACTTCGAGATATGCTTTATTAGCGATATCAGCCGATGAAGCACAAACATTGCCTGCCATCATTAAACACAAAGCGGTAATTAACGTCGTGATAAACCGAGGTGCTTTTATTTTTTTTATACATTTTAAAATAAGCAAAATTTGATCCTCACTTAATTAAAATACGTAGGTTAGGCTGGTACCTAACGACATGGCTGTTGAACGGGTAGTTTCAAAAATGGGGCTGTCCATATCTGCATCTGATAATGTTCTAAAGCGCGCCGTGCTCCGAAAAACCCAGTTTTCTGATACAGGGTAAGTTACCCCAATTTCAGCAGTAAAATTAATGTTTGAGCCAGGGTTATATTCGGTGAATTGTGAACGTAAAGCTTCGTCTTCGCTGATACCAACATAATAGTCATTAATACGGCTATCAAAAAATTGAAGACCTACTAAACCATGAAAATTCCAATTTCTAACCTGCCAATTTCGACCCAATAAGGCTGATGCTGAAGTACCATGACTATTACCACTGATATCATGTTTTAAACTAAACTGCACCACGTTATCACCTAAATAACCGGTTAAGCGACCGCCAAACATGGTACTAGAATTTCTCTCATCAAGTAGGTCAAATTTCCCATCATTTTTATCAGAATGCAGACCACCAAACTTTGGCCCCATTACAATATCTAACGACCAATTATCACTTTCGTATGCGTTGTAGCCCAATAAAATAGGGTCGCCACTTTCACCATACTTTTCAATAAATAGCCCGTTCCAGTTATAACTACCATTAATAACTACATAAGCTGCGGCCCAGCCGCTATTGTCTTCCGTCAAACTAGGGCCTACGCCTGCAGCTACTCCTAATCCTAATTCAAAGTAGTTTCCAGTAGACGCTTTTTCTTCGCTATTATTACGTAGCGTATGGGCAATATCTGCAGATAAAACATTGCCAGAGACAAATAAACCTAACAAGCCTGCTATCAATGATTTGGTCATTTTTTTCGATGATACCATGTGTTTTTCAATCCTTAATTGTTAAATACCAGGTCATTATATGGAGCGTGGAATATAAATGACGTAACAAGATCCATCATCTGTAACAAAATGTAGCAACCAATAAATATGGGGGATAATTTCAATTATAAAGTACCAAGAATATTTCGATATACTAGCACTTTAGACTTATCAGTCGATATATTGAGTAATGGATTTAAGCGAAATTTCTTATATAAATAAAGGTGATAGCATTAATATTTTGATAGCTGGCTCATTTCTATGGGGCAAGATCCAATAGCTAAAAAAGACCTTTTTTCATAATGAATATTTAGTTGAAATACACCAAGAATTTCACTCATCAAATATAGAAATGTATTATTAGCCCAAATAGCCATGTTTTACAGATGAAAGCATCAAAATATCAATCATTAGAAACAAAAAAACATCAATCATTACAATTGATGCTTTTGAAGAATAAAAGCTTAAAAAATATTAAGATTTTTTCTTAAATCGACGTGATGCTAAACCAATTATGGCTAAAGAAAAGATAGCCAATGTAGAAGGTTCTGGAACTTCAGTTCTAACTTCTTCTGCGCTAAGTGCGTTATCCCAAATTTTCACTTCTGAAATTAATCCATCATAATAAAGGTTGTTACGACCAGCATTAAAAGTGGCAGCTTCAGAGCCATCACCGATAAAACCAAACCTAGTTGCTGAAGTGCCTAAAGCTCCTAGAGAGGTTATTGAAGAATCAAGGTTACCATCAATATAAATGTTTTTGCCCGCAGAAGCACCGTAAGTAACAGCTACATGATGCCAATTGCCATCGTTAAGACCGCTCATTGAACTAAACATGTCATTGATCTCGCTTCCTGATCTAGTCGAGAAGCCAATTTCTCCGGCTCCAGTAACAAACATATTAAAAAACTCTGAACGATCAAAATCAAGCAACGCCCAATTAGAGGTCCAATTACCTGTCGCTGTTGTTTTAAACCAGGCCGAAGCAGATAATTCTGGCAAGCTTCCTACACCAGAAAAAGACTGATTAAGTGCGATATAATTACGGTTAAAGCTGGCACTTAAACCATTACCGCTACCTGAACTGTCAGCAACAAAGTTAGTACCGTAACCAGTTCCGTCATGACCATTACCGCTGACATCAGAATAATCACCATTTAAATTCCAAGAACTAATCAAGCCAGCATTTGCAACATTAGCCAATGTGCCGACAGCTACTATAGCGCCAAATAACAAAGTGTTTAAAAACTTTAATTTCATTTTACATTCCCTTTCTAACAAATATGTTAGGTAACAGTTAAAACATTAATACAGTGATTGATTGCAACTACAATCAATAAACATACCAACTTCAAAATACCAAACAAATTCAATACGATGATAATTAACACAAAGATTACCAAGAGTATATTGTAAAAAAGCCCGACACAAACCAACTCATCAACCAGTTGATTTTTCTAGATATTTTAGATAACTGTAATTTAACTAAGTTTTAATAGAATAATGAAATTAGATGTCTGTAATCCACCTAAAACTCTATTAAAATCATGAGATGGACCATATTCATCCCCTGTAAACAACCATTTCAGCAGTATAATTGGTGAAAAGTTAATTTCGTAAATTGTTGTAGTTCGGGACATAAATAGTCCTATAAACATATAGATTCAACACTTAGCAACCATCGACGAACAGAGTTATAATCATATTTTATAAATTCCAATCTTTCGTACAACTCAACATAATAATTAGATAAATTTTCGTTTAAAAAGTAATATGTGAAACGTCAACTTCGTATCAGCAGACCTTTTTTATACTGATTTAGAGTATTGGAAAAGATCTCTTTTGTGGCAATTAGTGATCATTACCAATTTGAAAAACATCGATACTCTAGCATCAACAGTAATTGGCGCTTCAACGGTTCATAACGTAAAATGAAAAAAATTACTTACTATGCTTCAACCTAATGAAAATCAATCTAAAAAAAGCCACACTCATTAAACGCTATAAACGCTTCCTTGCCGATATCATATTAGCTGATGGTACTGAGACAACATTGCATGTCGCAAATACCGGTGCGATGAGTGGCTGTGCCACCTCGAATGACAACATTTGGTATAGCACTTCTGACAATCCTAAGCGTAAATATCCTTTCAGCTGGGAATTAACACAAACCCAGCAAGGCCATTTTATCTGCGTCAATACCATACGTGCTAATCAATTAGC
>Ga0209292_1006962_pt1 | contig 10917 bp, 7 predicted proteins | sample GOMGulsemesocosm_2_FD_184634 | JGI IMG/M metagenome (GOLD analysis project Ga0209292, IMG submission 184634) | Methane-oxidizing microbial communities from mesocosms in the Gulf of Mexico - GOM9C Gulf of Mexico (SPAdes) (version 2) | ecosystem: Environmental > Aquatic > Marine > Cold seeps...
TTTGGGGGCTGTAGTAATATTTATGTTCGCTATCTGTCAGCGTGTGTGAGTTCTATTTTCAATGGCACAAATAGCATAGGATAATGGCTTTTCTTCTAGTGTTAACTTTCAAAATCCTCTTCCGAAAGGAGTGACGGTTCAAGTCCGTCCTCGGGCACCATATTTAAGTAATAGAGCCTCAACGAAAGTTGGGGCTTTGTTGTTTCTGGCACAATCCTATTTATTTATAAAATAAGTCACCTCGTATTTCCTTACGTTATATCCTCAAAAATAATCAGCAATAAACTCACTTTATTACCCTTAGACAAACTTGCTCTTGTCCATATCCGGTACTTTACGGTCCATTTCTTGTCCTTTGGAATTAGCATGCGTAATTGGTAGGTTTATTGATGGTGAAGGTTGCTACGTTATTATGTTGAAATTGGTAAATGTGGCTTGCGCTTATGTCATATGGTGTTGTGGTTGATGTGTGATGTGCAGGTAGGGGATAGATAACAAGTAACACACATGACTTACGATAATGCTATCAGCATAATCTCAAGAATAATGACATTATGATGCCTAAGCAGCAAAGGAAGAGCCACCCTTTTCTCGACCAGAGAAAAATCGACGATAAACGGTATCCCATCGCCCAAAGTATTTAGGTTAATCACGCCATGGCGACCTCTTTTTTTTGCGAAGTAAATTATATGAGGTTGCAACTTATATTTACAATTTCACCAAAGATCGACAGCCCCTAGGTATAACTCGAAAGAAAAGTTATGGATCACCTTAAATTACGAGTTTAAGTCATTTATTTTTTGAGTGAAAGTCACCTTCATCTGATATTGGTGGGCCCGTTGATAACGAATTGATAGCATCGCAGTTGCTTTTTACATCCAGCGAAGCGTTTTCACATCATACAAAAAAGTACTTGTAAGAACTTAATTTATGTATTGAATATTACTCAAATTAAGTGTAAATTCACCGCCCTTAATTAATATGAAAATAGTTATCATTTGCATTAAAGGAAGAGTATGTCCCACAATTTCCAATTTTCTCGTAGATCAATATCAATGGTAGTGCTTATCAGCACACTGTTAGTACTAAATGGTTGCAAGGATAACCGCTTCTTATCATCTACACCACAGCCTGCACCACAGCCTGCACCAGAGCCTGCACCAGAGCCTACACCAAAGCCTACACCACAGTCCAAAATGTTGGAGGAAGCATTTACTTTCTCAGCTAAAGTAACCCATGATGAAGCTGCAGGAAGCACCTTTACTGTCTCCCAACCCAGCACTAAGTTGGCAATAGTGGGTACGGTAGATAATGATTCTCGTATTAATGTGACCGTTCCGGTCGGTACAAATATTGAGCACCCTTTACAGATCAGTGTCTCGCTGAATGTAGATACATTTAAGTACCTGAGTGAAAACGTCAAGACTCTCAGTAAAATTACCGAAAACCAAGCAGCTTCTCAACTAGCCAGAGCCGACCTATCTATCAAGAACCAAGAGGAGGCTTCTTCGCCTGTTGTTGAAGTGAGCTTACAGTCAACCGCTGAATTTGCTCAGGCAGATACTGATCTAAATGGATGGCTATCTATAAAGGAAATCCAGATCAAGCGCAGTGGCAGTGCTCAAAATGACTATTTAACACAAGTAAAAGATTTGATGATTGCCGCAGAAGTGGCTCGCGAGAATCCATCAAAGCTCTATTATAAAACTACCTATGAAATGATGGCTAAATTCCAAGTGGATAAAATGGCTAAGAATGCTTTCTTTGCCACCAACAGCACTCTAATTCAAGCTGCACGAAAGTCATTATTCAATCAAGCAAGCACACCCAATGACGAAACTAGTGACTTCCTGCGCTTGGATAGCAGCGGCTGGCCTCTTAGTGATCAAACGCTAACCTATAATGAACAACCTTGGTCATGTGTTGATGATATTCGACGAGTTAAAATCAGTGACTATGGGATCCGGCTCTGGAATACTAGTGAACGGGCAGAAAAGAACTCGACCAAAGAGGATCTCGGTACTACTATTCAAACGATCAATGACTCGGAAGTATGTAAGAAATCGAATTGGCGCCTCCCTTCAGTTACTGAGCTATCAGCACTATTTTCTGACACTGATGTCAAGTTTCCAAATACATTTCCGAGCCTAGATATATCCGCTCGATACTGGGCAACAGATGAAGATAGCCAGCAGGTGCTTGTCTCTTTTTCATCAGGTGGTGAGGTAATAGCACAACCGACAGAAGAAGATAATGGAATAGCTCTGCTGTATAGCTTTGAGTCCTATGATGTATGGTCCAATATCAGTTCAATTAATACACCCGTTGATCTAGTCGAACTACGAAAGGTTTATTCACAGTCTCCGTCAGCCTGGCCGGAACCGAGAGTAGCTGAAGGAGTGGAATGGCAAGAGTTAGGTCTACGTCCGGCGGTGCCATTTCCTGCTGATAACCCCTACTCTAAAGAAAAAGTGACTCTTGGAAGAACCTTGTTTTTCGATAAAACTCTTTCTAAGGACAACACTCTTTCTTGTGCAAGTTGTCACGATCCGGCCAAAGGATGGGCTGATGGTTTAACTACTGCAATTGGTATTGATGGTCAAAAAGGGCCAAGAAATACGCCAACCATCATCAATACGGCCTACTATGACACCTTGTTTTTAGATGGGCGTGTCGGATCGCTGGAAGAACAATCTTTACATCCAATTGCCAACCCCATTGAAATGGGCCAACCTCTCGATGAACTGCTGCTAAAATTGGATCAAAAACTGCAGTATCCGGCGTTATTTAATGCAGCATTTGGTGATACAACCATAACCCTTGACCGGATTGCTAAAGCAATTGCCACCTTCGAGCGAACAATCATCAGTAAAGACAGTGCCTTTGATCAGTTTCTGAAAGGGGATACAAATGCATTGACCGATCAACAATTGCATGGACTGCACCTTTTCCGAACCAAAGCACGCTGCATGAATTGTCATAGTGGCTCGATGATGAGCAATAATAAGTTCGAGAACATTGGCTTAACTTATTATGGTCGCAAATTAGAAGACCGTGGTCGTTATAGTGTGACATTCAAACCTGAAGATATGGGCCGGTTCAGAGTACCGATGCTACGAGATATCAAAGCAACAGACCCAACGACTCATCTTGGTTTCTTCAAGCTCATGTGGACTATTCCTAATTTCAAAGCTTTTGGGTTGTTGGCAATGTATAACAACGGCATGACAAGAAACCGTAGTGGCAACTTCCCACAATATGAATCTAAATATGATAGTAACTTTCCTACTGTTTCTCCGCTAATAGAACGACTTGGCATGACATTAGCAGAACTCCAAGCTCTTGATTCTTTCATGTCTGCTATTTCTGCTGATGTACGCAAAGATAGTGCAACGCCGGAAGAGATGGGGATCACTTCGGTTGAGCTATAGTGACTAACACTTTCCGTGTATTGCGGCGTTAAAAGTTGACGCCGCATTTCCCCATAACCTGCCCCTGCACGTGAATTAATGCGTTTACATAACTTAACTCGCGATAAGCGAGTTTGTGATCGTATAAAACCTAGTAATAACTACACCACAAAATGACAGTCACCATAAATAGGTGACTGTCAGAAGAAATCTTATTAGTATGTCGAATATAACTTTAATTTGAATAAACGTACTTGTATGTAAAGTTACGCCTAATTATTGGAACTATATGCTTAACTTGGTCTCTGGGGACAACAGTAATATTTAATATTTGAGAATCGTTAAATGTAGCATCTATTAGGATATGTAAGTAAGTAGATGGCTTTTCATCATCATCGCGACATTCAAACCTTGGAAAGTCCTTACCGTCAAAGTGTCCTTTTGATGTTTCGTCATACAAAATACCATCAATTTCAATCCCTCGGTAATTACTAAGTAATTCGTCACAATTTAAGTTTTGCTCAAAGAAAAAATCGATTTCTGTTCCAGGCGCAAATTCAGGTTCGCCAATATAGAAAGTATGCGCGTACACGCCTGTATTTGATTGTGTGAATATATCATTGATCCATAAAGTCTCACGCTGTAAACCCAGATCGTTTCTGTGTTGAGTAATGAGGCGCGCTTCAATAATAGAAGATTGCTCTGATGCACTAAATGCACTGTACTCTTCATCCTCATTATTGTGCTCATACCTACTTATCACATAATGATTAATATCATCTTCGTTTAATAGCGTTAAGGTGAAATCACCATTAATACTTATAATGGATACGATATTATTTTGTATTGTATAGGTTCCACTTGCTTTGGCTGTGATTGAACCGCAAGTTGTAGTCGATAAATCATTACCCAAATAAAATTCACCTGATTGTAGATTACCTACTAGCTTGAAAGTCTGGCAATAATTAGCTGTCATACTTTGTTTTGGAGATTCAGCAAAGTATAAATTTTTATTTAGTAAAGAAGTTGGGTTTATCGAGATAAGTGGCTCAAGTGGCTCAGGAATTGGTTCAACAGTTGCGTCTTGGATCATTAATGTAAACTCAGCTTGAGCTAGTATACTATTAATATGATCACTGGCCGTAAGGGTTATTGTTACAGCACCATTAGTTTTTGGTTTACCTATGATTGTAAGGTTCCCGCCATCGATATTAACAAAAAGGTCTTCAGTTGATATTTTAAATGTAAACTCTAGAATATCGCCATCTAAATCAGTAAATAAATTTGTTGCATCAACAGCTTCATTGATCTGTTGACCTTGTTCAAAAATTAGTGACGAAAGCTGCTGTTGTATTTGATCGCGAACCTTTTTGTTAACTGTAGGCTCTTTATTTGAAGATTTTACTGTAAGAATAAATTCAAGAGGGAGGGAGCGACTATATCCATCATGTGCAAATACTTGGTATTTAAATACACCAGTTTTTTCAGGAACGCCTGTAATAATACCGTTAGTTTTATCGATAGCTATTCCATTGCTTCCATCTGTTGATATTAGAATATAGGTTAGCGTGTCGTTATCATTATTAGAAAAATATTTTGTAATACTGAATTCCTGCAAAGCGAACCCAAATTCAACTGATTGTGCTTTTAGATTATTTGTTACGTTAGGACGCTCATTAGGGCTTACAGTTAAAGGATATCCACCATTTTCTAGCAAAACGACAGGGGATAAATTATCTAACGGCTGTTCACTTTCGATCATATCACTTGTTAATTCGGCAACTTTTTTTGCTATTTCTAGCTGTGTTGATATTGGTTGCTCAATGTAGTCTACAAGCACTTCACCTATCACATTAAGGGCTGCGGCTTCATTGGAATCCACTTTTAAATAATCACCAAAAACAAGTGCTTCATCGACATTTAATTTAGATGTATCATTTATTGTACTCAAAACCAGTTGTTTAGCTTCGATAATCAATAGGCTAGAATCTGCTGTTAATTTTTTTACAACCATATTTGTCATCGGATTCACAACCATTGGCCCTTTGCTGTTCCCAGCTGGTGCTTTGAGTTCGAACCCTTTGGTGACAATGCCACGTGTCGTATCAACAGTTCGATCTGTTATTGCTTTTACGCATATAGCAAGGCCTTTATACTGGCTATCTATTTCTACTGTTCCATCGATACTGGTCTCAGAATTAGTATTAACTTCACAGCCATTATTTAAGTTTCCATCTTTATCGACCCAAACTTGAGCTTTATGTAAATAACCATCGATGGCAGTAACTATTACCCCGTCAGGTACCGTATTTTGCTCACTTGTATTTGAGCCACCAGAGCCTTCGCAACCAGTTAAGGCTACTGCGATTAATACAGGCAAAAAGTTAAATTTTTTCATCATTATCATCCATGAATTTGAGCGTGACAATGTCAAATTATGTGTTTGTCATTTGTCATAAGTATTGTGTCGATATATTTTAAATAGGCTGAATCATATCATTGTAATTTAATGTAAAGAAGCTTTAATACCTATTTAGGGGGTTTAGCTATATTGCGGAGTTGTTGTGGAAGATAGGTGTAATTGAATATGTCATACCAAATGCTAACTAGATCCAACGAAATCCTAAATTATGGACAAGAATATCCAACAAGATCCTAGTATTTCTTACTACTGTAAAGGCGTCTCAAGGGATTTAAAATCCTCTTCCGAAAGGATCCGCCCAGTCTTTTGGGTGGAAATATGAGGTTTGTAGTGCGGTTATTTTTCTCCGTAAGATTGAATCTAGTATTTCGAACGCGGCCTTGTTAGAAGTTTGTTTTATTGGTAAGTGTTTGTTAACAGGTGAATTAAAGTATTATTATTTAGGTTGATGTCATATTTCATGCCAATAATTTACAACTATTAATGCCATCAGTGATAGAGTTATAGCTCTATTTTTAACTGCGTTATCTAACTAGAAAGGGAATTCACATGAAATTATACAGATACCTTATTTGTGTCTTTTTTATACCTCTATTACTTCAGTCATGCGCAAGCTATAAACCGCCTGTTTTTGATTCCAATACCAGTCAATATAAAGATTATAAACATAATTTATCTATAAATATTATAGATGGATATGTATTGCTTAGTTCAGAGACAAAAGACAAATTGAGAAAGGGCTTTTTCCCTACAGCTCCAGCTGATATTGCTATATTTTATGATAAGAAAAGAAATATCGCTTTAGGTTTTTTTAGTTCGGAAGAAATTGGATTTTTATCCAAAGGCGAAAAATTAGAAGTACTTGAAGTTATGGCTAAAGCACTAAAAAAAGAAGGGCGCTCTTGTGATGAATGCACGGTTGTAGATGTTATCACTACTAAAGAGGATGTCACGGCAGAAATGGGAATATCAAATGAGTTTTCTGACGGAAAAATGATTATGAAAATGTTACCTTATCCTGTATCTAAAGGTTCATCGAGTCATCGTCTTTTTGCATTCATGAGCGCTTCAAATAAAGTAAATGATTTTAATGAAGCAAAAAAAGATTTTCTGAAAATGTACAATACTCTTCAATTTACAGCATTTAATGAAGAAGAAAGGTTGATGGAAAAATAAATGATCTTGAAGTGGTAGAGTGAATTTGTTCACCTAATTCGAGGTGTGATTCGGTGGGTTTATTAATGCGGAATGTCGTTGAGTTATTTCTTTCGTAATTGGTTATTGCTGGAAGTGCCGGTGCCGGTGCCGGTGCCATATGGCATGTGTGTGATTTTAGTTACCCATAGCACTTTCCTGTAAACTGTTTACCAGCTTTGCAGAGTAAACAAAAAAGGCGCATTGTGCGCCTAACTCTTTAACTACATTTAACGACTTCAACTAATGGCGGTTTTTCCTTAGCGTTATAACTTGTATATTGCACATAACACTGATCACCATTAACATTTTTACGTGACTCAATATCTTTTGAAAAAGTAACTTTAACTGAAAATCCGCCCGTAATTACCTCATTATCATAAAAATTAAAATCATCAGAATATGAACCTATACCATCAACGAAATAGCTAAGAGTAGTGCTAACTCCAACTGGATAGCCATATCTAAAAACACAATATTTACAATCTTTGAACATCTTTAATGAATCTTTATCATTAACTATATGTTTACTTTCTAAACCAGATATTGAAAGCTTTGAATATGCCAATGTTGCAGCGCTGCTAAGTGAGCCTTTAACGCCTTCTAACGCTGACGTTTTAGCGTCATCTTGCAAATTTATAAACTTAGGAATTGCGGTTGCCGATAAAATACCTAAGACAATAATTACAATCACTAATTCAATTAGTGTAAAACCTGAATTTTTTTTCATCTTTATGTCCGCTTAGTTCGCGCCTTGATTGTTAATAACGGCTTATTACATTGCCGATTTTAGTAAATGCTTGATTGTTGTAATTAGAAAAGAGGTCTGCTTTCCGTTCATAAAGCTGGCATTTTCACTTTATTCACGCCTTAGGATTCATTTTCCAATGTTGGATTAGGGGTTAGTCTAAAACTTGATCCGGTTCATATTTTGTACTTTTTCCATGTAGTACTGACGTGGAATAAAATTTCACGCACTCCTGATGATTACAACAAGTTTCTGTACTTTGCAGTCCATTTCTTGTCCTCGGATTCAATTTATCAGCTACATCTTTAAATCATTTATTCGCGATAACATGTACTTTAAATATCCTGTTTTAACTATACGTCAATGAAGAGTTTTGATATTATATCTAGTTGATTTATATGGGTTAAGTTTGTTTTGGATAACTATTGTGAAAAATAAGCCTATCAGAGATGGTGAGAGAATTATGACTGAGCCGTGTGTGAATGGTCATATGAGTGTTCGTATAAAACATGGACATTGTCGAGCTTGCATCAAAAATCAAAAAAACAGAAATCGAGTTGGTACAAAAACGAATAAGGAGTTAGAAGCATCTAATCGCATAGAAGATATTCAGCTGGCGAAAGAGCTAGGTATTTCACTGGATGACTTTATTTAAGGAGTAAGCCGTCAATATAATATGACGGCTAAATTTATAGGTTAGAACTTATAAGCAATGCTTGCTTTAAAGTTTCGTCCAGCTTCATAACTGGTGTATTTATCAGAACCCCAAGAAATACCAAAGCCTGTATGCTCTGCATATTGCTTGTTGAATAGGTTGTCTACACCAAGTTGAAGACTTAGGTCTTTTGCTACAGCAGGGTTATACGATGCCCACATATTGTGAACTCCGAAGCCAGCACGACTAATTTTTTCGCCATCTTCATCTGTGTATTCATTACCAAGAACAAAGCGAGAATCCCAACCGAATACTAATTCTTCGCTAACATCGTAGTTAAAGCCGGCTTTGATGTTGTGAATACCAGTTTTGCTCATGTGGCTAGTTTTGTTAGTTTTAAGGCTTGTTTCTTCACCATCTGAATACGAGTGGTTAGCGTAAATGTTAAGTTCGTCTAATTTGTAAGTGAATACAGTTTCAATACCAAATACTTCAACGTCAGATTGATTAGCTAAATTGCGATTGTTCTTAGTTGGATGCATTTGGTTATCAAGATTGTAATTATATGCTGTGAATCCGATAATTGAGTGATCAGCACCAAGCAAGTTAGATAGATCATAATCAAATCCAGCTTCGTAGTTGTTACCCGTCATGGCTTTTGTATCACCTTGAGTAACATCGCTAGCAGCTTTCATTGTTAACGCTTCAGGTAACGCTGCACCTTTGAATAAGCGACCATATCCAGCACGCAGTCGCAGCTCGTCAGATGCTTGATATTCACCTTTGAATTTTGGCGATAATTGATCGAATGAACCAGAGTACACGCCACCAAGTTTATGAACATCGTATCGAAGACCAGGTGTTAAAGTGAAATCGTTAATTTCGAATGAGTCCTGAACATAAAGCCCGTAAGCTGTAATTTCACCGCCGTCCATACCGTACTGCTTAGTGTTGCCGGTTTTTGAGCCTGATATGTACTCGCCTGTTCCGCTATCAATAGACTGTTTAGTTTTGTAACCCTCAAGACCGTAGGTTAATTCGTGATCACCGATCCAAGAAGTATTACGAATATCACCACCAACTGTTGTTACATTATATTCACGATCTGGAATCGCTAACTCACCATCTTTAGTAAAGTTCCACTTCCCATTGACTTGCGTCCATTCACCATAATCTTCAGTTAACGCATCGCGCTTCATATACTGCTTATTGTAATATATGTTGCTTTCTAGCTTAACTAGGTCGTTATTTGGATCGTAGGTGTGTTGTAGTGTTACTGTATCTCGGTTAATAGAATTATAGTTATGCTCGTTACCAGCGTATAAAGCACCGTTTTTCTCACCGGAAAGTTGACGCTTACCACCGTCACTGTAATGATTCATCATTAGTTTGAATTCGTTGCTTTTGTTAGGAACAAAAACAACTTTTGCCATGCCTGATTTTAGTTCCCCCTGCTTCGAATTAACCGCTTCTTTATTAGGGATGTATAGATCTCCATCTTCTGAATAGTTGGCGATCCCCATAAATTGAAGTTTATCGTTTAATTTCGCATATACAGCAACATCAACACCCATCCGTTCGTATGCGCTTTGATAGCTGGTTTTAACACTGGCACCAAATTTATCATCACCTTGCAGTAAGTCCTCTGGATCTTTTGTTTCATAGCTAAATGAACCATTGATTACGCCTGAACCATTTAATGCTGAGTTAGCACCTAGTTCAATTTCAGCCACTTTTAAAAGACTTGGATCGATAGTTTGGTCACCAGAATGGTGGAAAAGTTGGCCCTCTTGGCGAGCACCATCAATTGTCACAACAGCAAATTTATCTTCCATGCCACGGATAAATACCTTACGAGAATACCTAGCATTACCATCAACTGTCACACTTGGCATAGTGTTTAATATATCTTTTATATCTGAAGCTTGTTTCTGTTCTAAGGTCTTAGCGTTTATTTCAGTCTGAACTAGTTGCTCTAAAGCTGTTGCTGTAACAACCATATATTCCTCATCTGAAAGCGCAGAAAATGAGGTTAAAGCAATGGCTACTGCTGAGGATAATAATTTTAATTTCATGTAAGTTATCTGTGTATGATGCTGAATTTAAAGGCAGGCTACATGTAAATGATAATGATAACCATTAATCTTTACGTTGTTTACGCGCAGCTTACAAATCTTACAACCGTGACAATTCCTTACGTGAAATAAGCTTATTTATATGTTATTTAATTCGATTAAATATCCATCCAATCCAGAAAATTCATCATCAACGGAACTCGAAGTACCCGATACTGAAATTATTGGATTGAAATGCCTACCCGGTAAAACAGGCAATAAACATTTCTTACTACGCTATAAATTCAATGACCGTAAATGCAAATTAATTCTAATTGTTATTGATTCTCATTAATAATCGGGTAGACTAAGTGTTATGTTATAACATAACGTTTGAGGTAATAATGAAACAAGGTATACACCCGGATTATCAA